>JAEEGL011538910.1_pt1 | contig 16898 bp, 12 predicted proteins | sample 9134231 | NCBI WGS metagenome assembly JAEEGL01 (sample SAMN16246548, study PRJNA631951) | gut metagenome | biome: gut microbiome; feature: rumen; material: fiber-attached | host: Bos | place: Iran: Karaj | collected 2018-10
AGAGTATTCAGATTTCTCCGAATACTCTGATTTTTTCATTAATCCGTATTTCAAATAGTTAGTGCTCCCTTCCCCTTTGGGGTTTCTGTCCCCCGGGAACGGGGGAAACGAAGGGGGTGTAAAGACCATTGAGGTCGGGGTGAGGCTTTTATTTTTCTTTCTTCCCAAACAGAGAGAAATGAACATAACGTTTTGGATGTGCCTTTAAGTCAACAAGAAGACTATCAGCACTACTCATTGTTGCATTAAGATTGTTATACAATCCAGGGTCGTTCATGAGTAAGCCAAGAGAACCTTTACCGTTATTCAGATTATCAGTAAAAGTCTTCAAATTGCTAATAGTACCATTAACCTCATTCATTGTTGTCTGAATATCTACAGCAGCCAGATTACTTGTAAACTGCTGAGTATTGGCAAGAGTAGCATCAGCCTTGCGCAGCATACCAGGAACATTCCTGTTCAAATCAGTCATCAACACATTAAGCTGCTGAGATGTAGTATTCAAATTGCTTGAAATCTGCTGTGCATTATGCAAAGTAGCAGCAAGAGCAGGATCAGCAAGTAAGGCATTAACACTTGTAAGAATACTGTCTATCTTTGGTACAAGAGCTTCCACCTTAGGCAATATCTTAGCCACACGTCCCATGAGTCCGCTATTGGTGTCACCTTGTATTGTGTCACCAGGGTTCACTCTCTCACGTGGATTGTTAGCCATAAGCAGATTCATCTTCACATTTCCCATAAGGTCGCTCGCTACTTCTGCAGTAGTACCTTTAGGAATACGCAAATTGTTATCTACATCAAACTTAACAATAATATCTCCATTACCATTATAATCATAGTATATTGTCTTTACAACACCTACCTTATAACCATCAGCATATATAGGATTGGCTTCCGACAAGCCCTGTATATCGTGAAAGCGAACATAGTAGCTACTGTCAGAAGAGAAAATGGTCAAACCCTTGAGGAAATTTAGTCCAAAGAAGAGAATGACAACTGCAACGCATGCAGTAATAGCTATAGTAACTTCTTTTTTCATTGTCTCTAATCTATTCTCTTATTATTTTATTTGTTCTTTGACTTCAGAAACTCTTTTATTGCTTCATTCACATTAACCTGCTTACCATGCTTGAAAGCAACAATATAGCAACCAGGGAACGTTTCATTAAGTTCCTTACGCTTGCGGTTAACGGAATTATAATCAGTATTGGCGCCTACATAATACTTATACATATCGCCATCCTTTATTTTCTCTATTCCTGATACACCTTTAAAATAAGGAGCCGTAACTGGCAGTTCATTACGTCCTGCCATAATTTGAATTTTAAACACAGGAGCATCAGTCTTTGAGTGGTCAACACTCTTTTCTTTCTTAACAGGTTCAGCTTTCTTCACCTCTTTTCTCACAGGCTCAGCTTTCTTTGTCGTCTCCACCTTATTAACCTCTTTCCTTACAGGTTTGGGTGTTTCTACTTGCGCTCTATCTGTTACCTGTGGTTCTGAAACCGACTGCACCACCTGTGGAATCTCCACTCTGTCAACCTTTTCTACACGATAAGGCACCGACATACTCTCGTCGTACTTATTCTTATATCTAACGAAAGCATTATAGAATCCACGTGCATAAAGGTCAAGAGCTTTTTCGCTATTCATAAACTCCTCCTCGTCAGGTGTAGAAATAAAACCAAGCTCCATCAAGCAACCTGGCATTGATGTAAGACGAAGAACAGCAAGGTTGTTCTGATGAGCACCGCCATTAACACGCCCTGTTGCCGAAGGCACTTCTTCCTGAAGAAAACGAGCCAACTCTGTTGACTGCTCTCTGTTCTTATCAGCAACAAACTCAAACATGATATTGCTCTCTGCCGAGTTTGGGTCATATCCCTTGTATGTAGTCTGATAATCTTTTTCAAGATAAATCACAGAGTTTTCACGCTTTGCCACTTCAAGATTCATGCGAATACCACGGTCACCACTATTCTGACCATTTCCGAGTGTCCATGTTTGATAACCATGAACATTTCGCGAACCTCCCACGGCATTTATATGTACCGACACAAAGAGGTCGGCTTTCTTATTGTTTGCAATCTCTGCTCTACGGCTAAGTTCCACAAACACATCAGTAGTACGAGTATAAACCACCTTTACATCAGGACATTTACGTGACAGTATTTCACCGAAAGCCTTAGCATAGCGCAAGGTAAGATCTTTCTCGTATGAAAAAGCCCCCTTAGCACCTGTGTCATGTCCACCATGACCAGCGTCAATAACAATAGTAAACTTATGGTTGGCAGCAAATACATTAGTTGTCAACATCATTATTGTTATCAGAAGGAACAAAATCTTTCTACTCATATACCACTTTAGTATTGCAAAATTAATAATATCGGACGAAAACCGCAAAAGAGAATTAAGTTTTTTAAAATTAATTAAAGTATAAACATATATTATCGTTCATCAGCGTTGAGCATTAACGCTCACGCTTGCCCCATCACAATCGGCTCCAAAAGGAGGATTAAGTTTTGTGATAGTAAGCTTAACTTCTGTTATACCCGAGAACTCGTCAAATAGTTTCTCTACCATACGTCCTGCCACATGCTCAAGCAGCGCACTTGGCTTAGCCATTTCCTTGGCTATCACACCATACACCTTAGAGTAGTCAAGCGTATCGTTGACATCATCAGAAGTCATAGCCCTTGAAATGTCATACGCACAACAACAGTCAACAGTATAGTCGTTGCCTACAACATGTTCCTGCGGCATCACGCCATGAAGAGCATGAAACCGCAGAGACTTCAGAGATATAAATGATTCTTTTATTTTCATATTATCCACATCGTGAGGCACCACAGTTAGTACAAATAAGACAGCCCTCTTGATAAACAAGAGTTTCTTGTCCACATACAGGACATTTCTGTCCTACAGCTGTGGTTCCATTAGTGATATATTTCTTCAAAGCACGCTCCACACCCACCTTCCAGGTGTTAATGCTCTGGTCGTTAAGCTGAAGAGAGCCCACCAGTTTTATAACGTGGTCAATAGGCATTCTATAACGAAGCACACCCGAAATAAGTTTAGCATAGTTCCAATATTCTGGGTTAAACTTCTCAGACAAGCCTTCTACAGTGGTCTTGTAACCTCGTTTGTTTTCAAACTGGAAATCATAACGATGAGTACCATCACCATTTGTTTGCTTGATAATCTTTCCACGAGTAACAGTCTTTGGAAGCACAATACCCTCTTCATCATCCTGCAAACCAGTAAAGATTTCATAAGGATGACCATTTAGAAGTCCTACGAAGGCAACCCATTTCTCTTTGTTGTTTTGGAAACGCACCACATCACACTCCAGTTCTTGTGGACGACGCTCTGTGACCTGAGGAGGTACACAAGGATTATCCTTATTTTCTTCCAGGTTATCTGACGGCATCTCAGTATTGGTTCCTTGTGTCGTGGTCTGCTTTTCTTTCTTTGATGCAGCAATCATCACACCAGAACGCGAACCGTCACGATAAATGGTACATCCCTTGCAGCCACTCTTCCAAGCCTCAATATACAGTTTGTTCACAAGAGCCTCATCAACATCATTAGGCAGATTTACAGTTACCGAGATGCTGTGGTCAACCCACTTCTGTATAGCGCCTTGCATCTTCACCTTCATAAGCCAGTCAACATCGTTGGCTGTGGCCTTGTAATAAGGCGACTGAGCAACCAGTTCGTCTATCTCTTCCTGAGTGTAACGCTTTTCAACATCATAACCATTTATGCGCATCCACTCAAGGAACTTACGGTGGTAAACAATATATTCCTCAAAGCTGTCACCTACCTCGTCAACATAATCCACATGTACATCAGCATCATTAGGATTAACCTTGCGACGACGCTTATATACTGGCATAAACACAGGTTCAATGCCCGATGTGGTTTGTGTCATCAGCGATGTTGTACCAGTTGGTGCTATTGTTAAACAAGCAATATTTCTACGTCCATATTTCTGCATATCGGCATACAACTGGGCATCAGCCTCTTTAATACGACAAATAAACGGATTCTTCTCCTCACGCTTAGCATCATAAATCTCAAATGCACCACGTTGCTGAGCCAACATCACCGAAGAACGATACGCATTAAGAGCAAGAGTCTTATGCACGCCAACAGAGAAATCAGTAGCTTCCTGAGTACCATAGCGCAACCCCATAGCAGCAATCATATCGCCCTCGGCAGTAATGCCCACGCCTGTACGGCGTCCCATAGCACTCTTACGCTGAATCTTCTCCCATAAATGGCGCTCAGTGTTCTTTACCTCATCACTCTGTGGATCGGCTTCTATCTTCTGCATGATGAGCTGAATCTTCTCCATCTCAAGATCAACAATATCATCCATGATACGCTGAGCTATCTGTACATGCTTGGCAAACTTTTCGTAATCAAATTGCGCATCCTTGGTAAAAGGATTATTCACATAGCTATATAGATTAATACTCAACAATCTACAGCTGTCATAAGGACAAAGAGGTATTTCGCCACATGGGTTTGTACTCACAGTAGTGAAACCTAAGTCTGCATAACAATCAGGAATACTCTCTTTTATAATTGTATCCCAGAAAAGTACACCAGGCTCGGCACTCTTCCACGCGTTGTGAACAATTTTTTCCCACAACGTGCGTGCTGATATTTCCTTAGCTATAATAGGGTCGTCAGAGTCTATTGGGAACTGCTGAATATATTTCTTATCATCAACAACAGCCTGCATAAACTCATCATCGAGCTTCACCGACACATTAGCACCAGTAACCTTACCTTCCTCCATCTTAGCGTCAATAAATGCCTCTGAGTCAGGATGTTTAATGCTTACCGACAGCATCAGGGCACCACGGCGTCCGTCTTGTGCCACCTCACGGGTAGAATTACTATAACGTTCCATAAAAGGCACAAGACCCGTTGAGGTAAGAGCAGAGTTGTTTACTGCACTACCCTTTGGACGAATATGACTTAGATCGTGGCCCACTCCACCACGGCGTTTCATCAACTGAACCTGTTCCTCGTCAATCTTCATGATACCGCCATAGGAATCGGCATCACCATCAAGACCAATAACAAAACAGTTACTCAACGAAGCAACCTGGTGATTATTTCCAATGCCCGTCATAGGACTTCCAGCAGGAACAATATATTTAAAGTGGTCGAGAAGGTCAAAAATCTCTTGTGCAGAAAGAGGATTAGGATATTTCTTTTCTATACGAGCAATCTCGTTGGCTAAACGCCAATGCATCTGTTCAGGACTATTCTCATAAATATTCCCCAAGCTGTCCTTCATAGCATACTTATTCACCCACACACGTGCAGCAAGCTGGTCGCCATCAAAATATTTCAGCGATGCCTCAAAAGCTTCATCAAAGTTATATATCCTCTTCTTTTCCATTGTCGGTTAATATGTTAGAAACAACTGTTTGTTTTTGAGTTCCTGAGTTCCAACTTACAAACTCACAAACTTATTTTTCTTGTTTGCAAATATAACGTATTATTCTGAGAAATTCAACTTTTCGGGAAACTTTCAAAAAGAAAAAAGGCACAAAGTTTCCCAAAACGGAAAACTTTGCACCTATTTCTTCCCCCAAAAAATCCTTTCTCCGCAAACATCAACATGACACATTGATAAATCATAAATAATTCCACACTCCACATTCCAATTTTCACAATACAAAAATTAAAACAAGTTTTATTTTGATATTCCACTCGCTTGCACTATCTTTAGCATCGCTGAAGTTAGGCTACACTCGGGAATACAAAATTAAAACAAGTTTTATTTTGATATTCCACTCGCTTGCACTATCTTTGCAACTGATTTACTTGAAAACCTGAATATTACGTTTAAATTACTTAAGCTATAATAATTAGAACAAAATTAATGAATGCGATTAGAACTACTAAAATGTCCAACTTTCGTTGGGTGATTTGTGCATTGTTGTTTCTTGCAACAACAGTAAACTACATGGACCGACAGGTTCTGTCTCTTACCTGGAAAGACTTTATTGCTCCAGAATTTCATTGGACAGATAATGACTACGGTACAATAACAGCCGTATTCTCTATATTCTATGCCATTGCTAACCTCTTTGCAGGAAAGTTCATCGACTGGATGGGTACTAAGAAGGGTTATCTGATAGCTATCTTCGTATGGTCGTTGGGTGCTTGCCTTCACGCTGGCTGTGGCTGGTTGGCTATGCAGATAGAGGGCTATGGCTCGTTGGAGGCTTTACGTGCTGTGCAGGTAGGTTCGGATGCAGCTGTGGCTATAGCCACTATCAGCGTGTGGCTGTTCCTTTCTTGCAGATTGATTCTTGCTGTTGGTGAAGCAGGTAACTTCCCTGCAGCCATCAAGGTTACAGCCGAGTATTTCCCAAAGAAAGACCGTGCTTTCTCTACATCTATATTTAATAGTGGTGCGTCGGTGGGTGCTCTTGCTGCTCCTGCTACTATTCCTTTGCTTGCCCGTGCCTGTGGTTGGGAAATGGCTTTTATCATTATTGGTATGCTCGGCTTTGTGTGGATGGGTTTATGGATTGCTCTGTATGAGCATCCAGAGCAGAACAAATATGTCAACCGTGCAGAGCTGAACTATATTAATCAGGATGATGATACTGTTTCAGAAGAGGTGAAAGAAGAGAAAGAGGAAAAGACTATTGGTTTTCTGAAGTGTTTCACCTTCCGTCAGACATGGTCGTTCATTGTAGGAAAGCTGTTTACCGATGGTGTGTGGTGGTTCTTCCTGTTCTGGGCTCCGGCTTATTTCTCTGATCAGTATGGTTATACATCTGATTCAACAATGGGCATTATGCTTATCTTTACTCTTTATGCCATTGTTACCGTTCTTAGTATTGGTGGTGGCTATCTGCCAACATACTTTGTTGACAAGAAGGGTATGAACCCATATATCGGCCGTATGCGTGCCATGCTCATCTTTGCTTGCTTCCCTGTGTTGGGTCTGTTGGCTCAGCCTCTTGGAAGCTATAGTGCATGGTGGCCAGCTATTATCATCGGACTTCTTGGTGCAGGTCACCAGGCGTGGTCGGCAAACTTGTATTCAACCATTGGCGATATGTTCCCAAAGTCAACTATTGCTACAATCACAGGTATTGGTACTATGGCTGGCGGTTTAGGTTCGTTTGCAATCAACAAGGGTGCAGGTTCATTCTTTACTTGGGCAGCCAATCAGGATGGTGCATTCCAGTTTATGGGCTTTACAGGCAAGCCAGCTGCATATATGATTGTGTTCAGCATTTGCTCTGTGGCTTATCTGCTTGGTTGGATAATCATGAAAGCTCTGGTTCCAAAGTATAAGCCGGTAGAAGATTAACCTCTCCCAGCCTCAATGGCCTTAGCCCCTCGCCCCCTTCCAAGGGTGACAGAAAGCCCTTCTGGGATGGGAGGCAATCGCGAAGCAAAACTTCGTGATTGAAGAAACAGACACTGTACAAAGTAATATAAACAAAGCCCTTTGCAAAATATATCTGCAAAGGGCTTATCTTTTCTAAAGAGCTCAGCGCTTGAGCTAAAACTTGATGCCGTAGGCATTCAAACTTCAAACTTCAAATTTCAAACTTCAATATTATTTAGCGAAGCTCTGCTTCGCGCCTGCGCTTAGTCTTGGAAATACACTCTCTTAACACGATTACTTACGCTCGTAAGCACCTCGTAAGGAATAGTGTCGGTGATGTCGCTGAGCACCGTAACAGGTAAGTTATCACCAAAGATTTCAACGCTGTCGCCTTCCTTGCAGTCTATACCTGTAACGTCAATCATACAAACGTCCATACAGATATTTCCCACATACTCAGCCTTCTTGCCATTAACAAGACAATAACCGTGGCGATTGCCTAAATGACGGTCTAAGCCATCGGCATAACCAATAGGAATAGCACCTATCACGCTGTCGTGCTCAAGAATAGTCTTACGACTATAGCCCACACTATCGCCAGCAGGCACATTACGAAGCTGCAGAATAGTAGTCTTCAAGGTTGACACATTATGTATCATCTCGTTGTTTCGTGAGTTGATACCATAAAGTCCCAAGCCCAATCTACACATATCAAGCTGACGCTCTGGGAAATGCTCTATACCAGCCGAATTGTCAATATGACGAAGAATCTTATGGTCGAATACCGACTGCAACTTCTTACTACCCTTGTCGAAGAGTTCAAACTGACGAGCCGAGAACTCATCAAAGTTATCGCTGTCACTACCCACGAAGTGTGAGAACACACTACGAGGGATAATAGCATTCTGATGCTTCAAACGGTTGATAAGCTCATCAATATCCTTCTCTGGGTCGAAACCAAGACGGTGCATACCTGTGTCAAGCTTAATATGAACAGGATAACCCGTTATACCCTCTTTCTCGGCAGCCTTAACAAGAGCATCAAGAAGACGGAAGCTATACACCTCTGGTTCGAGGTCATAGTCAAACATAGTCTTGAAAGCCGTCATCTCAGGGTTCATAATCATGATATTACTTGTAATACCATTCTTACGAAGAGTAACACCCTCGTCGGCAACAGCCACAGCAAGATAATCAACACGATGATCCTGCAAGGTCTTGGCAATCTCAACAGCACCAGCACCATAGCCGTCGGCCTTTATCATGCACACAAGCTTAGTCTCTGGCTTCATGAACGAACGGTAATAATTAAGGTTCTCAACAACAGCATTCAGATTCACCTCTAATGTTGTCTCGTGAACCTTCTGCACAAGCAACTCTGTTATCTGGTCAAAACCAAACTGACGGGCACCCTTCAGCAATATCACCTCGTCACGCAAAGAAGCAAAGACACCACTCTTAACAAACTCCTCAACGTTCTTGAAGAAATATTTCTCTGAGAGCTGAATCTCGTTAGCATTGGCAACAAGTTCTTTTCCAATACCGATGAACTTCTGCACACCACGCTTGCAAGCCAGCTCGCTCACCTCGTGATACAGCTGTGCAGCATCCTCACCACTCTGCATAATATCACTAAGGATAAGAGTGTGCTTGCGTCCCTTATGATCAGGACGACGGCTCATAAAGTCGAGAGCAATATCCAACGACTTAATATCCGAGTTATAGCTATCGTTGATAAGCGTGCAACCATGCTGCCCCTTCTTCACCTCAAGACGCATAGCCACCTGTTCAAGCTGCGGCATACGCTCCTTCAGCTGTTCAGCCTTCACACCAAGATGCAAAGCCACAGCAGTAGTGATGATAGAGTTCACCACCGAAGCATCATCAATAAACGGAATACTATACATCTGCTCGCTGCCACCTTTATATATATAGGTAACAACAGTCTTATCCTCTTTCTTCTCTATGCTCTTAACATACATTGGAGCCTTGGCATCAACCTTACTCCAACACAGTTTCTCGCCCTTGAAATCAGTAAACGACTCAACAACACTCTTTATCGTCTCATCGTCGGCATCATAGACAACAGTCTTGGCATCATGGAAAAGAACAAGTTTCTCACGACATTTCTCCTCCAGCGAATAGAAATTCTCCTGATGGGCAGCACCAAGATTTGTAAGCACAGCAACAGTAGGCTGAATGATATCACGAAGAGCGAGCATCTCGCCAGGCTTACTGATACCAGCCTCAAAGACACCAATCTCAGTATGTTCGTTTATCAGCCACACACTCTGTGGCACACCAATCTGAGAATTATAGCTTCGAGGACTGCGGGTAACAACATAATCAGGCGAAAGAACCTGATACAGCCATTCCTTAACCATAGTCTTACCATTAGAACCCGTGATGCCTACAATAGGAATATTCACCTCATCACGATGGCGCTCGGCAAGACGCTGCAAAGCCTCAAGCGGATTAATAACACGCAGAAAATTAGCCTCAGGATATACCTCGGCATAGTTCTGTGGCACGGCAGACACTACAAAGTTGCGTACACCGCGACGATAAAGATCAGGAATATAATTATGTCCGTCATTGCGAGCTGATTTCAACGCAAAGAACAGAGTTTCTTCTGGAAAGCAGAGACTACGGCTATCAGTAAGCAGAAAGCCAATATTGGTATCTCTGTCACCATAACGACGCGCACCTATCAGTGTGGTTACTTTTTCAATAGAATATGTCATCGTTTTGATAAAATTTATTTTCATGCAAAGGTAGTGCAAGCAAGTGGAATATCAAAATAAAACTTGTTTTAATTTTATATTCCCGAGCGCAGCCCGCCTTCAGCAAAAGCTAAAGATAAAGAAAAGCATCATATTATTTACTGAACTTACTCAAGTAAATATTTTATGCCGAAGACGCCCGAAGGTCATCGACTGAGCGCTTGCAGTCAACGAAGTTGGTGCAAGCATTAAAGTGAAGGAGATAATTATTTGCACTACGTGCGATTATTAATGATTAAAATACGAATTAAATAGTAATTGTATTGCATCCATACTCAGTATAAGGTTTTTCTTGGTTTTTCTTATAAAAAATCTGTGACATCTGTGTGACGAATTTGCAATTATAATTTTAATTGTTTATTTTTGCCATGAAAAAATGCATTTTAATGGAATTCAGAACAATAGTAGATATTGAGGCGGCAAGGTGGAAGATAAAGCCACAAGACAATCTGTTCCTTGTGGGCTCGTGCTTTGCCGACAACCTCGGACAAATCTTCGACGACAACCACTTTCAGGTAAAGGCAAATCCCTATGGCGTTATGTATAACCCTGCAAGCATCACTCACACAGTAGAAAAGATGCTTGCCGACAACCCAACCTACAGCCCCGATGTAGCCATATTCACATTGGGCACCAACCACGTGTATATCCTTAACGAAACAGGCGAGATTGTTGACAACTGTCAGAAGCGCCCACAACGTCTGTTCACAGAGAAAGAACTTTCTGTTGATGAGTGTGCCAGCTACCTCAACAAGGCAATAGCCATGCTCAAGGAGCGCAACCCACAGATAAAAGTCATCATCACCGTCAGTCCCATCAGATACCGCAAATACGGCTATCACGGCAGTCAGCTGAGCAAGGCAACCCTACTATTAGCCATTCAACAGACACAAGCCGAATACTTCCCGTCCTACGAAATCATGAACGACGAACTGCGTGACTACCGTTTCTACAAGGAAGACATGCTGCACCCCACCCCACAGGCTGTAGCCTACATCTTCGACCGTTTCTGCGACACATATATGAGCAAGGAAGCAACAACCTACATGGCTGAATGGAAACCCATCCGAGAGGCATTAGCCCATAAGCCCTTCAATCCCGACAGTCCCGAGTACCAACAATTCCGTGCCCAAACCCTCGAAAAACAAAAAGCATTCGAGAAAAAATATGCGCTGTGATAAATAAGTCTGCGCTTCGCTAAATGATATCACTATGATTGGAAGGGTAAAGGCATGAAAAAATATTGTTGATGTATATAGCTCGAGGATTAGTAGTGGTGTGAACATTGAAACTCTATATTGGATGGCTGGCAACGCTGGAATAAACCTCAGCGAGTTTGCACGTGAACATAAAAATGATGAGTTTTGTGCCACTTGTGCCATTGTGCCAAGTGCCAAAAATATAGAAAAAGACGTAAAAAGTGGTATTTTAGGTGGTTTTAATAGTGAGTTGGCACTTGGCACAATGGCACAAGTGGCACAAACTAACGGTAAAACTTCTAATGGATACACTTTCTCTGATAAGTTGGAAGTGGATAATCTTGACCATATTTTGCGCACCATTTTTGACCAGCATCATAATGATGCAGCCAAGTGCGATGCCATGATTCTGGGTGCGCTTCGATGTTTGAGCACGTGGCATGAGATTCAATGGTAGCACTCCAGAACAACAGTTCAAAGACGAAGAGAATGCACTGGTGTGTGATGATTGTGACTTCAAATGTTACTGAGGAAGAAACAGTGTAACTATGATGTTTATCTATCAAAAGTATAATAGATATGATTTATAAAGATGATATTAATTTAGCAATAAAAACATACGGAAAAAGTGAACTGGTTTGCTTTATTTCCCAAAGTAGAGCTTCTCGCACACGGCTATGAATCATTTGATAATGTCGTGGGGGAACTGATGCAATGGGCTAAACAGTCTAAAAAAATGAGGGGGGGGGGACACTTCACAGAGTCCCTCCCTTTACTTTACTAATACTACTAATAATAATTAATCTAAAATCTTAACCTAAGCCTGCTTCACAGCTGACTATGAAATAACACAGGACTAAGGTACAACTTTTATTTTAAATAGCAATAAAAATTCTTCACTATTTTTTATTCCATATTAATTACTCATTCGCAATGCTTGCATTGCACTAACTTCTAACTCCTAACTACTAACTCCTAACTCCTAACTTCTAACTCCTAACTTCTAACTTCTAAATTCTAACTTCTAACTATTTCTTTAAGAAGTTTTCAAGGATTTGGCGACCTTGTGGTGTGAGCACGCTCTCGGGATGGAACTGGATGCCATGGATGTCGTAATGACGATGACGGAGAGCCATGATCTGTCCCTCGGCACTCTGGGCTGTTATCTCAAGACTATCAGGAAAATTATCGGTTGAGACTACCCATGAATGATAGCGACCAACCTCAATGTTACGTGACAAACCATCGAAGATATAGTCGGTGCCCATCTGGCGGATGGTACTGGCTACTCCGTGATATACCTGTGAGAGATTCTCGAGCTTGGCTCCGAAGGCTTCGCCTATGGCTTGGTGTCCTAAGCATACTCCAAGAATTGGCTTTCTACCTGCATAGGTTTTTATTACATCGAGAAGCAGTCCTGCCTCGGAAGGGATACCTGGTCCCGGGGAGAGGATTATCTTGTCGAATACGTCCAACTGGTTGAGTGTGAACTGATCGTTACGATATACTGTTACTTCGGCTCCCAACTCTTTTACAAGGTGTGAGAGGTTGTATGTAAACGAATCATAATTGTCGATTATTACTATTTTCATTTATTCAAATTCTTTAGAATTCAAGAAGTTACGAGAAGATATCGCTTCGCTCTTAGAAGATAAAGCCAATACTCTTAAGGCTGCGTATTGCCACAAAACATATGGCTTCTAACTTCTTTTATCTTCCTCTATCTTCTTTTATCTTCTTAAATTATTACATTTCGCTTGCAAAGTGTATTGCTTTAACAAGTGCACCAAGTTTATTGTTACTTTCTTCTAACTCATATTCGTCGTTGCTCTTGGCAACGATGCCGCTACCTGCCTGGAACCACAACTCGTTGTTACGGCTGACAAAGGTGCGAATGACGATGGCTTGATTGAGGTCGCCATTGAAGCCTATAAATCCGATGCAACCACCATAGGCTCCACGGTTATGGGGCTCAAGTTCGGTGATTATCTGCATGGCTCTCACCTTTGGCGCTCCTGAAAGGGTGCCTGCGGGGAAGGTGTCGATGAAGGCTTTGATGTGGTCGGCATGCTCATCGAGCTCACCACTGACACGCGACACAAGGTGTATGACATGTGAATAGAACTGCATGTCTTTATAGAAATCAACCTTTACGTTGTGGCAGCTGCGACTGAGGTCGTTGCGTGCAAGGTCAACAAGCATGACGTGTTCGGCATTCTCTTTTGGATCGTTACGCAGGAAGTTGGCATTCTTCATGTCTTCATCGGGATTGCCTGTGCGCTTGGTGGTGCCAGCAATAGGGTCGATAAAGGCTCGGTTGCCTTGTATGCGGTTGTGGGTTTCGGGCGATGAACCGAAGATGCGGAAACCTCCGAAATCGAAGTAAAAGAGGTATGGCGATGGGTTGATGCTACGAAGGGCACGATAGAGCTTGAAATCGTCGCCTTCGTATTTCTGACAGAACCGACGACTGACAACAACCTGAAACACGTCGCCACGAAGACAATGTTTCACGCATTGGCGTATGTTTGCCTTGTGCTGTTCGTCGGTGAGCGTTGAGAAGGTGTCGCCAACAGGACGGAAATCGTATGGTTTGACATTAGCTTTGTTGGCTGCTCGTTCCAGCTCATCGAGCTGTGCCTCGTCACCAAGAGTTATGAACTCCATGGTGTTGTTGAAATGGTCGAAAACGATGATGTCGCGATAGAGAATATACAGTATGTCGGGTGCATCGTTCTTCTCCATTGTGGTGTCTTTAACGGGAATGTTCTCGAAGTAGCGCACGGCATTAAAGGTGGTGTAACCATAAAGGCCACAGAAACCTGAGCTCTCGCCTGTTACCGAGAACTGACGCAGGAATGAGGAAATCTCCTCGCCTACCCTTTCTTTCACCAATGGTGCTGGCACGCTGCTAAGATCGGTTTTCTCTATGCTGCCATCTGGATATGTTTTGGTTACCACATTATGTCCAACGGCAATATTGGCTATTGGGTTGATACATATAAACGAGCGCGAGTTGTCGTTGCCGTGGTAGTCGGAACTCTCCATGAGTGCCGACTGCGGGCATAGGTCGCGCATACGCATATAGACTCCTACTGGTGTGTAGAGGTCGGCAAGTATCTTGCGGGTATGGGTGGAAAAATTATACATATTAAGACCCCTCCTAACCTCCCCTCTATAGGGGAGGAATTATAACAGCTGAAGGGTATGAGCTTTTTTAAGTTAGACTTTAATTATAAATTCAAGTGAGTTGGAACTCCTTCCCTCTAGAGGGAAGGACGGGAAGGGTCGTTATTCAAATAGGTTTCTATATCCTTATCGCCACGACCTGACACGGTGAGCACGACGACATCATCGGGGTTAAACTTCAGTTTGCTGAGGGCTGCTACGGCATGGGCACTCTCAATGGCAGGGATGATGCCTTCGAGGCGGGTGAGCTCGAAGCCTGCACGTATGGCTTCATCATCGTTGATGGCGAGAACCTGCTCACGACCTTTCTCGGCAAGATCGGCATGCATTGGTCCGATACCAGGATAGTCGAGACCAGCCGAGATGGTGAAGGCTTCCTGTATCTGTCCGTCTTCGTTTTGCATTACAAGGGTGCGTGCTCCATGAAGTATGCCCTCACTTCCGCAATGAATGGTGGCTGCTGTGTGGTCGGTGTCGATGCCATGTCCGCCAGCCTCAGCAAGTACAATCTTCACACGTGTATCGTCAATATAATGATAGATGGTGCCGGCAGCGTTGCTTCCTCCACCTACACAAGCTATGAGGTAGTCAGGATAGTCGCGCCCAGTCTTTTCTTCGAGCTGCTCTTTTATCTCCTTCGAGATAATGCTCTGCATCTTGGCAACAATATCTGGATATGGATGTGGTCCCATGGTTGAACCAACGATATAGAAGGTGTCTTCCGGGTGGCAGCACCAGTCTCGAATGGCTTCCGAGCAAGCATCAGAAAGAGTCATATTACCCGTGCGCACAGGGTGAACGGTGGCTCCGAGCATCTTCATACGTTCAACGTTAACATGCTGACGCTCTACATCGGTGGCACCCATGAACACTTCGCATTTCATGTTCATAAGGGCACATACGGTGGCTGTGGCTACTCCATGCTGACCTGCTCCTGTCTCGGCAATAATACGGGTCTTACCCATTTTCTTTGCCATGAGAATCTGACCAACGGTATTATTGATTTTATGAGCACCTGTATGGTTGAGGTCTTCGCGCTTGAGATAGAGTTTGCAACCATATTTCTCACTCATGCGATTAGCATAATAAAGTGGTGAAGGACGACCTACATAATCGCGAAGAAGTGCGTTGTATTCGTCTTGAAACTCTTTGCTCTCGAGAATAGGAAGATAGGCTTCCTGAAGGTCGTGAACACATTTATACAATATTTCGGGCACATAGGCTCCGCCGAAGCGTCCGAAGAATCCGTTTTTATCTACTTGGTATTTCATTTGTAATCAGAAAATTCAGATTATTCGGAAAACTCAGATTATTCCGATTATTCCGAAAATTTTTCATCTTAAATGGTTTCTTATTTACTGCAATGCTTTCTCCAACTGCTTTAATGCCTCTTCAGGGTCGTTATACTCATTGAGTAATGACACGAACTTACTGCCGATGATGGCGCCAGCAGCATTGTCTTGAGCAGACTTGAGGGTTTGATAGTTACTGATGCCGAAACCTATCATACGTGGGTTGCGCAGATTCATAGAGTTGATGTGGTTGAAATAAGCCAACTTAGCATCACCGAAATTGCTCTGCGCTCCTGTTACGGCTGCCGAAGAAACCATATAGATGAATCCCTCGGTATTGTCATCTATGAAACGAATGCGCTCGTCGGATGTCTCTGGAGTAATCATCATGATTATTCGGATATCGTATTTGTCGGCTATTGGCTTCACTACATCCATATAGTCATTAAAAGGCAAATCAGGAATGATGCAACCACTAACCCCACTCTCCTTGCATGAAGCAAAGAACTTTTCGAATCCGTAGTGCATAATAGGGTTAAGATAGCCCATAAGGATGAGGGGAATGGTTACCTCGTCCTTGATGGCTGTAAGCTGAGAGAAAAGAAGATTAAGGGTCATTCCATTCTTTAGTGCCTTAGTGCCTGCAGCCTGAATAACAGGACCGTCGGCAAGAGGGTCGCTAAAGGGAATACCTACTTCAACACAAGCTATGCCATGACGCTCCATTGCGCGAATGACATCGGCTGTGCCATCGAGTGTTGGACAGCCAGCACAAAAATACAAAGACAGTAGATTTGTGGGCTTTGACTGGAATAATTTATCTATTTTATTCATAGGGCTACTCATTATTCATTTTTTTCTTGCTGATTTTCGCAATAAAACCTTTCAACGCTTCCTCATCCTTAACAGCTGGGGCTGTTTCGAACTTGCTGTTGAGGTCGATGCCTATGCATTTGGGATGATGAAATGCAAGTACTCGCTCGGCATCGTCTGGACCTATGCCACCACTCAGCAGGAACGGCGTGTTGCCATCGTAACGAGAAAGTACCGACCA
>JAEEGL011546311.1_pt1 | contig 16898 bp, 14 predicted proteins | sample 9134231 | NCBI WGS metagenome assembly JAEEGL01 (sample SAMN16246548, study PRJNA631951) | gut metagenome | biome: gut microbiome; feature: rumen; material: fiber-attached | host: Bos | place: Iran: Karaj | collected 2018-10
GATCGATGTCGTCGCCCTTTGCGACGTGGATATCGACGGACCTCAGTGCAAGAAGGTCCTGGGAATGTATCCCAAGGCCAAGAGGTTCCGTGACTATCGTCAGATGTTCGACAAATGCGGCAATGAGTTTGATGCAGTAGCAGCTGCTATCCCGGACCATTCCCATTTCCCGATCGCCATGCTGGCCTTGAATCAGGGCAAGCACATCTATCTTGAGAAACCGATGTGCCGTACCTTCCATGAGGCTGAACTCATGATGGCTTCAGCAAGGAAACATCCCAACCTCGCAACCCAGGTTGGCAACCAGGGACATTCCGATGCCAATTATTTCCAGTTCAAGGCTTGGCTCGATGCAGGCATTATCAAGGACGTAACAGCTGTCACGGCCCACATGAACAACTCCCGCCGCTGGCACAATTTCGATGCGAAGAGGATGTATCGGATGCCTGCCCAGCAGTCCATCCCCCGTGGCATGGATTGGGATACCTGGCTGGGAGTAACTCCTTATCATGATTTCAACGAGAAATACCACCAGGGCGACTGGAGGTGCTGGTACGATTTCGGTATGGGTTGCCTCGGAGACTGGGGAGCACATATCCTCGACACCGTGCATGAATTCCTTGAACTAGGCCTTCCCTACGAAGTCAGCATGCTCTATGAGAACGGTCACAACGATTATTTCTATCCGTATTCATCAACCATCCTTTTCCGCTTCCCCCAGAGGAATGGAATGCCGCCTGTGGATGTGACCTGGTACGATGGTCTTGACAACCTTCCTCCGCTCCCGAAGGGATATGGCGGTGGGGTTTCGACTGCAGATGTACCTGCTTCCAATCAGAATGACGGTCCTGTGGCCAAGATCTCTCCCGGCAAGATCATATATTCAAAGGATCTCATCTTCAAGGGAGGAAGCCATGGCTCCACCTTGTCGATCATTCCTGAGGAGGCGGCCAGGGATATGGCAAACAAGCTTCCCGAGGTGCCGAAGAGTCCTTCAAACCACTTCGAAAACTTCCTTCTCGCCTGCCAGGGAATCGAAAAGACCCGTTCCCCGTTCGAGATCAACGGAGTCCTCTCACAGGTGTTCTGCCTTGGTGTCATAGCCCAGAGGCTTAATGCCAAGCTCTATTTCGATCCCAGGACAAAGCAGTTTACCAACAATGAGTTCGCCAATGCCATGCTGGCAGGCCTGCCGCCTCGCAGGGGATGGGAAGAGTTCTACAAGATGTAATATTCATGAATATGAAAAAGTTAGCATTTGCCCTGATGGCTGCGGCTCTCTGCCTCTCAGCCTGCTCTTCCGGTGACAAGACGAGCGACAACACTTTGACCCGTAAGGAGAAAAAAGACGGCTGGGCCCTTCTGTGGGACGGAAAGACTACGGAAGGATGGAGGGGCGCCAAACTGGATGCCTTCCCCGAGAAAGGATGGGTAGTTGAAGACGGGGTCCTGAAGGTCCTTGCCGGAAACGGGGGAGAGTCCACCAATGGTGGCGACATCATAACCACCCGCCTTTACAAGAATTTCATCCTGAAGGTTGATTTCAAGATCACCGAAGGGGCCAATAGCGGGATCAAGTATTTCGTCGATCCCACCCTCAACAAGGGCGCGGGCTCGGCCATCGGCTGCGAATTCCAGGTCCTCGATGACCTGCGTCATCCTGATGCCAAGCTCGGTGTAAAGGGCAACAGGACCCTTGGCTCCCTCTACGACCTGATCCCTGCTCCTGAGGACAAACCGTTCGACATCAATTCCTGGAACACTGCCATGGTAGTGGTAGAGGGTAATCATGTCGAGCATTGGTTGAATGGAGTGAAGCTTCTTGAATACGAGCGTAACAATCAGGAATGGAATGCCCTTGTAGCGTACAGCAAGTACCGTGACTGGCCGAATTTCGGCAACTATGAGGAGGGCTATATCCTTCTCCAGGACCACGGCGATGAGGTCTGGTACAAGAATATTAAAATCAAGGAATTAAAGTAGGTTCCCATGCAAGACAGACGTAGTTTTCTCAAGACCGTGGCAACTGCTTCGGTCGGGGTTGCCTTAGCCCCTGGTGAGGTGATTGGAAAGGAAAAGGGGCCTGATATCCCGATATCAAATCTCCCGTCATCTGCTTCTGATAGCAGTGGATCAGTACCGGTTTTGGACACTGACGATCCGGTGCTCAACAAGATCAGGCAGGCCCGCTATGTGGCTGCCCCGTCAAGGGTCAAAGTCGCATCACTCGGCCTCCTCCATTATTCCGACATACATGGAGACGACATCGCGGTTGCGAGACTTCATGAAATAATTGGAAAGTACGGTCCTTACATCGATGCAGTGCTTGCTACAGGAGATTCGGTACTTTATTACGCTGATGGAACTGAAGAGTATCCCAATGATGCCAAATGGTGGCGTGCTTCCGGACTTGCCGAAAAGTCCCTCTTCGTCCTGGGCAATCACGACAGTGCTGCCAGATCCAACGAAAAAGGCCATCTGGAGGGCTCTGCAGACTGGGATTTCAAGGGTAAGGAATGGGATTTCGACACTTATTTCGCCGACTATATCGGCAGGCTTGGTTATGTCATGCCCAATGGTTATGACAAACCTTCAAGCCCTTATTACAAATCCTGCTTCTGGCACAAGGATTTTGCCGAGTCCAAGATAAGGCTCCTTGGGCTTGACTGCATGCATTTCAATGACGGTTTCCGTTACCTTACAAGCGAACAGGAATCATGGCTTTCCGCAAGACTTGCCGATACTCTTGATCCTTCCAATCCTGCGTTCGGCTATTCTGTCATAGTCTCCACCCATTATCCTCTGGATGACTTTGATGGGGACAATGAAAAGTGGGAAGAGTCGAAGCACCGCTTTATATACAACAAGAATTCAAAGGGTGGACGCCTGATGGACCACAGGACAGGAGATGTAAACAATTTCCACTCTCCTGAGACTGTTTCGTATGTTGCTACCAAGCGTTTTTCCATGAGGTCGAAAGTACCTGCCGCCACGGAACAGTATGGCTACGTTTCCGGTCCTGCCAATCCTCTTGCAGACATCGTTCAGTCCTGGGTGGACAAGGGAGTGAAGTTCGTCGTCTGGCTGACCGGTCACTGTCACAACGACATGCTGTACTATCCGGCGAAATACCCCGGCCTTCTCTGTCTCTCGGTTGACCAGGCAGGAAACCTGCGTGGCAATTCGATAACTGACCGTGGAGAGGATCTTGAGTCTCGATTCTGTGCGAACTACTATGCGGTTGATACCCAGAACGGACTGTTCAAGATAGTGAGGCTTGGCCTTTCCATGACCAGGCATATGATCAGGAAGGACGTTCTCTGTTACGACTACATCAACAAGAAGGTGATATTCGAGTAGAATCTCCCAGGCACTATGAAAAACAGAAAGAAACAGAAGAAACTACACATCACTGAGGCCGACTTCATGTTGGCAAACCGCCGTGCAGCCCGTATTGAAGAAATCGAGCAGCACGGCCGCCCGGTAACTTTCAGAAAAGTACTTCACAGGTCCAAGAAGGCCTATGACAGGAAGCGGTTCAAGAAGACAATTATCGCTGAATGATGCTCAGAATGACATAGTGAAATTATTTCTTCTCCTTGCTGCCGAGGATTTCGCGTACGAGAAGAGGTTCGTTGGTAGTGATGCAGTCAACTCCGAGGTCGGCCATCTTCTTGATCTCATTCCTGTCGTTGACAGTCCAGACATTGACGCTCATCTTGTTATTGTGAGCCTGCCCGATCCACTCGGGATTCTTGTCGAATGCGCTGTAGTGATAGTCGATTCCGTTGATTCCCTTGGCATAGACCTCGTCAGGAGTCAGATCTTTTTCCAGGTACTGGTTAGTGAAACCGGGACAGAGTGCAGCGATCCTCTCACAGATGTTGCGGCTGAATGAGATGAAGATCACCTTCTTGGGATCGAAGAGGTTGTGAGCCTTAAGGGCTTCGATGCTCTTGTCGACCATGTAGTCTTCATGTGCCTTGTCGTACTGCGCCTTGAGTTCGAACACGAGGACTGTTCCTCCCTTCTCTCCCTGTGTCAGATATTCGTCGAGGGTAGGGAGTTTCTCACCGTTCTTCAGACGGTAGTCCTTGAAGTCGGCATAGTCATGGGTGTGGATACTCTTTCCATTGATGTGGGCGTCGTGATGTACCACCAGGACGAGGTCGGAAGTGATGTGTACATCGAACTCGCTTCCCCAGAAATGGTTCTTCTGTGCCATTTCGAGGGATTTGATGGAATTCTCGGCGAAGCCAGCTTCCTCGCAGTTCCAGTAACCCCTGTGGGCTGTGATGGCTACCTTGTGTGAGCATGATGCCAAGACTGCGGCGATGGCGGCTACAGCCGCGAGACGGATTATTCTGTGCATATCGATTGATTTTAGTGTTTTCTGTTTAACACAAATATAACAATATTCTTTCTGACAATTACCGGAAAATGGTTATTTTTGTAATCTTTGAAGACAGTAATAATTTAATAGAATATGGTTAAAGTTAATTTGGGAGGTTGCAGCTCCTTTGTAAAAGATGCAGATTACAAGGAATATGTTGGTAAGGCACTTGAGGCCCTTGATGTGTTGAACAGCGGAAGTGGGGCGGGAAACGATTTCCTTGGCTGGAAGCATCTTCCGTCGGAGACTCCGGAATCCCTTATCGCAGAATGCGAGGCGGTACGTGACTGCTGGAAGGCAAAGGGAGTTGACCTTGTTGTTGTGATAGGCATCGGCGGTTCCTATCTTGGAGCCCGTTGCGCCATAGAGGCCCTTTCCCATAATTTCGCAAAGCAGCTTTCCGGTAAGAAAGATGCCCCCGAGGTAGCCTTCGCAGGAAACAATCTTTCCGAGGAGTATCTTGCCGAACTGATGGACCTTGTTGCCGAGAGGAACACTGCAACCGTAGTCATCTCAAAGTCAGGTACAACCACTGAGCCCGCAGTTGCTTTCAGGGTCGTCAAGGAATATATTGAAAAGAATTATACTGATGCACCCGAGAGGATAGTAGCCATTACCGATGCAAGGAAGGGCGCTCTGAAGACCCTCGCTACCCAGGAAGGCTACAAGACCTTTGTGGTTCCGGACAATGTAGGTGGCCGCTATTCAGTCCTGACTCCTGTCGGCCTTCTGCCCATCGTGCTCGCCGGCTTTGACGTACGGGAGATGCTTGCAGGAGCAAGGGAGATGGAAAAGGCCTGCTCAGAAAGGTCAGAGGACAATCCCGCCCTCAAATATGCCGCAATGAGGAATCTGCTTTATTCCAAGTTGGGAAAGAAGGTCGAAATCCTCGTCGCATACAATCCCAAACTCCAATACCTGGGAGAGTGGTGGAAGCAGCTTTTCGGAGAGTCTGAAGGAAAGGAGCTGAAAGGAATCTTCCCTGCCTCTGTCAATTTCACGACCGATCTCCATTCCATGGGTCAGTTCATCCAGGAAGGTGAGAGGATACTCTTCGAAACGGTTGTTAACGTAGAGAAGAGCAACAGAAGCGTTGTCATAGGAAGCGATCCCCAGAACCTTGACCAACTCAACTATCTTGCAGGTCAGCATGTAGAGCATTGCAACGCAATGGCTCAACTGGGCACAAAACTGGCTCACATAGACGGAGGAGTACCCCAGCTTGAGGTATGCATTGAAAAACTCTGTGCCTATGACCTCGGAGGTCTTTTCCAGTTCTTTGAGTATGCCTGTGGAATAAGCGCCTATGTCCTCGGAATCAATCCTTTCAACCAGCCGGGAGTAGAGGCCTACAAGAAGAATATGTTCGCCCTTCTTGAAAAGCCGGGATTCGAGGAGCAGACAAAGGCAATCAAGGCCAGGCTGTAAGCCATGGATTGTGTACAGAAGTTCAGGGAGACGTACAGAAGGGAGCCCGAAGGGGTTTCCTTCTGCCCTTACAGGGTCTGTCCGATCGGAGCCCACGTCGATCACCAGCTTGGAAAGATCACTGGTTTTGCGATAGACAAGGGGATCCGGATAGCCTATTCCCCGAAACAGAACGGTGTAATCGAGCTGTCTTCCCTCCAGTTCAGGAAACGTGCCCAATGGCATGTCCGTGCAGTTCCTGAAGAGAAACAGGACGACTGGGCAGACTATCTCCGTGGGGCCACGAGTGAACTGTTCAACCGTTTCCCCTTAAGGGTGGGTTTGAGCGGGGTCATAGAGGGCTCCCTCCCGATTGGCGGGCTCTCATCGTCCGCTGCAGTCACCATTTCCTTCATGAAAGCCCTCTGCATTGTCAATGGGATCCATTTGGAGGACAATGAACTGATCCTGATGGCAAAGGCTGCAGAGAACAATTATGTCGGCGTGTCCTGCGGAAAGCTCGACCAGAGTTGTGAAGTCTATTCCAAGAAAGACCATCTGCTCTATCTTGACACCCAGGATGACAGTTATGAACTGATCCCGGCTTCTCCCAAGATGAAGCCATATGAAATTGCTATATTCTTCAGCGGGGTTGAAAGGACCCTTGCCGGCAGCAAGTTCAACATGAGGGTTGATGAGTGCCGCAGCGCAGCCTATGCCTTGAAAGCATATTCAGGGATGGAATATGGCAAATTCCCCGAAACCCATCTCAGGGAGGTTCCTGTTGAAGTTTTTCACAAGTATAAGGACAGGCTCCCGGACAATTGGCGTAAGCGCGCAGAACACTGGTATGGAGAATACGACCGAGTGGAGAAAGGTGCCGAGGCCTGGAGAAAGGGAGACATAGATGAATATGGACGGTTGAGTTTCGAGAGCGGGAGGTCATCGATTGACTCATGGGAGACCGGATCCCCGGAACTCAAAAAGATTTACGAGATCATGACCCGGACAGATGGAATCTATGGCGGTCGGTTCAGCGGCGCCGGTTTCAAAGGCTGCTGCATGGCCCTGATAGATCCATCATTCAAGGATGCGATATTCAGAAAGGTTGAGGACGAATACCTTGCTGAATTCCCTGACCTCAAGGGACATTATTCTGCATATATCTGCCATAGTGCGGATGGAGTAAAAATCTGATTATTACCATGAAATGCCTTATCCTTGCAGCCGGCTATGCTACCAGGTTGCGCCCTTTGACCGACAATTTCCCCAAGCCGCTTCTTGAGGTTGGAGGGAAGCCTATTGTCGACTGGCTGGTCGATGACCTGTCACAGGAGGGCAAGGTAGACGGTTTTGCCGTAGTGACAAACCATCGTTTTACCGGTTTCTTCGAGGATTGGGCTGCAGGGCGGAAGGAGGAGATTTCGGTAGTTGATGATGGCACTTCGACCAATGAAACCCGCCTTGGTGCTGTCAGGGATATCCTCTTTGCTGTCGAATCGCTTGGTACAGATGATGACCTTCTGGTTATAGCAGGTGATAACCTCCTTGATTTCAGCCTCAACCGGTTCGTGGATTATTCTATTGGGAAAGGCTCTTCATGCGTAATGAGGTACTTCGAGCCGTCGGAAGACAGGCTCCGGAAATGCGGGGTTCTTGAGATTGACGAAGCCGGCCTTATCCTCAGTATGGAGGAGAAACCATCAGAGCCGAAATCCCATTGGTGCTGCCCTCCTTTCTATTTTTACAAGCGTGAGGATGTTGGACGTATTCCAGAAGCAATTGCTTCCGGATGCGGAGTAGATGCTCCAGGGAGTCTGGTTGCATGGTTGGCTGCCAGGGTTCCCGTCCACTCGATGGAGATGCCAGGCAGGCGTTACGACATTGGTGACCTGGAGAGTTATAAGACAGTTTGCCGTACTTTTTCGGACATTAAACGATAACCACATACATGAAGCGATTCCTTACACTATTCTCCGTCCTCTGGGCGGCGTTGGGTTCGGCCCAGACGACCGTGTCCTTCGAAAAGATATTCTTTGAGACTCACAGCCGTGAGCAGAAGTACAACATCCAGGGTGCTTCCATCACAGGCGGTAAACTCTTCCAACTTCATGACGGCAACAAGCCTATTGTTGTCTATGACATGAAGAACGGTGCCTTCGTCACTGAAATAGCAGTTGAACCGACCAAGACCTGGCACAACAACACTGCCAGTTTTTCGGACATTTATTATGAGAAAGGAGATAAATACCCCCTTCTTTATGCAAGTCAGGAGAACATAAAGGAACACAAGGCAGTAGTTTACAGGATAAAGGAAGACGGGGGATCGATGACAGCCGAAATAGTCCAGACCATAATCTTTCCGGAACCGATAGAGATGGGTCTCTACTATCCCAATCTGGCTCTGGACCTGGATGCCGGTTTCCTCTATCTGACCGGCTTCAGTTGGGCAAGCTGGAACAAGCCCGAGCGCGGCAATGCTGTCCAGCTGCTCCGTTTCCGCCTTCCTTCGCCAAAGGAGGGACCTGTAGTGAAAATGTGGACCAAGGACATCCAGGAACGCTGGTGTTTCGATTTCAAAGTCGCGACACAGGGAGCTGCAGTCCGCGGAGGAAAACTCTACCAGGTTTTCGGAGGCCCTGGAAATAGTTGCATTGTCTGCACAGACCTGGCCACGGGCACGGAAGTTTTCCGTTCTGAACTCAATGGCATCCCGGGAGAGCCCGAGGGACTTGGATTCCACAATGACCGCATCATTGTTACATGCAATGACGGAGAAGTGTACCGCAGCGACCTTGTAGTAAAATAGGATATCATGAAAAAATTGAGCCTGACAGTCCTTGCCCTGGCGGCATTTGGACTTTCCATCAGCATTGTTTCCTGTAATAATGGGCAGGTTGCCCAAACCGATGCTGACAAGACCTATGTTTGTGCTTACGTCTGGCCTTCATGCCATGACGACCAGCTCGGCCATAAATGGCTGTGGGAAGAAGGAATAGGGGAGTGGGAGGTGATCAAACAGGGTGACAAGCGGTTTCCCGAGCATTACCAGCCCCGCCAGCCACTCTGGGGTTATGAGCTGGACAATGATCCCGTTGTTGTCGAAAAGTGGATCCAGACAGCCTTGAAGTACGGCGTCAATACCTTCATCTATGACTGGTACTGGTACAACGATCCGGATGGCTACAGTGGCCCATACCTGGAAAGTGCCCTGAACGACGGCTTCCTCGGAGCACCCAGCCACGACAAGATGAATTTCTACATCATGTGGGCCAACCATGATGTGAAGTATAACTATTGGAATTACCACAAATGGGGTGACAACGAAGAGCGCCTGTTCAATCCCGATGTGGACTGGGACCAGTTCAAGAAGGTTGTAGCCAGGGTCATCGATCAGTATTTCGGCCTTCCTGAATATGTCAAGATCGACGGGTGCCCAGTCTTCGCGATTTTCTCTATCAGCAATTTCGTCAGGAGTTTCGGATCCCTTGAAGAGGCGGCAAAGGCTATGGACTATTTCAGGGAGGAAGTCAAAAAGGCCGGTTTCCCTGATCTCCATCTTCAGGAAATCCAGGGTGGCGGCTCACGGATGAGTGATGCCAGGGTGGCTGCCATGAAAAAGATAATCGGCGCCCTTGGAATCAACAGCGAGGCCCTCTACAACATGGGCGGTTTCGACCCGGACTATCTCCTTCACGGAAAGGAAGCCATAGAGATACGCAAGCAGATGGACGAGGTCTTCGACGTACCGGTCTTCCCCTGCGTTTCAATCGGCTGGGACGACACTCCAAGGTTCCCTGCTAAAGGACCTGGAGACGTTACCCGTTTCCACAACACCCCCCAGTCGTTCGCAACCTTCCTGGCCAAAGCCAAGGAATATATGGAAAGCCATCCCGACCAGCCCCGTTTCATGATGATAAATGCGTGGAACGAATGGGTCGAGGGCAGTTACCTGCTCCCCGACCGTCTTAATGGTTTCGGTTATCTTGAAGCTGTCCGGGATGTCCTTGACGGAAAGTATGATTAACTTTCCGAAGGCCGGATAAAGTGTGTCATCACTGCACTGATGATGTACAGTGCAGCCAGAGTCCAGGCTATTCCGGCATAACCAATAGGTTTCTCCAGCAATCTGACGAGAGCGGGTCCGACGAATGCGGCGAGGCCCGCTCCTAAATTCAGGACGGACACCGCTGCTCCCTTGTCAGTTTTGACCAGGGAAGGTACAAGGGCTGAAAGGGGAACATAACCTGCAAGCATGATGCACCAGAGCGATCCGCACAGGAGGATGAACCAGTAGCTGTTGAGTATCTGTGGAGAATAATAGAATAGAAGCACGGTGACCGCACAACCTACGCCTCCGAACCAGGTTACTGTCTTGTTCCAGCCGATCTTGTCTCCGACTATTCCGAACACCAGGTTGAAGATTATGTTCATGAGGAACACAGTTCCCCAGATAGATGCCCACTGGCCGTCAGACATCCCGAAGGATGCCATGTAGAGCGGCATGAACACAACGAAGGCGAACTGGGAGGTGGTGTTGATCACTCGGACTATTCCACCCATCAGAACCTTGGGTTCGCGTTTCATTATTCCCAACCCTTTGAACAATTCCTTAATCTTGGAACCTCCTTCTCCGGTTCCTGGTTCGGCGAAAAGGTTGGAACTGTCTGCCTTGTTTACGAAAAGTGCGAAGAATGCTCCTGCAAGGGCAAAGATGGTGGCTGTCCAGAGAGTTGGAACGACTCCGATGTGCTTTACCGCCCAGACTCCGTAATAGGCGCCGAGAACATTCAGTCCACCCGTAAATACGAACCAGAACCAGCCCTGGGCGGAACTCAGCACCTTCTTTTCGACCCTGTAGGTTATCCAGACCATGAAGGTGTAGGCAAACAGGGGATAGCCAAGGCCCTTGACTGCATAAGTGAGGAGCAGGATCGGATAGTTCATCCTGGTTATCCCTATTCCTGCGAAGCCGGCCACTCCGATCAAGTAAAGGATCAAGCCGGTCAGCATTGTCCTCTTTACCCCGAAGGTCTCTGCGATAACTCCTGATAGCCAGGAAGAGATTGCTACGGTGATCCCATAGACTGAGAAGAGGACGGCTGAATTGAATCCGGCCTCGGTGATGTAGCGGCTGAGCCAGGTCTGCTCGATGCCGTCTCCCATCATGAAGATAAGCACTCCAAGAAATCCCCAAGTGAGCTGGCGTGGGAGTCCGGTCTTTTCGTAAAAGTTCGTCATGAATTCCTTCTCTTATAATGTTTTGGCTTTTGCAAGGAAAGCACGGACGTGCTCAGTGTATTCTTCAGGATGGTCTTTGTAGGCCATGGCGTGTTCTGAACCCGGGGCTATCCAAAGCTCTTTGTAGCCTTTTGTCTTGGCTTCGTAGTTTTTGTAAACATGTTCTGTGGGAACGAAGTCATCCTTCTCGCCATGGATGAAAAGCATCGGTTTATCGCATTTGGCAAGTTGCTTGACGGACGACGCCTCCTTGAATCCCCAGCCGTAACGGTGTTTGCAGACAATGCTGGCGCTGTTTAGGACCGGGAAAGGAGGAAGATGGAAGCTGTCCTTCAGGTTATGGGCGAACTGGTCCCATACTGAAGAATAGCCGCAGTCATCCACGAATGCACGGATGTATGGAGGAAGGTCGTCATCACCGCTGAGCATCATCGTGGTGGCTCCTCCCATCGACACTCCATGTACAACCATGAAATCATCATTCCAGATATCATGTGCCATTACTGCAAACTTCTTGACATCAAGCCTGTCAAGCCACCCCATCTGGACAGCCCGACCTTCCGATTCACCATGGTAATGGAGGTCAGGGACCATCACATTGTAATTGAGTTCGTCCCGATACATCCTGACCAGGTTGAGGAAACAGATGTGGTTGTCGGTGTAGCCATGAACCACAACAGCCGTTCCCTGGGCCTTGGAGGGATTTGAAGCGGGGGCATAAACCCCATGAAGCTTGTATCCTCCTTCTCCTATCAGTGTCGTGTCACGGAACACTCCGTTTCCATGCAGCTGGTCGTACCATTCCATAATTCCTGGATAGCGTCCTTCTGTCTTCTCCCTGTCACCGGTGAAATCGTTTCCATGCTCTTCTGGAAGAAGGGCGTAATTGCACATGTAACGACCTGCCAGACATCCTGTCATCATCATCGAAACGATCGCTATCGTGACCAGATTTAGTATTCTTTTCATCATTTATTGGGTTATTAGTTTCATTTTTTGTATTCCACAGCTGCCCTTTCCACAGGGAGACAATCGGTGTACTCTGCAAACCAGGCGTCAAATCCTGCGATGTCAGCCTCGGTCGGAGATATCTTGGTTCCGTTGTTTCCTGCAAAGACCCTTTGGTCCAGATAATCTGCAAGGGACAAACTGTCGGAATTGTCGACGCAGTAGGAGGCAAGCAGGGCCATTCCCCATGGTCCTCCTTCTCCCGCGGTTTCCATCACCGAGATAGGAGAGCCCAGAGCTGCTGCAAGGACCTTCTGACCGACAACCGGGGTCTTGAAAAGCCCTCCATGAGCTGTTATCCTGTCCACTTCCACGTTTTCTTCCTTGAACAGGATTTCGTTACCGGTTTTAAGAACTCCTACTGTAGCATACAGCTGCGAGAGCATGAAATTCGCCAGGTTGAACTTGCTTGTGGCGCTCCGGACGAAGAGCGGCCTTCCTTCTGTGAATCCAGTTACATGCTCTCCGGCGATATAGTTGTAGTTCAGAAGCCCGCCGCAGTCAGGATCGCCCTCCAGCGCATGGGTGAAAAGCTTCCCGTAGATGTCGCCCTTATCTACGTCAAAGCCGAGAAGTTTTTGATATTCAATAAATATGTTGACCCAGGCGTTGAGGTCGGTAGTACAGTTGTTGCAATGGGTCATTGCTACGGGAGAACCGTCCGGAGTAGTGATAATGTCAATTACGTCATGAGGACGCTTCATGTCCTTCTCCAGCACTATCATCGAGAAGGAAGAAGTCCCGGCAGAGACATTGCCAGTGCGCGGCCTGACAGCATTGGTAGCGACCATTCCCGTTCCTGCGTCGCCTTCGGGAGGACAGAATGGTATTCCGGCTTTCAGATGACCGCTCGGATCGAGCCTGACAGCACCTTCCTCTGTCAGGGAACCGGCTGTCTCTCCTGCATTAAGGACCTCGGGAAGAATTCCACGGAGTTTCCAGGGGAGTCCTTCCGGTTCAACCAGCTTGTCAAAAGCTTCGATCCGTTTCTCGTCAAAATCGCATGTCTCCGGATCTATCGGCATCATTCCGGAAGCGTCTCCGACTCCGAGGACTTTCCTGCCTGTTAGGCACCAGTGGATATAGCCCGAAAGAGTGGTGAGGAAATCTATCTTTCCGACATGCTCTTCCTTGTCCAGAATGCACTGGTAGAGGTGGGAGAGACTCCACCTCAGCGGCATGTTGAAATTGAAAAGGTCAGAGAGAACCTTGGCTGCAGCTCCGGTGTTTGTGTTTCTCCAAGTCCGGAAGGGTGCCAGCAACTTTCCCTCAGAATCAAATGGAAGATAGCCATGCATCATGGCGCTTATGCCAATCGCGGAGAGTGACTCGATCTCGATCCCATAGCGATTCAAAACATCCTTACGGAGGCTGGAATAGCAATCCTGGAGTCCATTCCAGATTGCGTCAATGCTGTAGGTCCAGAGACCGTTCACCAATTGGTTTTCCCATTCGTGGTCTCCCTGGGCGATTGGATTGAAGTTCCTGTCGATCAGGACGGCCTTGATTCTGGTTGATCCGAATTCCAGACCCATTACTGCCTGACCGGTTTCTATTGTAGTTTTTGGATCCATCTTATTTGAGAGCCTTGTTCAGCAGGTAATATACTTCGTTGATGCGCATTTCACGCTTGAAGTTCTCGGTGGTGGTGTTCTCGTCGATGTGAAGCATCTCGATGCCTGCAATCTCGGCGTAATCCTCCCAGTATTCAGGAGTTATGTCATATGAAAAAATGCTGTGGTGGGTTCCTCCTGCCATAATCCAGGCACCGGCTCCGACCTCGAAGTTCGGCATAGGTATCCAGAGAGCCGAGGCGACAGGCAGCTTCGGAAGCGGTTTCGGCTTGATGCATTCCACGTCGTTCACTACCAGCCTGAAGCGGTTCCCCATGTCCACTACGGTTGCCGTAACGCCCCTTCCGACCTTGGAGGTGAACACCAGGCGGGCCGTCAGGGTCTTGCGTATTCCTATTCCCAGGTAATGTACTTCGAGTTTCGGTTTTGCATCGGCGATGAGAGGACATACCTCGAGCATGTGTGCCTGGAGGATCGAAGAACGGTCTCCGGCGAAGTTGAGCGTGTAGTCCTCGAGGAAGGAACATCCTTCCGGAAGGCCCTGTGTCATGAACCATACCGTGCGATACAGGGCAGCTGACTTCCAGTCACCCTCGGCTCCGAATCCGTAGCCTTCGGCCATCAGCCTTTGGGATGCAAGTCCCGGGATCTGGTCGAAGCCCATTCCGGAGATCTTGACATCGACATCTCCAAGGTCGTCGAAGTTGGTGGTGAAGCCCTTGGCTCCCTTGTCTTCAAGGAGGGCGCGTAGGGTAAGTTCAGCCTTTGCTGCATTCCAGATACTCTGTCGGCCGTCATCAAAAAGAACCTGGGAGGTGTCATAGATGCTGTTGTATTTTGCCACAAGCGCATCCACGTCTGAGTCGTCTACGGCCTTGAAATACTGCAGCACATCGCTGAAAGGTACATAATCGACATGATATCCCAGTCTCATTTCCGCTTCTACCTTGTCTCCGTCGGTGACTGCTACGTTGTTCATCTGGTCTCCGATGCGGAGGATCCTCATGTCCTGTGCATCGGCCCAGGCCGCAGCTACCCGCTGCCAGACTGCTATGTGACCGAGGGTCTTGGGATCTTTCCAGTAACCTACAACTGTCTTGTGGTTCTTTCTCATGCGGGAGAGGATGTGTCCGAATTCACGGTCTCCATGGGCACTTTGGTTGAGGTTCATGAAATCCATGTCCATCGTGTCCCATGGAATTTCCTCGTTGAACTGTGTATGAAGGTGGAGAAGTGGCTTGGTCAGTTTCTGCATCCCGTGGATCCACATCTTGGCAGGAGAAAAGGTGTGCATCCAGGTTATGACGCCGACGCACTTGGGATCTGCCTCGGCCCGGGTCATCACATCCAGCACTTCGGCGGATGAATTGGCTGTGCCTTTGTAAACTACCTTGAGGGGTAGGAGACCGGAAGCGTTCATTCCGGCAACCATCTCGTTTGAGTGTCCGTCCACCTGTACGACGGCATCTCCTCCATAAAGGAGCTGTGCCCCAGTGACGAACCAGATTTCGAAATTCTCAAATGCCTTGATCATCGTATTCAGTGTTATTTATTATTGTCCGTAATAGGCTTTGGGCCCGTGTTTCCTTAAGAAGTGTTTATCGATCAAAAGTGGGTTCATGGTGAGGTATGGGTTCACCGTCAGGGAGACGAAAGCCATCTTTGCCACCTGCTCCAGCACAACAGCGTTATGGACTGCTTCGGCGGCATCCTTGCCCCAGGTGAAAGGGCCGTGGTTCTTTACCAGGACTCCAGGTGTGTGGACGGGGTTAAGGGATTCAAAACGCCTGACGATTACATTCCCGGTCTCCTTCTCGTAGTCACCTGTGACCTCGCTTTTCCTCATGTCCTCTGTGCACGGAATGTCGTCGTGGAAGTAGTCGGAGTGGGTCGTGCCTATGTTTGGGATACTCTTTCCGGCCTGTGCCCATGCTGTGGCGTAAGTGGAATGAGTATGTACTATTCCGCCTGTTTCCGGGAAGGCCATGTAAAGGACCAGGTGGGTCGGGGTGTCGGAAGAAGGTTTCAAACAGCCTTCCACGACCCTTCCTTCCAGATCGACTACAACCATGTCCCCGGGTTTCATGTTATCATAGGACACCCCGCTGGGCTTGATTACCACAAGGCCGCTTTCGCGGTCTATCGCAGAGACATTTCCCCATGTGAATAAGACCAATCCATGGCGGACCAACTCCAGATTGGCATTGCAAACCTTTTCTTTAAGATCTTCAAGCATAAGCTACCAGAAATAGATGTAGAACGCGACAGTGACTGCCAGGATGATGGCAGAATGGATGATGTCCCATTTGTTCCATGACGCCTTGGTTTCGGCCTTCTGTTCAGGTGTGGCGGTGCCGAAGCAGAGACCCTCTACCTGGTCATCTGATGCCTTCGGAGTGAAGAAGCTGACCACTATTGCCAGTACTACACAGAAGAGGAACATCCAGACCCCATAGGTATAGACGTTCATCTCATTGAACACGTAGGTAAACCAGTTGTGCCCCTCAGGGTTGATAATCATGACTGTCAGCCTTGTGAAACCGAGTATGAGACCAAGGATGAGAGTCCACATTCCGGCCTTGGGTGTAGTTCTCTTCCAGCATATTCCAAGGAGGAACACTGCTGCAATCGCAGGGGCAAGGAGGCTCTGGATACTCTGGATGTAGTCGTAGAGGTTCTTACCCATGGCCTGGATGACGAATATCCACAGGACTCCGAATACCACTATGACTGCAGTGGCGATCCGTCCGATCTTGACAAGTTTCTTCTCTGCGGTCTCAGGATGGCGGCGCTTGTAGATGTCAATCGTGTATAGCATCGCCGATGAGTTGTACAAGGATGCGAGTGAACTCATCAGGGCGGCCAGGATTCCGCAGATGACCACTCCCTTCAGCCCTACGGGAAGCAAGGTGTTGACAAGCATCGGGAAAGCCAGGTCAGGATTCTGGAGTGCTCCGGTGGCTGAATCAGGAATCAGCGCTGCAGCCAGTTGTGCCCCTATTGCTGAATCCGGTTTCTTGGTCAGGGCGAAGGCTATCATGCCGGGGATAAGAAACAGGAAAACGGGGAGGAGCTTAAGATATGCTCCGAAAATGGTCCCCCTGCGGGACTCTTTCTGGTCTTTACCCGAAAGAACCCTTTGCACGATGAACTGGTCTGTACACCAGTACCAGAAACCTATGATCATGGATCCGAACAGGGCTCCATACCAGGGGAAGGCGCTGTCCTGGCCGCTTCGCATAAGGGTTGTCATCGAATCACCGAGGTCATTGACC
>JAEEGL011865794.1_pt1 | contig 16898 bp, 16 predicted proteins | sample 9134231 | NCBI WGS metagenome assembly JAEEGL01 (sample SAMN16246548, study PRJNA631951) | gut metagenome | biome: gut microbiome; feature: rumen; material: fiber-attached | host: Bos | place: Iran: Karaj | collected 2018-10
ATACCCATATAGAAGCTTTACACGTATTATTGAGGGAAACCCTTTTGAAAAAGGGTTCTCCCTCAAACTCCCTTCCTAAAACTTTTAGCTCCGTTTTTTCTGCAAGGGGTACCCCCTTGAAAGAGAAAACGGAGCTATTTTGTTTGTATGGGGGTACCCCTTGCAGAAAAAACAAAGTTGGAAGTCTTTGGAAAAGGGTCTGGGAAAGAACCTTTCTCCAGAAAGGTTTTTCCCAGTAGTAGGTATAAACTTCTGTATGAGTACCGGCGTTATTGCTTCGTGGATATTTAATTTGCAGGGCTATAGGTTTTTCCTATAATCTATCATAAAACTATGGTATTGGACAATTAACGGCATCAGGCGTATAATTAATACATACCAAAACGATAGGAGAATTAGCATGAATGAGATAATCTGGCTCGGCAGAGGAGGTCAGGGCGCTTTTACTGCCGCAAAGCTCCTCGGAGCCGCTTACACTATCGGCGGTGAGAAATATGCGCTTGCGTTTCCGTCCTTCGGTCCCGAGCGCCGCGGAGCTCCCGTCAGAGCCTTCACTAAGCTCGATACCAAGCCTGTTGTGGACAGAAGTCAGACCGAAAAGGCTGACTATATAGTTATTCTCGACGATACCCTCTACAGTCCTCAGCTCCATGAGCTCCTCAAGGACGCCGGTCGTATCATCGTCAACTCGAAAAATTCTATCGACGGCGTTATCGCCTTTGATGCGGAAAAAATAGCCGCAGGATTCAGACTCCCTACGGTGAATACGGTCATGCTCGGACTGCTTGCCGGCATCTCCGGCATTGTTACTGCCGCGGAGGCTTCTGCTGCTGTGACAGGCTATATGCCGCAGAAAATTCAGGAGCGCAATATAAATGCGCTCACTAAAGCCGCAGAGGAGGCTGTAAGATGAGACCATACATAAGAGAAAAAAAGAACTTCACGTTTGCGGAAGTTCCCGAGAATACGTCGTTTGAGGCGGGCTATCTCACTACCGTCAACAGCGGCTGGAGAAGTATCAGACCCGTGATAAACAGCGAAAAATGTCTCGGCTGCGAGCAGTGCTACCTCTACTGTCCCGACGGCGTTATCGCTATTAAAAATAACAAGGCTGTCATCGACTACGACTTCTGCAAGGGCTGCGGAATCTGCGCGAAAATATGCAAAATAGGCGCGATAGAAATGGAGGCGGAACGCAAATGAAGAAGTTTTTATCAGGCAACGAGGCTTTCGCTGAGGGCATTCGTCTTGCGCGTCCCGAGGTCATCTCCGCGTATCCTATAACTCCGCAGACTATCGTCGTTGAGCGGCTTTCGGAAATGGTCGAGGACGGCAGTCTTACGGCTGAATATGTTCATGTTGAATCCGAGCATTCCGCGCTCTCATGCGCTATCGGTGCGAGCGCCGCAGGCGCGAGAGCGTTCACTGCTACCTCGTCGCAGGGTCTGCTCTATATGGCGGAATGTCTCTATTATGCGGCGGGCGGACGTTTCCCCATTGTTATGATGAATGCCGACCGCTCTACGGCTCTGCCGTGGAATATCTACGGCGACCAGCGCGACAGCCTCTCTCAGCTCGACAGCGGCTGGATACAGGCTTATGCCGAGAATGCTCAGGAGGCTCTCGACCTCGCGCTCATGAGCTATAAAATAGCCGAGAATAAGCGCGTTTCTACGCCGTTTATGGCGAATCTCGACGGCTTCGTCCTCACTCATACATACGAGACGGTCGATATCCCCTCGCGCGAGAAGGCTGACCGCTTTCTGCCGCCCTATGAGACCGATAACCGCATAGACTTCGGGAATCCCAGGAATATGGCGTTCTCAGCCGGTCCGGATACCAACTACATCTTCAAATACAAGGAGCACGAGGGCGTCCTCGCGGCGCGTGAGGTCATCTCTGAGACGGAGCGCGAATTCGCTGATATCTTCGGCAGACAGTATACCGGTCTCATCGAAAGCTATCGCGCTGACGATGCGGACTACGTTATCGTTACCCTCGGAAGCATTGCGGGTCTCTGCCGCGAAACTGCGGATAAGCTCCGCGAAAACGGCGTGAAGGCAGGAGTTGTCCGCATTCGATACGTGCGTCCCTTCCCGAATAAGGAAATTGCCGACGCTCTGCGCAATGTCAAGGCGTATGCTGTTCTCGAAAAGGACATCAGCTTCGGCAATGAGGGCACTGTTTTCACAAATGTTAACTCCGCACTCAAAAAGGCGGGAGTTACTGTTAACGGCTACAACTTCATAGGCGGTCTCGGCGGAAAAAATATCTCCGCCGGCGACATAGAAAAAATTTACAGCGATATCGCTAAAGGCACCGAAAGTGTCAATTTCATCGGCATAGGAGGCGAGGACAATGGCTAATAAGACCGCGGAGAGCATCTCACGCGAGGAGTTTTTCTACGGACATAAAGCCTGTGCGGGCTGCGGAGGCAGTCTTGCTGTAAGGGCTGCGCTGAAGGTCCTCGGACAGAATGCCGTTTCTGTTCTTCCGGCGGGCTGTATGTCTGCCGTGGGATTCAATTTCCCTCAGCTTTGCTTCTCCAATAACTCCATAATTTCCACGTTCGCGGGTACTGCTTCCATGCTTACAGGCGTGGAGGCGGGTCTGCGGGCAAAGGGCCACAAGGACTTCACTGCTGTCGGATTCGCCGGCGACGGAGGTACTGCCGATATCGGCATTCAGGCTCTTTCCGGCGCTATCGACCGCAATGTCAACATCATCTACATCTGCTACGATAACGAGGCGTACATGAATACCGGCATTCAGAAAAGCGGTCTTACTCCGTTCGGTGCCAGGACTACAACTACTCCCGCGGGTGTGAATATCCACGGAAATATCCGTCCAAAAAAGAATATGTTCGAGATAGCCGCCGCTCACGATATCCCCTACGCTGCAACTGCGAGCGTCGGATATATCGCCGATTTCATCGCTAAGGTGCAGAAGGCTTCTCAGATAAAGGGTACCAAGTATATCCACGTTATCGCTCCTTGTCCGACAGGCTGGGGAGTTGCTCCCGATGAGACTATCGACATCGCCAAGGAGGTCGTGGACTGCGGACTGTGGTACCTCGCTGAGTACGAAAACGGCGAGTTCAAGCTCAACCGCAAGCCCAAGGATTTCACAAGCGTTGAGGATTACCTCAGAAAGCAGGGCCGCTTCAAGCACCTCTCAGACGAGGATATCCGCATCATTACCGAGTCCCGCGACAAGAAGTGGGAGTTCATAGACAAGAATTTCAAGCTCTGATAAAAAGCTCCGGTCCATTCGCTTTGAATGAGCCGGAGCTTTGCTTTTTTTGTTTACCTGACCTCGCTCAGTACGAGCTTTTCTGCTTCTTCCGGAGGCAGGGGACGTCCCCAGATGAAGCCCTGTATGAAGTCGCAGCCGATGTCCTTCAGTGTTTCAAGCTGTTCTTCTTCCTCGACTCCCTCGGAGATGACCTTGAAGTTCATGATGTGTCCTATCGAGATTATTGCTGCTACGTATTTCTTCGAGGAATTGCTCGTGTTCATCTTGTCGATGAAGGATTTGTCTATCTTCAGCAGGTTTGCAGGGAAATTGTTGAGGTAGCTGAGCGATGAATAGCCGGTGCCGAAATCGTCGATGGCTATCTTTATGCCCATGTTCTTTATCTCGTTTATGCACTGCAATGCCTTTTCTGCCGAGTCTATCATTACGGATTCGGTTATCTCTATCTCAAGCTGTCCCGCGGGGACTCCGCAGGTGGCAAGTACCTCTCTGACCTCGTCGAGGAAGTCGTTCTTCATGAGGTGCCTTACGGAAACGTTAACGCTGAGAGTGATATCAGTTCCGGTCTTCTTTATCAGCTCGCCGAAGAATGTTGCGGAGTTTTTGAAAACACTGTGGTCTACCTTGTCGATGAGTCCTACCTTTTCGGCAACGGGTATGAATTCGCCGGGACTGATGAAGTTGCCGTCAGCGTCCTTCATGCGGGCGAGAGCTTCAAATCCGCGCAGCTTGTGGCTGAGGTCGAACTGCGGCTGGAGATTGAAGTATATCGTGTTGTTTTCAAGGGCTGTTCTTATCTTCTGCTCTATTTCGAGAGTGCGCTCTATTTTCAGGAGCTCAGGTGTGAAACGGAGTATGTGGTCGCTGCTGTTGGTGCGCTTTATCTCAGCCATTGCCGCATCGGCATAGGACAGGAGTGAGTCGCTGTTTTTGGCGTCGACAGGGAATTCTGCGTATCCGAAACTTGCCGTGATGAAGAAATCACAGTCGTCAACGGTTATGCGCTTATCAAGAACGGATTCGTAATACTTCACTGCGTTCAGTATATCATCGGCTGAGCGGTAATTCCTCAGTATTATCGCAAATTCGTCTCCGCCCTGACGGGTGACGAAATCGACTGTTCCGGAAAGTCCGGTATCAGCAGCGGTCTTCCAGCGGTTCGCAACTTCGATAAGCACCTTGTTGCCGGCTTCGTGACCCATTGTATCGTTGATGCTTTTGAAGTTGTTGAGGTCTGCGGATACGACTACAAACTTCTCGTTGTGCTTGATGAGGTCGTTTATGAGCTCGCTGCACGCGAATCGGTTCGGCAGTCCGGTAAGGCGGTCGGTTACTGCCTGGTCGTTTATCCTGCGCTGATACTTCTCGATGCTGATGTTATTCACGAAGATAACGATTATCGAGATTATCGTGAAAATGTCTGTGACAAGTCCCGGAAGGCTCGACAGATTTTGCCGGAATACTATTCCCGATATTATCATAGGTATCTGCACTGTGAGCACTGCAAGAGATGTGAAAAATCCAAGCTTGCCGTGATACAGCGTCATGAATATGATACAGATATTGGAAAGCGCTGAAAATACTCCGGCAAAGGTATACAGCGCCACTTCGGTTCCCAATATGCTTACTGCGGTTTTTGAACCCGCTGACATGGTCACGATAGCTGATGTCGCGATATAGAGCAAAAGCAGTATCACATAGCTGTATATCGGAGCCTTCTTCCGGTTCGAGATGCTGTCGAGTGTTTTTTCGAAAAGTTTATTTTTCTTTGAGTTATTATTTTTCATTATTATCCCACCTTTATGGTTTTTTCCTTATACCTGTTATCTTTTTCCACATTAAATTCTTTTTATCAATTTATTATATTAAATAGTACCACATATTACAATAGTATTATACCATAATCTCACTCCGATGTTATGGATAATCTGTGAATAACCAGTAAACAAAGCTCATAATAAGTGTAAAATGAGGCTTTTGTTGTCCTTTTGCCAAAAATGCAGCTTCGGATCCGGGTTTGCGGCAATGTTTACCGTTGACATTTTTTGTGCGGTATAGTATAATTATTTTGTATAGTCAGCGCGTTTGTGCGCGGCTGTGTCCGCGGACTTCTTTCGTCTGCGAGTGAATATATATGTACTATTACGGCAGCCGCACCGTTAATGCGGCAGCTTCAAAACTTTGCTCACCGCGGCTCACTTTGAACCTGCTGGAGCAGTATGAAGGCACAGGAGCAGTATCATGAAAAAGCATAATAAAGCGCTTATATGCGCATTTTCAGCGGCTCTTGCGATACTTGCAGCCGCACCGCTCGCCGCTCAGGCGGACGAGCTTGATGAAATAGTCATATCCGGCGGGGAGACTGCGGAAGTCCTCGGCGCCGATGCTAAAACCGAAGAAGCTCCCGCTGAGGAAGCCTCTTCCGGAGAAAATGCCGGGGCTCCTTTAACACCCGCCGTCGGCTGGACTAAAAATGGAGCCGGCGAGATATTCTATGTCGGCGCTGACGGGGCTTACTTCACCGGAGTTCAGAATATCGACGGCGAGGATTACCTCTTCTCTGAAAACGGAGTTCTCAAGACCGGCTGGAGGACCGTCAACGGCAAGAGAAAATACTTCGAGCCCGAAAGCGGCAAGCCCGTTTACGGCAGGTTTGAATACTGCGGAAAGACCTACCTCATCGAAAAGGAGAACGGCAAAAAGACCGGAAAACTGAAAAATTCCGACGGAAGCTTCTACCTCTACGATGAGAATGGTATACTTTACGATAAGTCTGGATTCGTCAGGTACGGCGATAATGCGTACTATGTAAAGCCCGATAATACCCTCGCTGTCGGAAGCGTTACTATCGACGGCTTTCCGCACCTCTTCGGCGATGAGGGCGAGGCTCAGACCGGCTGGAAGAATCTGAACGGAAAGAGCTATTACTTCTATCCCGAGACCGGTGAAGCCGCAAAATATGTCGCTCCGATAGAGGGGAGCTGCTACTTCATCGACCCTGAAAAGGGCAGGATAAAGGGCGAGGTCTCATATGGCGGGGATAAATACTATTTCGGCTCCGATTACAAAATGTGTACCGGTATCGTTGATATCGGCGGCAAAAAATACTACTACAGCTACGACGGCAAACAGGTCAAGGGCGCTGTTACCTATAACGGCAGACTCTATTACTTCGACGATTCCACCGGAGAGATGCTCACCGGACGACGCATTATCAACGGCAGAAAATACTATATCCGCGATGACGGTACCGTTGCTGTCGGCTGGCTCAAGCTTGATGACTCGCAGTACTATTTCGATACTAACGGTGCTATGCATACCGGCTGGCTGAGGCTCGGAAGCGAGCGCTATTACTTCGACCCCGACAGCGGAAAGCTCCAGACCGGCAGACAGATGATCGACAGTGCCAAGTATATCTTCGACAGCACCGGAAAAATGCTCACCGGCTGGCAGGGCATCGATGGCGGCTGGTATTACTTCGACCCCGCTGACGGCAAAATGCAGACCGGAAGACTGGTGCTCGACGGGAAGAAATACTTCCTCGACCCCAACGGAAAGATGCAGACCGGCTGGCAGTATCTCGACAATGCGTGGTACTACTTCGACAACAGCGGTGTTATGAAGACCGGCTGGGCTACTATTGAGGGCTCGACCTATTACTTCGATACCAAGACCGGTCAGATGGCGGCGAATACGATGCTCTCGGGCTATAATATCGAAAGCGACGGAAAGGCTTACCCCTTCTCGAGCGTTCAGAACAGAGCCGTGAAGATACTCTCGACTATCGAAAAAAAGCCCGATGCGATATACGATTACGTCTGCGCTCACAACGAGTATAAGAGCATGAGCAATACAAAAAAGTATTCCGAGATAAAGAGCTCCGACTGGGCTCAGTTCGCTAATTACGCTATGGATAACAAGGGCGTTGTCGGATATTACTTCGCGGCAGTTACCGACTTGCTCTTCAAGCAGGCGGGTTATCAGTCGAGGATAGTTTACGGTACCGGAAGAGGTACGAGCGAGCACTACTGGAATCAGGTGTACGTGAACGGCAAATGGCTCAACTATGATGCCTGCAACGGCTTTGCCGGTGTTACCGATGAATACCTGAAAACTCCAAGTAAGCAGACGGGCGCCGGATATAAATTCAAGGAATACCTGACACCTAAGTATTATTGATACGGAGGATTTTACAAAATGAAAAAATATCTCGCAATTATTGCGGCAGTTGTTGCTTTATGCGCTGTATCAGCGGTATCATGCGGAAAGGACGTTCCGGAGGATACTGTTTCGCCGACTGAGGCTACTGAAATGACAGTTGCATCGGGCGGGGAGGTCTCCGGTACGGCGACATCTTCATCAGAGGTCACTAAAACTACCAAGAAAACCAAGTCTACCAAGGCTACAAAGGAAAAAACTACCAAGACTACAGCCGCTTCAAATCATAAAGGAGTTGTCCTCACGGCAAGCAATGAGAAAACTACCAAGGCGGCTGAGGAGACAACTCCCGCTCCGGAGACTACGGATAAGCCCCGCGGAAATGCTCCGCTGAATCCGGCTTCTCCGCCGCCGGTAACTGCTCCGCCAGCTACCGAGCCCGAAAAGCCGAAGCTTTCAGCCGGCTACGGCGACCTCGGCAGGGATATGAGCTGTATCACGGATATTCTCCATGAGCCCAATGACACAAGGACTGCTCAGGGAGCCCTTCCCAACGGCGCTGACCAGAAAATTTACATATACGACGATATCGAGATATCTTCATATATCAAGGACGGTGCAGAGCATATCTTTAAGATAACCATAACCGGCGGAGAGCATTCCACCGATAAGGGCATCAAGGTCGGAAGCTCCCGCGCTGACGTCGAGGCTGCATACGGAGCAGGGGAGGCTGACGGCGATGCAGTGAGCTATTCCTCCGACAATAAAAAGCTGAGTATTACCTACAGCGGCGATAAGGTCTCTGCGATAGAATTCAGCTGCAATGTCGAATAAGAAAGGAATGAGAATAATGAAGAAAGCTTTTTGCGCGATGACCGCTGCTCTCATGTTCATATCTGCGGCTCCGGCGAATCTCATCGCTTCTGCTGATGCAGAGGAGAAGATAAAGCCCGTTTTCCAGTATTTCAATCCAGCCGATGTCAACGGAAGCGTTGTGATAGTCCTCCCCGAGGAGATACACGCAACTGCGGAGATAACCTTCGACTCCCCCGAGGGAATAGATGAGCCTTACTACAGGGCAGAGCTCGCCGCAAACGGTACATACTCCTTCGCTATCGAGGGCAGAGATACTACCGACGACGGCGATTTCCGCGACTATAACCTGAAGATCACTGCGGTCGGCGGAGAATTCAGCGACCAGACTGCCATTTATATCGACAAGTTCAACGTTCCCGACAAGAACGATAATCCCGACAGCTTTGCTGAGCTGAGATATATCTTCAAGGTCGATGATGTGGTCTCAAAGAGCGACTGGGACGTTTCCACTGACGAGACCGGCGCTAAGGTGGTTTCCCTGCATAACAACTCCTTTATGTACGGCGATGTGAACGACAGCAAGTCTGTCAATTCCTCGGACGCATCGGACGTTCTTGCTGAGTATTCCTCAAGGGCGACCTCCGGCGAGTCGATACTCACCGAGAAAAGACGCAAGGCGGCTGACGTAAACGGCGATTCCAAGGTCGATTCCAAGGACGCTTCGGATATACTCGCCTACTATTCGGCTCTTTCTACTGGTGATACCCCCAAGTGGAAGGTCGAGCTTATGAAGGAAGAAGAAAAATGATCTTAAAACTGCCAGCTGTTTTAGCTGGCAGTTTCTATGTGTTGCCCCGCTATGTCGTTCGTCTGAATTTTTTTCAGAAAAATTGACCATTCCCGCTTTTCAGTCGTGTATATAGTGAAGCCGCTGATAAAACGGCTTGAATACACGTGTATTATCCAAAATGAACAGGAGGTGCTTCAGTTTGCTTTCATGCGACGCTATACGCGACGCTGTCGAGGAATACGGCGATATGCTCTACAGAACGTGCGTGCTCATGCTCGGGAATGTCCACGACGCTGAGGACGCGGTACAGGAAACGTACATCACCTATATGAGAAAAGCTCCGCCTTTTTCCGACAGCGAACACGAAAAAGCTTGGCTCCTCACTGTTGCGGCAAACAAATGCCGCGATATGCTGAGATACCGCAAACGTCATATCACCGAGCCCGAATCCGTGCTCGATACCTTAGTACAAGATTCCGAAAGCAGCTATATCCTCGAAGCATTAATGATGCTGCCGGATAAGTTCAGGATAGTCCTTACCCTGCATTACATCGACGGATATAAAGTTGAAGAAATTGCCGGAATGATAGGCAAGTCAGCCTCGGCAGTCAAAATGCGGCTGCAAAAGGGCAGGAAGCTGCTCAAAGAGGCGTACAGAAAGGAGTAACACTATGAAAGACGATAAGCTCAGAAAGGCGGCGGAGAAGATAACTATGCCCGACGACCTCAAAAACCGCATACTCGACCAGTGCAGCGAGATTTCTGCAAACGAGAAGAGATGCGGCATAGACCATAATACGGTTTCCGGCGTTGAGAGAGTTCAGTCTCACCCGATAAGAAGGACTCTTACCGCAGTTGCGGCGTGTGCAGTTCTTGCGGCAGGAGTTGGCACCGGTATCCACTTTATGCCTAAAAGCGGCGGAAGCGAGTCTGCTTCAAGTACTTCAGAGAAAGAACTCGATGTCGACGAAAGCGCTCTTCCGGCTGATATAAGCGTTATATTCAACAACGACTTCGTTTGTGAGGGCTCGAGGGAGCTTACAGAAGAACAAAGGAATGATATAAAATACATCGTGTGCGGATTCGACTGGACAGAGATAACTCAGGAGGAATTCGGAAATATTGATGAAGCAGACTCTATTTACTGCTTTGAAGCTGTCGACGGAGCTTATATCTACACTCTCACGCTCTACGATAACGACCGCGCATTTTTTGTCCGCAATACGCCCGAAGACCAGTCTGAGGACAGCGGCGCTGAGGTGAATGGTATATATTTCCGCGTGAAGTCTGCGGAGATAGTCGAAAAAATGACGGAGTACTTCAGCTCCGGAGACGAAACGGAAGTCCCCGACGGTGAGGCAGTGCCTCCGCTTGCAGGCATCGCTGAGCGCGAATACAAGGAGATGGGCTATTCTTCGGATAATCCGCTCTCCGAGGAACAGAGACTTGCGCTCGATAAGCTCGTCTCTGAGACAGAGTTCAGGCTCGAGCCGAACTGCAACGCTGTATACCGCGTTCCCGCTTACTTCTTCACAGATACGGACGCTGAGAGCTCGCTCACCTACTTCTACAGCACAGGCGTTGCGGAAGTCCGCGAATACGGTAAGACCTGGTTCTATCAGTTCGACTTCGACAAGTTCAGCAAGGCGGTCGATGAGATACTCTTCCCCGACAGCATATACTCCGGCGCTGACCTCGTATGCAGGAATATGCTTAACGAAAATGTGACCCTGCACGCTATGAAGCTCTGCGAGAATAAGGCTCTCTCTGATGAGGGCAGGCAGGCGATGTACAGCTTCCTCAGCAATGCGAGATTCAGAAAGGTCGATGATTTTGACGATATTCAGAACTATATCTGCACTCCAAGCTGCGACTGCTACAGCAGAAAGCTCGGCTTTGAGTCCTATGACTTCTTCTGCGAGGAGTCATGCTGGTCTATGATATTCTACGACTGCGGCAAGCTCGAAGTTATCGACTATTCAAGCGGCGAGCAGGAGGTCAGCTATTACCTCTACGATGATAATATAGGACTTGATACGGCTGTACACGACGCATTCCCCGAGTTCTCATCAAGCTATCCGCTGTTCGGTTCATTGTACAAAATGGGCGAGATAAAGGTCAACGGCGAGGTCGTAGAGGAAAGAATGGTCAAGAACCTCTCGAACGCATTCTTCGGCTACGATTACAGCAATAACGTTGTAAACGACAGCTTCCGCAGCGAGGAACCCGTCTACACGATAGAGACTTCTGCGATGCAGACCGAAGCCGGCGAAGAATATACTCTCACTATCCGCGTATACAAGGACGGAACTCTCGAATACAATGACACTGAGGGCAAGATACACTCGTTCGATAAGCTCGGCTTCCCCGAGCCAATGGGAGAGCCTCTCCTTACATTCGATATTGAGACCGCTCTTAATCCGGAATTCTACGAATAAGCAAAATCAGCCCAAACTCTGACGTTTTGCAGGAGATATTACCTGTTTTAAATCAATAGCCTGTACGGTTTCCGGAAAGATACCGTACAGGCTTTTTTAGTCTATCAAATCATTCTGAAAGCGCGATAAATGCTCGAAAGGCAAAATCTGTCTGCCGCGGAACAGTCCGCAGCCATCGTTTATGAGCTGATTGTTTATGGCGCTGAACATATTCACGTCTAAATCCGCGAGCTCAAGCTCCTGCAATTTTGTGAGACGTTCATAGGCTTCATCGAAATAAATGCACTCGCCAACAGGTATCACATCACGCTTTGTACGCCTTGCTTCCTGCAATTTTTCATAGCCGAAATGGTTGGCGTCGCCAATTTCCGCGAAGTCGTCCATTTCCTTTGTGCGGAGCTGAACCTCCGTATAGCATCGTGCAAGATTGTCATAAAAGGTTATATGCAGGGACTGATAGCCCGTGCTGCGCGGAGTTGAAACATAGTCACGGTAATACGGTCTTACCTCTTCTTTCAGGCGGTCGGAGTACCTGTCCTCGGCAAAGCCCGAAAGCTCCGCTGTAAAGCCTCTTTCCTCGAGAAATTCGGGTAGAACGTCCGCTATCTCATAGAGGTATTCCTGTTCGACGTCGCTTCTTGATTCGCCGTTTTTGATGTGACAGGCAGGCATTGAAATGACTATGCGGTATGCAATAAGGTCGCGGAAGCATATCAGCTTGCTTTTAATTTCGGCTTCGGACGGAAATTTGCCGTTTTTCTTGTAATATTTATAGATAAATTCAAGGATATAACCGTTGAACTTCTCCTCGGCGCGTATCAGGGACTTTATACGCCCCTTGAAGGTGAAGGCTAAAAACGGGTATTCTCTTGTCATGTATTTGTAAAACTCCTTTATCCTCTGGGACTGCGAGGTAAGGAAGTCGTTATGTTCGAGAAGCTCTATTATCTGGATAAGAAAATTCGAGTGTGCAAGATCAATGCTGTTATGCGTTGATTTAGCGCTGTTTCGCAGGTCGTTTGAGTACTGGTGCAGTATTTTCAGTACGGTATTTCCCGAAAATAAGTAATCATTCAAAGATATCATTTTTCAATCCTCGCTCTTGGTCGTAGTTACGGTTGTCGTTGTCGTGGAAGTCGTGACAGTTGAGGTGTTTTTAGTCGTCTCACTACTTCCGCTGACAGTCATTGTTGTTATGGTTTTGCCGTCGGGAGACACTACTGTTTTGGTCTGTGAAAACTCTTTTTTCATCTTGAACCTCCTATTTTATTATTTTGAAGCACACCGTATTTGAGTTTATAAGCGGGGCAAAATACTCAAAATATACCGTTCCCGATACGGGACTCCTTATCTCTGAAACGACCTCTCCCTCAAATGGATCGGATATTATACCGAGGATATCGCCGCGCTCAACGCGCTTTCCTATTTCTATAAGGCTCTTGAAAATGCCCGATGCCTCGGAGCGTATCTGCTTGGTTTTGCTTTCGTCGATTATTTTCGTAATGTATCCAGGCGGAGTATTAGCACTTACTATGCCCTGCTTATCAAGAAAACGCAGTATTGCGTAGACCGCTTCGTCTGCGGCGTTTTCGTCGATATCGTCAGTGGCATTTGCATATACGGAAAACGCCTTTGTCTCCCAGACCTGCCAGTTGTAATTAAGCGTGGTAGTATCATAAGGTCTGGGCTTACGGAGTATACCGAACTCCAAACCAAAGTCCTTCATCATATCAGGCTGTATAAAGCCCGTGTCCATCATTTTTACATGAGGCAGAAAATTACCCACCTGATAAAAACTTGCAAGCTGTATGCCGTATTCGTAGCCCTGTATCTTCGAGAAAAGACCGTCAGCGATACGTTGTGTGGTCTCGCCCTGCCAGTAACCCGGGAACATTCGGTTGATGTCGGTGTTGTCCATTGCCCAGAAACGCTTGCCGATATTCATTGAGTAGTAATTCACGCAGGGAATGACCATTATCTCGTTATCCTCCGCGATAAGTCCCTTTGCTTCCCGTTTTTTCAGCTCCTGCACCATTCGGCTGCAAACGTACATCTGCTGAACTTCATTGCCCCGCATTGCACCGACAATAGCCGCCGATTTTTTTCCGTGACCGAAGCGAAAACCTATAACGTCAAGCTGTTCGCGATAAGGTGATTTCAGCGAGTATAATACTTTTTTCTTCATTTCTCAACACCTCCCGCAACAGGCTGCAATATTCTTGCAAGCAGCGAACCGCCGTATACAACGGGATATTCGCGCAGAGTGAATATCATTCCGTCACATACAGCGTCCACTTTTTCTACTGTTTTTGATGACAGTGGATCGACCACATCACCGATATGGTCGCCTTTTTTTACAGTATCTCCGAAATTGGCACAGGGTACAAAAATACCTGCCGCGTCGGAGTTAACAAATCCGACCTCGCGCCCCTCAGAAACTATGGGCTCACGCACGGGAGCAGTTTCGCCATTCCACATACCGAGTTCCTTCATAAGGTTAAGTATGCCGTCAAAGAGCTGTCGGCAGTATTCCTTTGTAATGCGCATACCTACACCCATTTCCACTACAAGAGTTTTCGTGCCGCGGGTATTGAGGGTATGTGCAAGGGTCGATTCGAGGACAGTTGCGGCGTCGTGGATCCAGATAAAATCCACGTTCATCATCTTCGCATAGGGCAGAAGCGTGGGCGCGGTCGGAACGCTCATTCTTATCTGCGGTATCTCTTTGAGAAAAATATTGCTTGAATGAACGTCTATGCAAACGTCTGACCCAACGATATCATCTACTATCATGGAGCAGATCATCTCTATCATAGTGCCGTCCTTAGAACCGGGGAAAACACGGTTCATATCCAGGTCGAACATGGGAACTCCGCGTGTTATGGAGTCAATTCCCATTGGATTCAGCGCAGGATAAATGTCAACAATACCATCAAGGCAGTCTATATGTTCGTCGAGATATGAGCCGACAATGTACGCAAGATACTGCCCCTCAAGCTCGTCGCCGTGAGTTCCCGTTACAAAGCTGAGACGCTTTTTCGACTTGTCGTTTTCGATGCGCCGCTTCTGTATTTTCAGGTTTTCATTGACCGCGAGAGCCGCAGTCGCTATGGTTTCTATCATAATAATCATTCCTTATGTTGTATTCTGCAATGGAACGGCGAGGGCGTCGTTCTCTACCTATGCCAAGACCGAGCGTACTAATTGCAGCTGTTGTGTATATCTTCCGAACATCACGCCTCTGTCGATAGCGCAGTCGCGGAAATCCCGCCCCATTGAAATAACGAGGTAATCATCGTTCACGGGACAGTTATTTGCAGGGTCAATGCCCTCCCAGTGGTCGCCTGTCCAGTATTCCACCCACGAATGAGTTTCGCCGTCGCAAAATGCAAGACCTGCGATATATCGGGCTGGGATACCGTCCATTCGCAGCAGGGATATGAGGATATGCGAGAAGTCCTGACACACTCCTGCCCTCATTGCAAAGGCTTCTGCGGCAGTTGTTGCAGTTGTGGTAACGCCTTTTTTGTACTCGATAAGGTCTGACAGAATATCGCTGAAATATACAGCTCTGTCGGCAGGTTTGCCGGTACAGTTATCTTTAAGCTCAGAATAAAACCCTTTCAGTTCCTCATCGGGAGCAGTGAACTCCGACTGGTACAGATAGCAAGGCATAAGAAATGTGCTGTGCTTCGAGGAATCCACCTCCGCCGTTCCCTTTATCTCAAAGTCAAGGAAGCGGTGATCTCCCTGTATGTAGCCCGCCGTTACGTTGTTTCCGAAAGCGTCAATAGTCTGCTTTGTTGCAACACTCGATGAGATATTGAGACTGCACGACAGTATCTTCTGAGCCTCCGTATCAGGTGGGATTACTCTCAGCGCAAAGCTGTGGTCGTGGACGTAATCATCGAATGTGAGCTTCGTGGCAAAGCTGAAATTAAGCGTTTTCATACTGTCACCTCCATTGGTTCAAACAGATGTTCAAGGCTTTTTATCGCCTTATCTGAAAAAAGCTCATAATCGCGTTCGGTGCCAAGCACTTCAACAACAGTACAAAGATAATTTGTGTTATAGCGGTATGGAGTGCCTTTCGGAACACGATGCAGATTTTTGCAAAGTCTGATGAATTCTTTTTCTACATCGGCAAAGGGATATTTCATTCTTATGTACATATCAAGGCGTTCAAGGGTTTTTCCGATGTAGATGATATTGCGTATCTCGTCATCGTAGATATGCTCGTTTACGCTGCCCCAGAAGCTGTATAGTATATCCTTCAAAGGCAGCAGTGATAATCTTATATTTGCTTTGCTCTGTGAATTATAGAGTGTATCTTTGGCCATTTGTAAAAAGGAAAGTGTTTTTGTAGATATCTCTTCACGAAGAACTATACCGTTGTCGTAAGCCCTTTCAAGACAAAATGCAGCTGAATTCGGATTACTTTCATCATAGAGAAAACTGCGAATAAAATCCCTGCTATCCTTGTATGTATCAATAAGTCCGAAATATCCAAGAAATTCCTTATAACCGTGCTTTTCATCTATCATTCTGTCATAAAGTTTGTCAAGTGACCTGAGCGTGATAAATAATCTTTCCGTATAGCGGCCAAGCCAGAAAAGGCGGTCGCTGTGTTCCTTTGAGATAGTTGACATAAATTCCTCCAATCATTTTTTTAATACCCATGTGTCCTTAAAGCCACCTCCCTGTGACGAATTAACAACGAATGAGTCTGGGTTCCGTGAAAAACGTGTAAGTCCCGAAGCCCATACCTTAGTCGTTTCGCCAGAAAGCACGAACGCTCTCAGGTCAGCCTTTCGCATAACAGTTTCACCGTTATCCAGTATCGGCAGATCAAGGAAGTCAATGACCTCCTGAGCGATGAAGCGTCTCGGCTCAGCAATTATAGTCTGTCGGAATTCTTCAAGTTTTTCCATTGTAAGATCACTGCCGAAAACAACTCCGTAGCCGCCTGCCTCTGCGACGTCCTTGATAACGAGTTTCCCGAGATTGTCCATAACATACTTCATATCTTCCTCGTAAAACGGCAGATATGTGGGAGCATTTTTCAGTATCGGCTCTTCACTGAGGTAATACTTTATCATCTTCGGCACGAAATAGTAGATGCCTTTGTCGTCAGCAACTCCGTTTCCAGGAGCGTTGATTATACCCACATTTCCGCTTCGGTAAGCCTCCATAAGATTCGGTATGCCTATAAGAGATTCAGGCAGGAAATTCAGGGGATCAAGATATTCGTCAGCAATCCTCCTGTACAGTACTCCTATCCTTGTTTTGCCGCCAGAATATGTTCTGTGATAGAGAATATTGTCCTCGACGAAAAGCTCGTCATTCTGAACAAGCACCGAGCCTGTATGCTCCGCAAGATAGGAGTGTTCAAAGTAAGCGGCATTGTATCGTCCGGGAGTGAGTATCGCACTTATACCGCC
>JAEEGL013079197.1_pt1 | contig 16898 bp, 14 predicted proteins | sample 9134231 | NCBI WGS metagenome assembly JAEEGL01 (sample SAMN16246548, study PRJNA631951) | gut metagenome | biome: gut microbiome; feature: rumen; material: fiber-attached | host: Bos | place: Iran: Karaj | collected 2018-10
ATCTCTTTCCATACCTATGACCGGAAGGTTTATAAGGCAGATGAGGGCTGAATTTTTAAGCCAGATGTCCAATGACTTTGTCACCGGTATGAGGGGGAGAGGAGTCAGGACGGGATATATAATGCTGAATGTTGTACGAAACTCTCTTGGTCATATCTTTACAATCGTGGCCCTGCAGATAGGGACCCTCATGGGCGGAAGTGTCGTGATTGAGACCATATTCCGCTGGCCAGGTATAGGAAAGCTGGTGATGGACTCCATAACAGCCAGGGACTATCCTGTGATAATGGGCTTTGTGGTGATAATGGGAACGATATATGTTCTGATCAATCAGATATCTGACCTTCTGAGCAGCGTATTGGATCCGAGGATAGCAGAATGAAAAAGAAGAAACTGAAAATAAAGATCATAATAATGTCTGTGCTGGCACTGATGCTTATCCTTATAATCACCTTTGCCGGCGCATTTGCCAGTAACGACCCCTATGCGACCAGCGCCATGGCCATAAGGTTGGCGCCCTGCGCACAGTATCCCTTCGGCACTGATAATCTTGGAAGGTGTGTATATTCAAGAGTGCTGTATGGCGGCAGGACAACCATAGCGGCAACATTTATTCTTGTCGCCATCTCTTTTGTCATAGGAACTGTTATCGGCATGATATGCGGATATTACGGAGGTGTCATAGACCGGCTCCTGATGAGACTTGCCGATATAATGCTGGCCTTTCCCCAGATGGTTGTGGCGATCGCCATTGCAGGTATCCTGGGCGGGGGCATGAAGGGTGCCATGATAGCTCTTGGGATAACAATGTGGGTGAGCTTTGCAAGGCTCTCCAGGAGCCATACTTTTTCACTGAAGAATGAAGCCTTCATAAAGGCGGCGCTGTTCGCCGGAAAGGGTGACTTCTATATTATCATGGTACACATCCTTCCAAACCTTCTGGCTCCGGTGCTTACAAATGCCCTTACACAGATAGGATCTACCATGATCGGGTTGTCAGGACTTTCGTTCCTGGGACTCGGCGTGGTGCCTCCCATGGCGGAGTGGGGGGCTATGATAAGTGAGGGAAGGGCATATATACAGATAGCTCCGTGGGCAGTTCTTTTCCCAGCTCTTGCAACCATAGTGACTATCATCATCTTCAATTATCTGGGGGATGTGGTTATGGATTATCGTGAGGTGTGATCATGACAGCAGGCGCGGATACACCGGTTATTCTTGATATAAATAATCTAAAGGCGTCCTACGAGGAGTTCTCTGTCCTTAACAACGTAAGTCTCAAAGTCAGGAGGGGAGAAGTCCTGTGCATCGTAGGTGAGAGCGGATCCGGAAAATCCACTCTTATTAAGGCTGTCTGCTCGGACCCTAAGCTGAAGATAGATGAAGGGACGATTCTCTACGGGGACCGTGACCTGACATCGCTTAAGAACAGGGAGATGCGAAAGCTCCTGGGGCCACAGATAGGGTTGATACAGCAGAATCCCTGGGGAGCCTTTAATCCATTGAGGCGGATCGGGGTGCAGTTTAAAGAGACCTTCAAGAGCCATGGGAAGGACCCTGATTTTAACAGCATAAAAGAGCTGTTTGGAGTTCTGGGACTAAGAGACCCGGACAGTATACTGAAGATGAGACCCTATGAGCTGAGCGGCGGTATGAGTCAGAGGATTGCCATTGCAGCGGCCTTTGCACTTGAGCCAGAGCTTCTTTTGTGCGATGAGATCACAAGTGCCCTTGATGTTACTACAGCCACTGCGGTTACAGAACAGCTCCTTGAGCTCAAGCGGTCCCGGGGGACTACCATAGTTCTTGTAACACACAATCTGGGTATGGCCAAGTGCATAGCTGACAGGATTGCAATAATGTACAGGGGAGAGATCGTAGAGTGCGCAGACGCTTCGAAGATCCTCACAAACCCTGAGAACGACTATACTAAGCGTCTTCTTAAGGATGTTCCTCGTATACTGAAGGTGGGATAGGAATGAGTGTTTTACTTGAGGGGAAAAAAATAAATAAGATATTCAGGCCAGGCGATAAAGAGACCGTGGCCCTCAGGGATGTGAGCTTTGTACTCAATGAAGGTGAAGTGCTGGGAGTTGTAGGCGAGAGCGGCTCCGGAAAGAGTACTTTACTGAGGGTCCTGTCCGGACTGGAGAGACCGGACAGCGGAGAACTTCTCCACAGGGGAGAACCCTACAGGGGACTTGGCCCCAGGCAGACCGGTGAATTTCTGCAGGTGATCTTTCAGGACGCCAAGAGCTCTTTTGATCCCAGGATGACCATGGAGAAATCCATCATGGAGAGCGGCAGGGGAAAGAGGGACAGGAAAAGACTTACCGAGCTTGTGGGCATGGTAGGACTGGACGAAGAGCTTCTTACAAGAAAACCGGGACAGCTCTCGGGTGGACAGTGCCAGAGGATGTCTATTGCAAGGGCTTTCTACAGCGGAGCAGGGATCCTGCTGTGCGACGAGATGACCAGCGCTTTGGACGTCACCTCCCAGGCACAGGTCATGGAGATAATGATACGGCTGAAAAATGCCGGAATGCTGTCAGCCATTTTTGTGTCACATGACATCGCGCTGGTATCAACTATATGCGACCGTGTCATGGTGATGAAGGATGGAGGATGTATCGAGGAGGGGGCTACCCTGGAGGTGATCAGTTCTCCGAAAGATGAATATACGAAGGGGCTAATAGATAGCGCAAGGAAACAGAGTATTGAATGACAGATCTATAAATGAACATAACCTTGAATACTGGATGAAAAGAGCTCCTGGCTATTCGGATGTGAACAGGGAGGAGCTTTCGGGAATACAGAGGAAGACCTGGTCGGAGCTTTTGGATAAGGAAATAATGCAGCATACAGGGACAGAGGGCGCTGACAGAAAAGATATAAAAGTGCTGGACGTGGGAGCGGGGCCCGGATTTTTGTCAATAATCCTCACAGAGCTGGGCTACAGTGTCACTGCGGCGGACTTTGCAGAGGCGATGCTGGATGAGGCCAGACGCAATGCCGGTGAGTTGTTTTCGGATATTTCATTTGCCAGGGAAGATGCCATGAATCTCAGCTTTTCGGATGAGAGCTATGATGTCGTCATCTCCCGCAATCTCACCTGGAATCTTCCGGACCCTGAGAGGGCTTACAGCGAATGGCTGAGAGTCCTGAAGCACGGGGGACTGCTGCTGGTCTTTGACGCGAACTGGTATGCATTTCTTGTGGATGAGGAGAAGAAGTCAGAGTTTCTTAAAGACAGGAAAAATGTTGCTGACCAGGGATTTGAGGACTACAACATTGGCGAAAACTTCGACGTTATGGATGATATAGCAAGGAGCCTGCCACTTACGGGCATCAGCAGACCCGGATGGGATGAGAAGGTCCTTTTGAGGCTCGGGGCATCATCAGCATCATCCTGTGAGGATATAGGCAGTATTGTCTATTCAGAAAAAGAAAAGGTAAATTACGCATCAACACCTATGTTTATGGTAAAGGCAGAAAAATAAATGAGTGAACTTAAGTTTATTCCCTTTGAGGAAGAAAAGGATAACATAAAGACAGTAGTCACAGGCTACTGGACAAGACGGGCTGACAGCTTTCTGGTCCAGAGACAGCATGAACTTGTAAGCCCGAAGGCAGGAAAGTGGCTCTTTGAGATCTCCCGGCAGATAGAGAGGGTTAGACCTGAAGGCGACAAGGCTTTAAAGATTCTTGACATCGGCTGCGGAACAGGCTTTTTTCCGGTCCTTCTGGGCAGAGAAGGGTACGAAGTGACAGGTGTTGATCTGACACAGGAGATGGTTTCAAAGGCAAAAGAGCTTGTGGAAGATAATGCACCATACCGGAATAAGGTGCAGATCATGCAGATGGATGCAGAGAATCTTTTGTTTGATGACGAGAGTGTAGACGTAATACTCACACGAAATCTCACCTGGACATTGCCTCATCCGATAGAGGCATACAGAGAGTGGTACAGGGTTCTCAGAAAGGGAGGAATGCTTCTGAATTTTGACGCGGAGTATGCCAAGGGGGCGCACAATCTCAAGACCCATGAGAACCTGGCACACAGGGATATAAGTGACGAGCTCAAGGATGAGTGTCACGAGATCTACCATATGCTTACGATCAGCGCCCTGGACAGACCAAAGTGGGATGAGGAAGTGCTAAGAGAGATCGGTTTTGGGGAAGTGATAAGTGACAGGAGTTTTGGGGACAGGATCTTCTCCGAGAGGGACGAGTTCTACATCCCGGACAAAATGTTCATGGTATCTGCGATTAAGCTGTAAATAAAAGAAGTGCAAAAAAGTTGATTGTTTTTTTAAAAAAATTGTACACATGTATTTAAAACTGTAGTACGATAAAGTGTAGAAGCTTTTGGGGTTTCTACACTATTTTATTAAGGAGGAATGTTATGAAGAGAATTATTGCGCTGTTACTATCATCTGTTATGGCCGTGAGCCTGATGGCTTGTGGGGAAGCCGGAACCGGCGGAGGAACAGGCGCTTCCTCGGGGGACACCATCAAGATCGGTGTATTTGAGCCATCAACCGGTGACTCGGCATCCGGCGGAAAGAAAGAAATCCTTGGCATGCAGTATGCAAACTCTGAGACTCCCACAGTGGAGGTCGGAGGCAAGACCTATAACGTGGAGCTTGTGATGGCTGACAACGGATCATCAGCAGACAAGGCTCCTTCGGCTGCATCAGAGCTTGTCGGCAAGAACGTATCTCTTGTTCTTGGTTCCTACGGCTCAGGTGTGTCAATGGCTGGTGGCCCTAAATTTGAAGAGGCCGGACTTGCAGCTATCGGTGTTACATGTACCAATCCCAACGTTACCGCAGGTAACGATTATTACTTCAGGATCTGTTTCCTGGACAACTTCCAGGCTGACGTACTTGCAAACTTTGCCATTGATAAGTTCAATGCCAAGAAGGCATACTGCCTGGGCGAGAACGGCAACGAGTATGATCAGGGTCTTGTAGTATTCTTCAAACAGGTATTTGAGGCAGCAGGCGGAGAAGTAATCGCTGACTCTTTCCCTACAAACAACTCTGACTTTACATCATACCTCAACAAGGCCAAGAGTGAGGGAGCAGATGTAATCTTTACCCCTGTTTCCATTGCATACGCAAAGCAGATCATGGAGCAGGCTGCATCACTTGATATCGGAATTCCTTTCCTTGGATCTGACACACTTGATGACAACATGGTACTTGAGGCTACAAAGGGAACAAACCTTCAGCTCTACGTATCAACCTTCTATCAGGAGGGCGGTTCAGAGACCTTCGACAAGGGGATCAAGGAGTACATCAACGGCAATTCCAACGCTCTTTCAGCTAACGGCGGAAACGACACAATCTCAGCGGTAACTGCAATGGGATATGACGCATATTACGTTGCCCTCGAGGCCATCAAGGCAGCCGGCTCAGGAGATAAGGGTGCCATCAAGGCAGCAATCCCCGGTGTTAAGTGGGACGGCGTTTCAGGTTCCATCGCATTTGATTCAGTGGGCGACGCTGTTCGTGATACTGCCTACATCAAGACTGCTGATACATCTACCGGATCATGGGCATTTGAGAAGGTTCAGACCGGTTCAGGAAAATAATATAAAAGGGTAAATCACTATGGAATATGTCATTTCGGTATTGCTCTCCGGTATATCGGTGGGCGGGCAATATGCACTAATAGCAATCGGATATACACTTGTTTATGGAATATTAAGGCTCATCAATTTCGCTCACGGAGATGTGTTCATGGTTGCGGGACTCATGGGAATATATCTGACGGCCACCATGCCGGTCTATGTATCCCTTCCCCTTGTGATATGCATAACCGTGATGCTGGGATTTGTCATTGAGCGCGCGGCATACAAGCCCCTTCGAAATGCACCGAGAATGTCTGTTATGATCTCTGCCATTGGAGTGAGCTATCTCTTGCAGAATACGGCCACCTACATCACCGGAGGACAGCCCATGACATATCCTGTCATTCCGTTTTTGTCTGACACGGTAAATGTGGCCGGCACCCAGACCAAGTGGGTTGTTATTCTCACTCCCATACTGGTGCTGATACTGGTCTTTGCTCTGACCATGCTGATTAACCGCACCAAGGTGGGCATGGCCATGAGGGCAGTTTCCAAGGACTTTGAGACAAGCCGTCTCATGGGAATCAAGATCAACAGTGTCATCTCAGTAACCTTCATAATAGGTTCAGGACTTGCGGCAGTCGGTTCGATCCTGTTTTTTACCAATTATCCCGCAATTACGCCTACGGCCGGGGCAATGCCCGGCCTCAAGGCATTTGTGGCAGCGGTATTTGGTGGAATCGGATCAATCCCCGGAGCTGTGATCGGAGCATTTCTCATTGGAATCTGTGAGACCATAATCAAGGGACTTCCCTCAGCCTGGGACGTCTCAGTCTTTTCAGACGCATTTACTTTCGCTCTCCTTATAGTGATCCTGATCTTCAAACCACAGGGACTCTTTGGAGAAGCTGCAACGGATAAGGTGTGACACATGGAACAGAAGAAAAAATCAATCAAAGTTATTATAGGGCTTGCAGTTCTTTGGCTGTTTGTTATCCTGCTTGAAAATATCAGCTCCGTTATTCCGGGGCTGCCGGCAGTCTTTCAGCCCACAAGCCCGCTATTCACAGTTCTGAAAAAGGCAGCGGTCTACTCACTGGTGGCGGTGTCCATGAACCTCTTAAATGGTTTTACGGGACTTTTCTCCCTGGGTCAGGCGGGTTTTATGCTCCTTGGAGCCTATACCTATGCGATCCTCATGGTGCCTGCTGATCAGAAGGAGCAGGTGTACTACCTCTTTGGGGGCTGTGCCTTTAATTTTTCACTGCTGGATATGTTTGGAGGACTGTTTGGAACCACAGGTGTGGGTGGAGCGATAGCTATGATACTCAGCTGCCTCATTGCCCTCATTCTCGCAGGAGTGGTGGCCGGATTTTTTGCCTATCTCATCGGAATTCCGGTTCTGAGATTAAAGAGCGATTATCTGGCAATTGCAACACTGGGCTTTGCAGAGATCCTCAGGGCCATCTTCCAGTGGCAGAAGCTTGGAAAGGTCACAAACGGAGCCAACATGATAAAGGGCTTCCCTACATTTTCCAGCTTCAATATCACGAGTGCATCGGGGGCTACAATACTTCGGCTTTCCACCTTTGTTCCGTTCCTGATATCTTCAATATGCATTCTGATAATCGTACTTCTTATCAATTCTTCCTATGGCCGCGCCTTCAAGTCCATCAGAGATGATGAGGTCGCAGCGGAAGCCATGGGAATAAGCCTTTTTAAGCACAAGATGCTGTCCTTTGTTATATCGAGCTTTTTTGCCGGAGTTGGAGGAGCACTCTTTGCAATGTATGTTGCCAATGCCCAGGCCAAGGCGTTTACTTCCGTAATGACCTACGAGATCCTTCTTATTGTGGTAATAGGAGGCATAGGTTCTGTCAGTGGAAGCGTACTTGCCACATTCCTGTACGTTGCATGTTCCGAGTGGTGGCTCAGATTCCTGGACAGCGAGCAGTACATCGGAAGCTTTAAGGTGCCGCTTCTTAGGAACGGATTCCGTATGGTTATCTTCTCAATCGTAATCATGGTGATCGTTCTTTTCTTCTCCCAGGGTATCATGGGCAACAACGAGATAAACCTCGGGGCAATACTAAAAAAGATCTCCGCAAAATCGGAAAGGAAACGTTAGGCTATGGGGAACGCTTTACATCTTGAAAATGTTACAATGCAGTTTGGGGGCGTTGTATCTGTAAATAACCTGTCGCTGGACGTGCCGGAGAAACAGATCATCGCTCTTATCGGACCAAACGGTGCCGGCAAGACAACGGCCTTCAACTGTATCACAGGGGTATATCAGCCCACCAACGGACTTATAGAATTCATGGGACAGCCCATGGTAAGAAATCATCCCACGGGAAAGGCCCTCAAGAACTACAAGGGGGAGAATGCCGACAAGTACGCAAAAGAACCGGCTCTTGCCCCCACACCTGATCAGATCACGGGACTGGGTATCGCCAGGACCTTTCAGAACATTCGTCTGTGGAAGAGCATGACAGTGTTCGAGAACGTGCTCATAGCCAAGCATCAGCGCGCCAAACAGAATGTCTTTTCCGCCACCTTCAGGGGCAATCTTCCTGAGGAAAAGAGAATGCGGGAGGAGACCATGGAGCTTCTGAAGGAGCAGGGGCTTGATGCCTACAAGGACGAGCTGGCGGTGAGTCTTCCCTACGGACTACAGAGGCGCCTGGAGATAGCCAGGGCACTGGCGACGGGGCCGAAGCTCCTTCTTCTTGATGAGCCTGCTGCGGGAATGAATCCACAGGAGACAATTGAGCTTGCGGATTTCGTCAGGCAGATAAGGGAAAAATATGATCTTACGGTGTTCCTCATCGAGCACCACATGGATCTTGTAATGAATATTTCAGACTATATCTATGTCATAGATTTTGGCAGCGAGATCGCCCGGGGAGTTCCAAAGGAAGTTCAGAACAACCAGAGGGTCATCGAGGCATATCTTGGCGTCAGCAATGAGGAGTGACAATGGGCGAGAAGCTATTACAAATTGACAATCTTAAGGTGCGATACGGGGGAATCGAAGCGGTGCGGGGCATAAGCTTTGAGGTCAACGCCGGGGAGACCGTTACTCTTATAGGAGCCAACGGCGCCGGCAAGAGCTCCACACTCCGCACGATCTCAGGTCTTGTCAAACCGGCGGATGGAAAGATTACTTTTGACGGTACGGATATCACCGGAATGGATCCCACTAAGATAGTTGCAAAGGGCCTTATGATGGTGCCGGAGGGTCGGAGGATCTTCCCCAACCTGACTGTTCTGGAGAACCTGAAGGTGGGGGCATATCTTAGAAATGATGACCTGGAGCAGGACATCGAGATGGTCTACGGATATTTTCCAAGGCTCAAGGAGAGGTCCTGGCAGGAGGGAGGAACTCTCTCCGGTGGAGAACAGCAGATGCTGGCAGTAGGAAGGGCCCTCATGGGGCGACCCAAGCTCCTTATGATGGACGAGCCTTCCCTGGGGCTGGCACCTATCGTTGTCCAGGAGATATTCAAGATCATCAGGCGAATCAATGAGGCCGGGACAACAGTTCTTTTGATCGAGCAGAACGCAAATATGGCTCTTGGTGTGGCCGACAGGGCATACGTCATTGAGAATGGCAAGATCACCATAGAGGGCACCGGCGAGGAGCTTCTGAAGGACGAGAAGGTCCGGGCAGCTTATCTTGGAAGCTGATATTCATAATAATGTTTAGTCAAACCAGTCCCTTAATTCAAAGGGGGCTGGTTTTTTTTGCTGTTTTATTTTTCTGTTGCATGTGTTATACTAAACATATCACAACGGAGGTTAATATGATCATTGAAATTGATTTTAACAGTGATGAAGCAATCTACGTCCAGCTGTGCAACCAGATCATATTGGGAATAGCCACGTCTCAGTTCAGGGAGGGGGAACAGCTTCCCAGTGTGAGGCAGTTGGCGGAGACTATTGGCATCAATATGCACACCGTCAACAAGGCGTATTCGATCCTTCAGCAGGACGGATTTGTCAAGATAGACAGAAGGCGCGGTGCAGTTATTGCTATAGATATCAACAAGCTCAAGGCCATGAACGAAGCCAGAAGTGAGCTTGCGGTTGTCCTTGCCCGGGCACTGTGCAAGGGCATCGGCAGAGACGAGATCCATGCACTGGTGGATCAGCTATATGACAATTATGAGCACAACACCCGTACCGGATACTAGTGTACTGACTCATTCATAATTAACCAAATTGTTTGTATATGAATTCATATGCTGCGCAATTTGATTAAAGATGAACGAGTCAGTACACTAGTATATCATTTGAAACATCGGGTATTGACACTGAGACAGCCGTAAACACAGACGACGGAAAGGAACAGAGACTATATGGATTCAAGATTTACCGCAATGGCAGCAGATGCCCTTAAGCTTGCAAGGAAGACGGCAAGGTCCCTGAAGGTGAACTACATTGGCACCGAGCATATTCTTATGGGACTCATTCTTGAGGATGGCTGCGTTGCATCAAGGATACTGATTGAGAACGGCGTTGACGAGAACAGGCTCATGGATATGATAAGAGATCTGATCGTTCCGGACAGCACCGTCAGCACTCTCGACAGGGACGGCTTTGCTCCCAGGGCAGAGAAGGTCCTGGAGGAGGCCCACAGGCTTGCCGAGAGGTTTCATGCAGACAAGACCGGAACTGAGCACATCCTTCTGGCTATAATCAAGGAGGGGGAGAATGTGGCTGTAAGGCTTCTCTCAACCCTGAGTGTACCAGCCCAGAAGATCTATGCAGAGACCCTGGCAGCAATGGGAGAGGACCCCAACCTTGTCAAGGAAGATCTTGGAAGGAACAAGCAGGGCTCCAAGTCAGGCAAGAAACCATCAATCCTTGCACAGTACAGCCGGGATATGACTGCCCTGGCCCTGGAGAACAGGCTTGACCCTGTAATCGGCAGGGAGAGGGAGATAAAGAGAGTAATACAGATCCTTTCGAGAAGGACCAAGAACAATCCGTGCCTCATCGGTGAGCCCGGTGTGGGCAAGACGGCTGTTGTTGAGGGACTTGCCCAGAGGATCGCCAGGGGAGAGGTGCCACTCACAGTCCAGAACAAGAGGCTTGTAACCCTGGATCTCTCCGGCATGATCGCCGGCTCCAAATACAGGGGCGAGTTTGAAGAGAGGATAAAGAAGGTCATCAAGGAAGTGGCGGACGACGGCAATATCATCCTGTTTGTGGATGAGATGCACACCCTGATAGGTGCAGGAGGTGCTGAGGGCGCCATAGATGCCTCCAATATCTTAAAGCCCTCACTGGCAAGAGGTGAGATACAGATGATCGGCGCCACCACCATCACCGAGTACCGCAAGTATGTGGAGAAGGACGCCGCACTCGAGAGACGTTTTCAGCCCGTCAATGTGGATGAACCCACCAAGGAAGAGGCTGTTGAGATCCTGAATGGAATTGTGAGCAGGTATGAGGACCACCACAAGGTGACCATAACTCCGGAGGCGATCAAGGCAGCGGTAGAGCTGTCTGAGAGATATATCAATGACCGCAATCTTCCGGATAAGGCCATCGACCTGATAGATGAAGCGGCTTCTGCAGTGAGGATCCGCACTATGGGCGTATCACCCAAGTTAAGGGAGATGGAGGACAGGATAAAAGAGCTTGACGGGCAGATAGAGGCAGCCCTTAAGGCCACAGATTTTGAGACTGCAGGCAGGCTCAACAAAGAGCAGAACCAGCTCATTGGCAAGCTCCAGAAAGCCAAGGCAGCAGAAAAGAAAAAGAACCAGGCATCGGGTTATATTGTAAATGAAAATGACATAGCAGAGGTTGTGGCTGAGTGGACCAGAGTTCCGGTCAAGAAGATTGCGGAGAAGGAGTCCGAGAAGCTCCTTAAGCTTGAGTCTGTTCTCCATAAGAGAGTCATTGGACAGGAGGATGCAGTGTCTGCCGTTTCCAAGGCCATCAGGAGGGGAAGGGTAGGACTTCAGGATCCCAACAGGCCCATTGGATCATTTCTTTTCCTGGGACCGACAGGTGTTGGTAAGACTGAGTTATCCAAGGCTCTTGCTGAGGCTATGTTCGGTGATGAGAACGCCCTTATAAGGGTTGATATGTCGGAGTACATGGAGGGGCATTCGGTGTCCAAGATGATCGGATCACCGCCCGGATATGTGGGCTTTGACGACGGAGGACAGCTGTCCGAGAAGGTAAGGCGTCATCCTTATTCCGTCATCCTATTTGATGAGATTGAGAAGGCCCATCCGGATGTGTTCAATATACTTCTGCAGGTGCTGGACGACGGTCACATAACTGATTCCAAGGGCAGAAAGGTAAGTTTCAAGAACACCATCCTCATTATGACCTCCAACGTGGGAGCACAGAGGATCGTTGATCCCAAGAAGCTGGGATTTGGCGCCGGTCAGGATGAGAAGAGGGACTACGAGGACATGAAGACCGGGGTCATGGACGAGGTCAAGAAGCTGTTTAAGCCGGAGTTCATAAACCGTATAGATGAGATCATGGTATTCCACACTCTCAATGAGAAGGAGATGATGGATATCGTGACGCTCCTGTCCAAGAATCTGGCAGGCAGATGCAAGAAGCAGATGGATATCGATCTCACTATTTCACCTGCTGTCAAGAAATACCTGGTTGAGAAGCACTCTGATGCCAAGATGGGTGCAAGGCCGTTGAAGAGGGCAATCCAGCAGACCATTGAGGACGCCATGGCTGAGGAGCTGTTAAAGGGCAACATCAGGGCCGGAATGGATGTGACTGTGGCCCTCAAGGACAACAAGATCGTTTTCCAGGGCAAGGACGGCAAGAGCTCTTCTGTAAGGAAGGTGCAGGTAAAGACCACCAAGGCAAAGAGCGCGGCAAGGAAGAGTGGGACAGTGACCACCAGAAAGCCAAGGACCGCCAGGAAGGCTAAGGATAATCAAGATATTTGAGGGCTGGGCGTAACAAGGCGACGGTTCTTTAAATCAATGGGGACGGTTCTTCTGACACATTTTGTTTAGCAAAACGTGTCAGAAGAACCGTCCCCTTGACTTAAAGAACCGTCATCATTGACTTACCCTTGACTTGTTTTCTTATGTTTTTATCAGTGCTCAACCTTCACGGCAGCAGGAGCATCTCCTGACAGCTCTACGCTGAGATTGAGCTTGCCTCCAAGGTTGGTGCTCATCTTGCCAATGCTGGTGCCGTTTACAAAGACACTGTACTCGGTGTTCTCCAGAAGACCCAGCGTGATCTGGGCGTCACATGCGCCCTCTACATTAAACTCCACTCCCTTCTCTGTCTCCCTGAAGTTGGTGACAGCAGTTCCTGGAACGGATTCGTAAACAAAGTTTTCGTTGCTCTCGAGCTTGGTTATATCCTTGTAGGTCTTGACCTTGAGGAGATTCCCGTTGTGCTCAAAATTCTCCAGTTTCTTTTTTTCCGGAAGCTCGTAATTGCCAAAGCTGATACTTCCGTCCTGTTCAGCCCTGATCAACTGTTCTATGACAGCCATAATATCCCTCCTAAAAGTAGACTTGTATAATTACACAATAATTATATCCCACGGCGGGCGTATAGGGTATTAAAATTTTCTTATTTTTTGAATTTGTTCTCAAACGTTGTCGCTTATCCTGGACAGCTTATCTTTGAATTCCAGGTAAGTGCTGACAAGCTGTGTGTGATTGGCATTTATATAGTCTATATCCATTTTTTTGCCGGCATTTTCAAGGCCAAGGGCCATTTCTTCCAGTTTTGCCGCCCCAATGAATCTGGCGGAAGTCCTGAGGGCATGGAGCTTTACGGTGTAGAACCTGATGTCTTCATCTGCATAGGCCTTTTCGATCATCCTTGCAGTCTCGTCAATTGTATCCAGGAAGAGCTTTAATGAGAAGAAGTACTGATCAACGCCGCCGCTGTTTTTGATGCCTGCCTCAACATCGATGCCCTCTGTGTTATTGAGCCAGCTAAGGTCAGCTGAAGTGGTCTGGGTGCGCTCATTAAGAACAACAGCCTCAGGTTTCTCCACAAGATCTTTTGGCAGATATTTTGCAAGGGTCCGTTCCATGCCGCGGGTGTCGACGGGCTTGGTGATGACGCCGTTAAAGCCCTTTGAGCTGTAGAACGTCTCGCTGTCAGCCGCGAAGCCGCTTGTAAGAGCCAGTACCGGAAGATCAGGCTGAGTCCTTCGTATCTGTTCAAGGGTCTGTATGCCGTCCATTCCGGGCATCATGTGGTCGAGAAGAACGAGATCAAAGCTGTTGTTTCTCAGCAGCTCCAGGCATTCCTCACCGGAAGTGGCAGTGGTGATCTGCATATTGGTGCTGGTAAGTAAATTCTTTATGACGGCGAGGTTGTTAAAACTGTCATCAACCACAAGCAATCTGGCATCGGGAGCGTTGAAGAAAGGAATATACGGTCCCTTCTCCGGAGCTGACAGGTCTTTTCCAAAAGTTCCAATAGGAGTGGAATCAATGACCTTCTGCTCCACGATAAATATGAAGTTGGAACCTTCTCCATGTACGCTCTCACAGGACAGCTTGCCGCCCATAAGATCGGCAAATCTCCTGGAGATGGCAAGTCCAAGGCCCGATCCCTTCATTGAGGAGATTACTGAGCTGTCAAGCTGTTCGAAGGCGGAAAAGAGCTTTTCCATGTCATCGGGTTTTATACCAATTCCGGTATCCCTGACGGAAAAACAAAGGCTGCATCTGGAGGAAGTCTTATCTGTAAGTTTAACAGTAAGGGTAATGGTTCCCTGTTCTGTGTACTTCACGGCGTTAGTGAGAAGATTGGTGACTATCTGTCGGATCTTGTCCACATCTCCGAAAAGAACAGTGGGCAGATTCTCGTCAATGTCCAGATCAAAGGTCAGGTCCTTTTCATTGCTTCTGGTGTTTATGATGGGGATAATGCTGCTGAGGAGCTCCTGGATATCATACCCACACTCCTTTAGCTCTATCTTGCCGGCTTCGATCCTGGAGATGCTCAGTATGTCAGTGATCAACGAAAGCAGTGATTCGGCAGCATTTCTGATATCAAGACCGTAATTGAGCATGGAGATGTAATATGGTCTTGGGACTCCCGCCGGGTCCTCTCTGAGCAGCATTTCATCCATTCCAAGGATGGTATTGATGGGGGTGAACATCTCATCAGACATGTTGGCCAAAAACCTTGACCTCTCGTTTACAGCCTGCTCTGCCGCGAGCTTTGACAGCTGCAGCTTGTTGAGTTCCCGCAGCTCAAACATATATAGCACAACGCACATTCCAACTACGGTGATATTGGTGAGTGACAGTCCATAGGCAAAGATCTGGATCAGCGTCGCTACGTACGGAAGGATCATAAAAAGGAACAGAGGCGTAAATCGCTCCCGGCCCAGAGTTCTTCTGTGTCTGACTATGGCGACCATCTGCAAAAGAGTTATGGACAGCGGGAACAGAAGGGAAATGATATAGCCTCCGCTGCGCGCGTACTTATTGGAGTAATCTATGGTGTAGTACATTCCGGTAAAGAGATTTACAACCAGAAGAAATTCGCCTATACCGTAGATGATCTCGCAGATGAAAAGGATGCGAAGAGGCTTTTCCGAGCGGCTGAGATCTTTGATAAGACCCATCAGATAGAGATTAAATTCGTGAATGATGTGAAGGGACAGGGCAAATACCAGAAAGTTTGTGATGCGGACCATCCAGTAACCTCTGGTGCTCATATCGCCTCTGAATATATATGCGCAATAATCAGAGAGAAGCAGGAGCGATGCCCCGAATTCCATGCTGACAAGGGTATACTTGCGATTCCTGGTCTGTGTCCTTGTGATCAGGGCAAGAAGCCCCAGAACGGCACAGCTGCCGCTTAAAAACAGCATGACATTAAGTTGGACATTACTTAGGAATTCAAACATACTTATACCTGTGCCTGGAATTTGTCAGCTACATACTTATTTTATCATATTTTTTCGTGTGTTATAATGTAAAGAAAGTTATTGTTTGGATAAAAAAGGGATTAATGGGGGGAAAAATAGTTGGCAAAGACAAAAACGGTTTTTTTCTGCCAGAACTGCGGGTATGAGTCCTCAAAATGGATGGGACAGTGCCCCGGATGCAGGCAGTGGAACACCTTTGTGGAGGAGACAGTAAAGCCACTGGCAGGTGGCGGACGCTCCGGCACGTCACAGAGCGCAGGGGCACGGGACTTTGTTGCGCCCAAGACTCTTTCGGAGATCATACTAAATGATGAGGAGAGATATGATACACACATAGGTGAGCTCAACAGAGTGCTGGGAGGCGGACTGGTCAAGGGCTCGCTTATTCTTGTTGGAGGGGATCCCGGCATAGGCAAGTCAACAATTCTTTTGCAGGTGGCAGGGAATCTCTCGGCTGATTCCAAGGATGTCCTGTATATCTCGGGAGAGGAATCGCTGCAGCAGATCAAGCTGCGGGCAAACCGCATCGGCAATTTCAGCGACAGTCTCAAGTTCATGTGCGAGACCAATCTTTCTAATATAGAAGAGGCGGTGAATCGCACAAAACCCCAGGTAGTCATAATAGATTCCATACAGACCATGTACAACGAGTCGGTATCTTCTGCTCCGGGCAGTGTCTCCCAGGTAAGGGAGTCCACCTCGGTGCTGCTTCGGATTGCCAAGAGCATGAACATTTCCATATTCATAGTCGGCCATGTGACTAAGGAGGGGCAGGTTGCAGGTCCAAGGGTCCTTGAACATATGGTGGATACCGTTCTCTACTTTGAGGGCGACAGACACGCCTCTTACAGGGTGCTGAGGGCGGTCAAGAACCGCTTTGGCTCCACCAATGAGATAGGAGTCTTCGAGATGCAGGAGAAGGGACTCATGGAGGTGACCAATCCCTCGGAGTTCATGCTGGATGGAAGGCCCGTCGACGCCAGTGGTTCCATCGTGACCTGCTCGGTTGAGGGCACCAGGCCTATCCTCATAGAGATCCAGGCCCTGGTAACAAGGACGAATTTCGGATTTCCACGAAGGCAGGCCAACGGTACGGACTACAACAGGGTCAATCTGCTGATGGCTGTCCTTGAAAAGAGACTTGGGCTGTCCATGGGAGAGTATGATGCCTACGTAAATCTGGCGGGAGGCATGAGGACCAATGAGCCGTCCCTCGATCTTGGCATCTGTCTCGCACTTATATCCAGCTTCAAGAACAAGCCAATAGACAGCAACGTGATTGCCTTCGGAGAGGTGGGACTCTCGGGCGAAGTGAGGTCTGTGAGCATGTCGGACGCAAGGGTTCAGGAGGCGGCAAAGCTCGGATTTAAGAAGTGCATTGTGCCCATGCCGCTGGCATCCAAACTA
>JAEEGL013471111.1_pt1 | contig 16898 bp, 11 predicted proteins | sample 9134231 | NCBI WGS metagenome assembly JAEEGL01 (sample SAMN16246548, study PRJNA631951) | gut metagenome | biome: gut microbiome; feature: rumen; material: fiber-attached | host: Bos | place: Iran: Karaj | collected 2018-10
AACCTGTGACCGCCCGGTTATGAGCCGGATGCTCTAACCATCTGAGCTAAGGGTCCATCGCTATTTAATAATATCATAAAAGCTTATTTTAAGCAATAGTAAAAAGAAAAAAATAGAGTTTTTCTCTATTTTCCCATCATATTTAAAAGATTGATTTTAAACATATCTTTTTCAGGATTTGTTTTAGAAATCATAACACCTTTATATGTAGATAATTCAGCTCTATGACCTTCATCTAATATACCTTCAGGTGTGATATTTGTTAAAAGAATAATACCTTTTTCAGTATAAACTGTATAATGTAATGTAATTGGTCCATGAACCTTTTTAAACAATTCATCTGTAGGTAATTGTAACTCATAAGTTACAGTTTTATTCTTTTCATCTTTACTGATTTCTTTACCCAAAAAAGTCCCTTTACGTAATTCTGGATAATAATTGAATGTTAGTTTTTTATAAGCTAACATGTTATACTTACGTACAGATCTTTCTTTCTTTCTAAAATCATTTTCATCTAAATACTCAAATATATAGTTAGTACTCATATATTCAACCCCCAAACTATTTGGTACCCCCCTGTACCTTCAATGTACAATAATTATACCACAATTGTTGTGTAATGTCAACAAATCTTTGATAAATAATAAAAAAAGCGTATTTAACGCTTTTTTATTATTTTTGTTTTTGATAATCTTCCATATCTTCTTCTTCAAGATTGCTTCCGAAATCAGAATTATCATTAGCCATAGATTCAACATAATCATCAACAGCTTTCTCATAAGTTTCTTGTTTTGGTTCAGATTTTGGAGCTTCTTGTTTTGGCTCTTCTGCTTTAGGTTCAGCCTTTGGAGTTTCTTGTTTTGGTTCTGCTTTTGGAGCAGGTTCATCATATTCAACCCAAGCTTCTTCATGATATGGAGTATCATCTGGTACTACAACTTCTTCAACCCATTGTTGACTTTGGAAATCATCACTTGATACTGGTTCTTCATATTCAACATATGAATCATTGCTTGAATCATTATTTGAATTATCATCAACTGGTTCTTCATATTCAACTATATTATTACCACTTGATTGAACATTCATTGATTCACCCTTAGCATCAAAGTCTTTTCCAGTTTCGTTAGGATCAGGAAGAGGTTCATTTGTTTTGTCACCTGTTGGGTCAGTTGTAATATTTTCAACTGAGTTATCAAGGTTACCATTTTCATCTGAATGATCATCATCAAAATCAACACCATGACCTAAGTCATTTTCATTAACAGGTTTGTCATTAGATGTATCATTATCTTTATTATTTTCATCGATTTGATCATTTGCTTGATCAATTTTATCTTGAAGATCTTTTTCATCCTCTTTTACTTCTTGTTCTACTTCTTTAGCATGTTTATCTGCTTCTTCTTGCATTTTCTGTCTGTTTTTTTCAGCTTCTTTCTCTGCTTTTTCTTTTTCTCTTTGATTTTCTTTTTCTATTTGTTCATCGATTTCTCTCTTAACATTATCAGGAATATCCTTTTTAGTTCTTGTTTCTTCTTCCCAATATTTAGTTGTCTTTTCTTCCCAATGTTTAACTTCAGTACGAGTAGTTGTTTCTGTCCAAGTTTTTCCACCCCATACCCATTCTCCATCTTGTTGGAAATGCCAGTTAACTGCATCTTGGAATGATTGTAATAATGTTAATTCACGATGTTCATCATCAATATAATATATTCCTAAACGAGTATAGTAATCAATAAATGCTTGTCTATATTCATCATATGTAGGATTTTCTTTATCTGTTTCTGCTGCTAATGTAATATATTCAGCTCTTTCAAAAGTTTCATCAGCAAAGTTACATAAACCGAAGTCATTGAAGAATTTAACTTCTTCATCAGTTAATGTTGCATCAACTGCTAAGTTTTGCCACATCATTTCTCCAGCAGCAACCATAGGTACTACTGATAATTGATATGCTTCAATTCTATCATAATTTTCAGCATGTGAGATACCTTCAGTACGTTCTTTTTGACTTATAGCAAAGTCTTCATGAATCATTTTATAGAATTCTTGTACTAAACGTATTTTTTCGTCTCCTGTAGCTTCTTTAGCTTTTAAGAAAGCTTCATGATATCTATTATAGAAATCTTTACCTTCTTGAGATTCAATTAACATTGACATATCTACTGGATGTTCTCTATTTTCAATAGCATATGCACCCATTAATTGTAATGATGCATCTTTATATGCTCTAGATAAATCATCACTTCTGATATCAGCACCATTGAAGTATGCTCTTAATTGATCTTTATTGTAATCATTATAAGCTAATTGTAATGCTACTACTTCATCAAATTTTAATGCTGGACGAACATCAACACCTTCTTCAATATAATAATGAGCGAAAGTATTATTAAATCCATCCATTGCTGCTCCTAAGTTATTCATTGCTGTTTTTTGAGTAGCACTTTTTGTTCTTTCTAGTAAAGCACTAATTTTAGCATCTTGATAGAAATGACTATTTAATACTTCTGCATCTGTCATTGTAGCATCACTTAAAACAATAGTATCATTATCATCTAATCCAAGATTATCTGCTTCTCTCTCAATTCCAGGGAAATTAGCATTTAATGCTTCACCTTCAAGTGTTTTTCTTTGAGCACATGAGTAAATACCACATGCAACTGCTAAAGCAGTAACACATAAAATTACAGTTTTAACAGCTTTACTTTGTTTGATTTTTCTCCAAATTCTACCAAAGAATCCAACTTCTTCTTCCTCTTCAACTGGAGCTTGTCTTTCTTCAAAATCGAAATCTTCTTCTCCGTCAAATGGATCAATTTCATTTTCTTCTTCTTTTTCTTCTTCAACTACTTCATCATATTCATCAGTTGTAAATTCATGTAGATCTTCTTCATTATCTGAATTATTTGATGGAATAGCTGCAGCTGCAAATATTGGAGCAACATCTTTACTATCTTCTACAGATATATCATAATCATCAAAGTCATTTTCATCTTCGATTTCTTCAACGATTTCTTCTTCTTTATTTTCTTCATCTTCAATTACATTTCTAGTTGAATTAATATTGTCATCTTCTTCAGCAATTTCAATTTTTTCAGGAACAAATCTATTGAAGTTATCTTTAAATTCCTTTAAGGAAACTACGTGAACTATGTCACGATTTATCATTTCCTTAAAAGCATCTTTTGTTTGAATATGTCTATCTTGTACGATTTCTTCACAAGCATCAATACCTGCTTCAAAATCAACATTTTTAACAGTACCATCTGAATAGAAAATAGTTGCTTGTTTAATTGTTTCAGATCCGTTTGGTACTTTATAAAATACTATGTTTGCAATTCTTTTCTTAAACATTTAAATACCCCCTATTTCACTTTCTTTCTACCAGTATAAGTCCATCCATTATTTAATAGTGTAGTATCATTGTACTTACTCCATTTATAACTTGTCTTTCCTGGATCAATTAATGAACGAGTCTTAGTACTCTTATAACATACATCACCATATAATGGTTCAGTTCTTGAAGCTTTTTCAGTAACAGTAATTGTTCCATATATAGGTATTGTCTTAGTAACATAAGATCCACAGCTTGCTTCATATGAAGTAGTTTGTCCAACTAAATGAGTTTCACTTAATGGTGTTCCAGCAGTAGTTGTAGATGATGTAGTTGAACTTACATTAGCTAATCCTCCAGTATATGTATAAGAATCATAGTAGTAATTTGGTAGTGAAGTACAAGTATCACTACAGTAACTGTAATCAGCACCTACAAATTTGTAGTGAGTAGATCCTGAATCAGTTGGTGGGTTGCTATAACTTGCTCTACCATTATATGTCCAACCACCTGTTGAATGTGTAGTTGTTGATGTTATTGTATTAACAGTAGTATATGGTGTAGTTGTAGTTGTAGCATATAATTTCTTGTTGATTTCTACATAGTTATAATTAGCACATGATTTTACTTGATAAGAACCAGTTTGTTTAACAATTTGTCTAGTCTTAGCATATGTTTTTTGATATGTACCAATTTTTTCTTTTCTCTTTAACATTTGTAATTTACGTAGACATGTAATGTCTGCATTATTACAATTTATTTCTTGTGTAGCACAATCTGCTTTAGCCCAATTGCTCCATGCAGTCCAATCACTGAATTGTGCATTAGTAGTTTTAGTATATTCATAAACATACTCTACTGATGGTGAAGTACATTGTTTTTCGTATTCACTCTTACTTACATTCTTACCATCTTTACCAAAGTAATATCCATTAACGATCTTACATTTTGGTGCTTGACAGCTAATAATGTAATTAATTTCTGAAACTACTTTTCCATTCTTATCATAATATTTACCATTATGATATGTACATGTATAAGTAACAGGTTGAGAACATTGTTTTTGATATTCTGTTTTACTTACATTAGTTCCATATTTACCAAAGTAATATCCATTAACAATCTCACATTTTGGTGCTTGACAGCTAATAATGTAGTTAACTTCTGAAACAACGTTTCCATTCTTATCATAGAATTTACCATTCTTCTTTACACATTTATATGTAGGAGCAGTACCACATTGTTTTTCATAGGTAGATCTACTTACATTTTTACCATCTTTACCAAAGTAATATCCATTAACGACCTTACATTTTGGTGCTTGACAACTAATAATATAGTTAATTTCATTTACTACATTACCTTTTTTGTCATAGTATTTACCATTTTTGTAAACACATTTGTTTACTGTTGGTGTTGGTTTAGAACCACACTCTTTTTCATATTTAGACTTCGTTACAGAGTTTCCATCTTTACCAAAGTAATATCCATTAACAATCTTACATTTTGGTGCTTGACAACTCTTAATATAATCAACTTCTGATACTCTATTACCATTCTTGTTGTAGTATTTATTACCTACTTGAATACATTTTGGATTTACTGTAGCTGTTGGTGTTGGTACAACAGGTTCTGGTGTATAGTGTGGATTAATTGGTACTACTGGAGTAACAGTTCCACTCTTAGTTCCTACTGTTGATTTTTGGGTAGTTTGTTTTTGACATAAGTATGAGTCACAGTATGAATAACATCCTAAGTGAACTAAAATATAGTCTTCTTTTTCACTATCTTTTAGATTTACTTTTAATACGTACTCATCATCTTGTTTAGTTATTCTTACATAACTTCCTGTTCTGTCTACTTCTTTATTGTTTTTATCGATTAGTGGAACGATTAATTTTTTATCAATCATTTCTCCTAATGTCAATTCTCTGCTTTCACCTACTACTGTTGGAAGTCTATCAGCAGTAAAGTAAGTTATTGCAGCATCTCTCATTCTTGCGATGTTGTCAGCAAAAATTTGAGAAGTTAATGCATCAAGCCCAAGAACTTTGCAATCAGTGCTACCCTTACACTTAGTTTGCTCACTAGTACCAGCATTCTTTCCAGTATTAGCGCCAGTTCCATTACTAAAGCTTGGTACAACAAATTTGGTTAATATCCATACGAATAATAGTACAAATATAATAACCAAAAGTAGCTTTATCAAAAAGCTTCTAATTGGATAACCTCTTTTTTCGTACTCTTCAGTGTACATAAAACTCCCCCTCCTGGTTACGCATGCACATTATACTAACATAAAATGACTGTAAAGTCAACTTATTTTTTAAGTAAAACAACAGTCATTCCATCATTAAAATTATCAATTTTATATTCTTGTACCTTCTTATTATTTTTAAGAGTTTTTTGTGTCTCTTTTTTTAATATTCCAGTACCTATTCCATGAACTATAATTACCTTTTCTGTTTTCATTTTATAGTGGTCATCTATAAAGTCATTTATCATTATTCTTGCACTATCTCGATCCTGTCCATGCAGGTCTAGAATTGGCATTCTACTATATAACATCATTGTATTCTAAAACCTCAGATAATATTGGTATTGAGAATCTTGAACCTATACGTGTAACTGATATAGCACCAGTAATTGAGGCATATTTAATAGCCTCTTCTAAAGGATACCCCATCCCTATAAAGTATGTAAATGCTCCATGAAAGATATCTCCGGCTCCTGTTGAATCTAATGCTTTTACTTTTACACTAGGAATTATCTTTAATTTTCCGTCTATTTCTGTAAAACTACCATTAGCTTCTAAAGTAATTATTACATTGGTATTAAAGAATTCTTTTAAGTCATTATATATTTCTTTTAAAGTATTAAAGTCTCTAATATCAGTCTTCTTACCACTAAACTCTTCAGCAAAATCATGACTACAGACTAAATAAGTAACCATTTTACCTAATTCTTTAGTATCATCATTTAATCTACCGGCATCTAATACTGAAATAGCATTTGGATTTTTTAGTAATACTTCTTTAGCTGTTTCTGGGTGTTCTCCATCTATTAGTATTAGTTCTGCATCATAGATATTTACATCACAATTTAGTTTTCTAATTGGTTGTCTTTTGGCAGTTATTACGGTACGTGAACCATTAGACATATTGGCAATAATATAACTACTTGAGGTATTATGATCAGGATATTTAATTAAATAATCTGTATTAGCTCCTATTTTTCTAAAATCATCTAATACTCTTTCTCCATAATAGTCATCCCCAACAATAGATACCATAGTTACATCCATTCCCCATTTAGCTAATAAATAACCACCATTTGAAGCTGGACCTCCACCACATTCTATATGTTTATTAATTCTATATTTTATATTTTCTTTAGGATATTCTTCCATTGGTAACGTTGTATCAAACGTTGAATGACCTACGCACACTGCTTTCATCCAAACACCTTCTTATCTTAATTTATTATATCAAAAAAAAGATATTCTTTAAACAAATATCTTTATTTTTAGAATGACCAACTGTCAAATAATTCTAAGTTATCTGCATAATCAAAAGGTACTTCTTTACCTGATATAATTGGATAATAAATTATACTGAATAATAATATAAATATTAAATAAATAAAAACTAATACTTTTAATTTATATTTTTCTATTAAATCTTTTATCAAATAGACAAATGATATAAATAAGAATGGTAGTACTGGAAAATAATGATATAAGAACATTATTCTATTAATAAATACATATGGTAACCATATAGACAAGATCATAATAACTATATAAAATGCATTCTTATCTTTTTTAGTTTTAATTAAATAAATACAATATATTAGTCCTAATATTCCGCCTATCCATAAGAATATATTACCTACTCCAGATATTGTTTCTTCTGTTGTTTCAGTTACATCTTGTTGATGGTACCATACTGGTTTATATGATATAGGCCATGAGTACCATTTTGATGAAAATGGATGAGTATCTTCTAATCCCGAATGATATTGATACATTTGTCTTTGCTGTTCTATTACAGCATCAAAATTATCAGTATAGACTAAATTATTTGGAAAAACAAAGTATATGGATAGATACAATATTATTGGTATTAAGACAAAGAATATTGCTCCTCTATCTAAGCTTTGAATAATATTTTTTTTATTTTTTATAAAATTATAAAAATATATTATTGCTAAACCTAAGCCTGCATAAAAACCTGTCCATTTTGTCATAATACTAAATGCAAAGAATAACCCAGATAAAAATAAATATCTTTTTTTATCTTTATTTAAATAGATTAACATAAAGGCAAATGATAATAAGATAAATAATACTAGATGGGAATCTATTGTTCCCATTCTGGTATGAGCAAAATGAAATGTATCTACTCCTAAAAATAGAGATGTTAATATTGCATATCCTCTTTTCTTAAAAAAGTATGCTCCTAAGAAATACATTACTATTAACATTAATGATCCTGCTAATGTTCCCATAAATCTATATAAGAATGGTGAAAAATATCCTGTTATGAATAATGGGATTGCTTGAATTATTTTACCTAATGGTGGATGAGTCCACTCATATATTTTCATATTATGTGCATATTCATAGGCTGATCTTGCAAAATACACTTCATCAAAATAACTTGAATTCATATATGATATCTTATCTGGTATTAATTCTTTTTCATCATCAAAGTATGATGAATTTGCTGAATAATTTATATAATTTATAGCATTATCATAAAAACCTATTTCTCCAATTGAAGAATCATCTTTATATATAAACTCTATACTTTTACATTTTTCTCCTATTCTTATTTTATTCCATTTAAAAGCATCACTTGTTACATCTTGTTGTAGTAATTTATATTTTTTACCATCTTTAGATGTATAAATATCAAATTTAGATGTTTTTTCCCCATTAAAGAATTTTAATTGAGATATAAATGTTTTATCTCTAAATTCAAATGTTTCTTTTTCATTATATAAACCTCTGACAAAGGTATTAGGAGCTTTAAAATCTCCTAGTTTATAAAATGCAATTAGACAATATAAAAGAAATATTATTCCAATTACAATAATATCTTTTGTTTTTAAAGGATATACTTCCTCATTTATAAATGATTTAATTTTAGAATAATATTTCTTCATTTTAGCTCCATTTTAATTTTATCTAGTTACTGCGAAGTACTCTATATACCATTCTCCATTTATTTTAATTATTATAAAGTCTTTTACTAGGGAATGATCTATTTCTTTTCCTTCGTGACAGAAACTACTTGAACAATAATTAGTTGTTGCTTTAAAAGTTACTTTATTTTCTTTTATTTCAGGATCACTTATTTCACTATTTAAATAGTTTTGTAATGTTCCTCTTGTTAATTCTCCACATGTAGATGCATCTGTTTTATGAATAAATTCATCTAAATTACCTGAATAATTAGATGATTCTGAATTATCAAGAAATTGTTCAAATTTAAAATCTTTACTAAATTTTTGTTTTACTTCTTCTGCTGTAGTATCACATACTTTAGTTTGACCCTCTCCATTTTCATTTTTAACAAAATGGCTCGGCCATACCTCAGAGCCTCCATAGTATGCTTTATCTGCATAATCATATAATTCTTTACCTATTTTTAAGGCTTCTTCTTTTGTTATTTCAACTTCTTCTGTATTTATTATTGCTTTTCCTTTATCTACTACTTCGTTATCATTTTTAGATGTTAAAAACTTATCTTTTACTATTACAAATAATGATATACATAGTAATACTATAATAACTAATAATAATACTATAATTAAATTGTTTTTATCATATTTTTTGTTTTGCATATTATTTCTCCTTATTATATATTTTTAGATACTACTCGTAAACTAACCCCATTATCTATTACTTTTAACATATCTTGTAATTCTTTATTCTTTTCTCTTTTATATTGTTCTAGTTGACGATAAGCATCAGTACTAAATCCATAAGTATGAAAACTATTGATTGTTTTTTCTGTTACTGCAGAAGGATTTTGTCTTCTAAATAATTTGTTAATTATATTTGTAAATATTTCATTACCAAATAGTTTTACAACTATTTCTCTATCATATTTATAGGGATGTTCTTTTAATATTCTATCCAGTATTTCACATGGTTCTATATTTCCATACTTATTAACACTATCGGTTATCATTTTATAGATTATATTAAATGTTTTTTCAGCTGGTTCATTAAATGCATATCTATATCCTGGAACAGGATCATCTGCATAGTATTTTACTGCTGCGGCAGAGTGCCATGCTAAAGCAAAACCTGCTCTTAAAGCTAAGTCTTTATCTAATAATTCTTGTTGGGTTTTACGATTAATTATTTTACCTTCCATTGTAAATTCATATGTTTTTACTAGATTCTTCATCTCTTCAAATGTTACTTCTGGATAATATGTTGATGTTCTAGTACTTGAAAATTTCGCAGCTAGTGCTAAATCTTTTTGAAAATATTGATTTAGTTCTCTATCATAAGTTCTTACTCCACTATCTGACATATAACCTAAGTAACCGTTTGTTTCTCTTTGTTTACGATTGATTCTTTCTCTTGTTAAGAATTCATTAGGGATTATACTTCTATTATCATTTATTAAATCTCTATCTGAGAAAACCATATTTCTTTTTACATTACCATCTATTGTTTCAAAAATTAAATATCTACGTATTTTATAATTATTTAGTTTTAATGGATTTATTTCTTCTAAGACAAAAGATGTGTTGTCATTTCTAGTGAATGTTCTTTGTCTAAATGGTATTTTTCTCCCTAATCTAGGACTAATTTCTACTTGTTTATCGACGATTTTTCCTAGATAATGATCTCCTCTATTTAAAGCAGCATGTATATTTACTTTTGAGAATAAATGATTATCTACTAGATTATTAATATCTGGATAATCTTTTGTTTTGTTTATTAATTCTAATAGTCTAGTTTCTTCTTCAAAGTCTCTATTTTTACGAGCTTCTTGAAGTTGATATTTCCATTTTTTTATTTGTCTACATGCTGATACTATGGCACCTACATTTGTTTTACTATATAAGACTATTGGTTTACTCAATTTATTTGGATGATTTATATCATAGTAAATATATCTCATGAAATATTCATCATTTATTAAGAACGGTTTATCTTGTACTACAACATATTTTGTATTATCATCTCTTATTCCTGTATAAATATTATTGCGGTTAACTGAGTCTTTATTAATAATATTATTTAAGGTTCTTAAATATGAACCATCTATATTTACTAGTTGTTGTTTATAGTTTTGTAATCTTTCATGTTTTCCAGGATAATGATCTTTAACAAATGCATTGGCATTACCGATGTTTTCTATTGCCATTATATTTCCTTGTCTTGCTTTACCTGCATGCCATGTTAGGTCTACTGGTATATTCTTGCCTTGTATTGTAACTATGTTCCATGCATGAGTTAGATAATTTTTGTTATAATCATCTTCATTACATGCTCCTTCTACATAGTCACACTTTATATTATGTCTATCACATAATTCTTTTAAGATTATGGCATACCCCGCACATACTGTTTTACCTGAAAATAATCCTCTTAAACTTCTAATATCACGAGATGGTTGTACTTCATGAAATGGGTGATAGATTATTCTATCTCCTAATTTGCCAACAAAATAGATTAGTTTTTGTAATTCATCCCAATTTCGATTCATACCATCTTCTATTATCTTTATTTCTTTCATGATGTTTTCCATTTCAGATATGGTATATATATTATCTCTAGATAGTCTTTTCGAAGCATTTGGATAATTACTTATTCTATTATGATCATAACCACCTATTATTTGAATAGTTACTCTGTTTGAATATCTTTTTAGTTGCTCTAACATAAAATTATCAACATATTTAGTATTTGGAAATCTAATAATAATATAGTCATTAGGATTATTTTGTAATCTTCTAATTACTTGTTTTAAATCAAATTTAGGATATCCATTTAATATTAGATTACTCATAAGGATCACCTTCCTCATTAAGTACATCTATATTGTATTCTTTTAATAATTTATAATTATTTTCAAATATTCTTGTATCTAACATTAATGTTTTTAAATTAGATAATTCGATAAATGAAGATAATTCAATAATATTGGTAAAACAAATATCTAGTTGTTCTAGATTATCCATTGTAATTAAATATTCATAATTTTCTACATTACATAGTTCTAGAGATAATGTTTTTATAGATTTTAATACTTGAATACCTTTAATATCTATATTTCCGCAGTCTACTAAATATAAGTTTTCTACTTTTATACAGCTATTAATAAGTGATAAATCTTCTAATGTACATGATTCTAAATATAAGTATTTAACCGTTGTGAAATCAAATAAACAATTACTTATATTACTATTTCTAATAGTTAGTTCTTCTAAGTTATTACATCTATAAATAATAGAATATATTTCTGTATTTATATCTATGTTAGATAGATGTATTTTTTTTACTGAATCGTAGTTAGTTTCTATAAATAAATTGTCATTAGTTAATACTAAATCTTTCATATTATCACCTATTATCATAAGTATATCAAAAAATGTTGTAAAATGATATAATAATATTGGTGATTATATGATAAAAGATAATATTATTAAAATATTAAATGAAATAAAAGATTATGATACTAAATTAATATGTGTATCTAAAACTAGAAGTAATGATGAAATAATGGAAGCATATAATGTTGGTGTAAGAGATTTTGGCGAAAATCATGTTCAAGAATTGGTTAGAAAAAGAGATAGTTTACCTAAAGATATTAGATGGCATATGATTGGACATTTGCAAACAAACAAAGTAAAAGAATTACTTGATAAAGACGTTTTCTTAATTCATTCAGTTGATAGTATAAAACTAGCAAAAGAAATCAATAAAAGAGCTAGAGTTAAACAAGATATATTGTTAGAAATAAATATTGCGAATGAAGAATCTAAATATGGTTTTAAACCCGATTATCTTTCTTTAAAAGAAGTACTTAATGAGATCAATTTACTCGATAATATTAATTGTATTGGACTGATGTGTGTTGCTCCTAATACAGATAGTCCAATTGATAATGATAAATATTTTAAATTAATGGTTGAATTAAAGGAAAAACTAAACTTAAAAGTATTATCTATGGGTATGACAAATGACTATTTAATTGCAATAAAAAACAACTCGAATTATATTAGAGTTGGTACTGGTATATTTGGTGAAAGAGACTATAGTAATATATAGTCTTTTTTTGTTGTACAACTATTTACATTTATGTATTGTAAAATAATTGTTTCTTATTGAATAATTAATGTGTAAATTATACAATTAATATAGGTGATAATAAATGAAGAAGTATATTAAATTTTTGTTGTTTTTAATATTATTTATGCCTTTTACTACTTATGCTGCAGATATGACTTATAGTCAAGCTCAAAAAGCTGTTAAAGAAGCTATGCAAGCATGGTATATGAGAGGAGCATTAAGACAATATCAAAATCCTCGTAATACTTATGGAGTTTTAAGACACCCTGAAGATATTACTACTCAAGATTATGGTTATTCTGTATGTTCAGGATTTACTGGAGATGTCTGGATGGAAGCATTTGGAATGAAGAATAATAGTACTGATAATTCTATTGGTGGAAATGTTCCTACGGCTTCAGATGATTATAATGATAAAGCAGAAAAATATTTAAGTAGTAAAAAATGTAAAAGTTCTACTTCCTCTCCCTCTACTGGATGTAAGGCTGAATATTTATTATTCTTTGCTAAAACTGATTCTAGTGGTAAAGTAACTTCTTCATATCATTATAAAAATAATACTAGTTTTAATAATTTTATACAGTTAGTTCATCCGGGAGATGTTTTTGCATATGATGGACATGTATTAATTGCTTATGATTTAAAGAAAAACTCTAGTGGTAAAGTTACAGATGTATTATTACTTAACTCTACTACTGGTAAAACAGAAGTATTTACAAAAATTGATAAAGAATTTAGTACACATTTAATGAGATATACTAAAACTTATCCTGAAAAAAATAATATTTTAGATTTAGATCAGGATAATCCAGTTTCTTATACTAAATTGGAAGGTACTACTAGATTTTTATGGTTAAGTAAAAATGAAAAGTTTGTTAAAGATGGTAAATTTACTTGTACTCTTAAAAACAAAAGATGTTCTGTTACAAGAGCTTATTATAAAGATAGTGATGGTAATGCGGCATTTAACTTTAAAATATATTGGCCTGATCAAATTCAAAGTAGTTTACTTAGAATTAATCTTCCGGGAATATTTATTCATAAAACTTCTAATAAATTAGATAATGCTAGTGTATATAGAGGTAATGAAATAACTTATACTGTAAGAATTACTAATTATAGTAATATTACACATAATGGTGCCAATAAAGTAACTTATCCTAAGTTTTACTTAGAAGAAAGTATCCCTTCTAATACAACATTTGTATCTAAAACATATGATGAAGGTATTGTGGGTAATTATGATGATTCTACTAAGAAAGTTAGATGGACTATTTCTTCTTTAAAACCTGGAGAATCTAGATTATTTAAATTTACTGTTAAAGTAAGTACTGATTATGCTGATATTGGTAAAACTTTAACTCAAAAAGGTACTGTTTATATCAATAGTAATGGAAGTATTGGTACTGGTACAGTTAAACATGAAATTATTAGAACTAATTATACTACTGATGATGAGTATTCAACTTGTTATGAAAAAACTAAAAAAGCAGGTAAAACTAGTTTAACTTTAATAAATGAGACTTATAAATGCTTATATGGAGATAGTTATGGATTAGATCTTACAAAATACTCTGCTTCATATTTAGATAAAATTATTGTTGATACATCATCTGGTACTTCTAGAAGAATTGCTTTAAATACAAATGGAAATTATAAGAAATATACTGATATTATCCTTGATGGTTATTGGAATGGTATGGTAAAAACTAGTGGTGGACTTTGGGATTTACCTAAATGGGTTGATAGTACAGCTGTAGATGGTTATATTGGTGGTTCTAAAAGAGCTAAGACTATTTTTTCCAATCATTTTAAAACTGGTGATGTGCTAATCTACTCTATGACTAAAGATACTAAATACAAATATACTGATGAAGATGGTTTATATGCATTTATTTATATTGGAGATCAATTTGTTGGAGTTAACTATAATGGTAAAGTAAATCAAAGAAATAAATATACTTTTGATTATTATAGTTCTAGTACAAGAGCTACTAAATTATATACTGGTGCTGCTAATGATTCAAATTATACATATACTAATTATCAAGTATTATTAGGAAAAGATAGATATGTTATTTTAAGACCTTCTAAAGCTATTAAGCAATTAGCTAGTATTAAAATAACTACTGATCCTACTAAACTTAAATATATTAAAGGATCTTCTCTTAATTTAACTGGAGGAGTACTTACTCTTACTAATAATGATGGTACAACATCTACTGTTTCAATGACTAATAGTGCTGTTAAAGTTACTGGTTATGATAAAACTAAAGTTGGACAACAAACGCTTACTGTTACTTATAAAAAGAAGACTACTACATTTAAAGTTACTGTAGTTGAGAAAACAGTTACTAAAATAGTTGTTAAAACTAATCCTACTAAAACTTCATATATAGTTGGACAAGATTTAGTATTAACTGGTGGTGTTATAAGAGCCACTTATTCAGATGATTCTACTAATGATATTAGTATGACTAATACAAGTGTTAGTGCATCTGGATATAATAAAAATAATGCTGGAGAACAAACTATTACTCTAACCTACTCTGGTAAGACTACTACATTTAAAGTACAAGTAAATAATAAAACTTTAACTAGTTTAACTATTAAATCACTTCCTAATAAATTATCTTATAATTTAGGACAAGATTTAAACTTAACCGGAGGAGTATTAACTAAAAAGTATAATGATGGTTCTTCTACAACTATTGCGATGACAAATAGTAGTGTTTCAGTATCAGGATTTAATAAAAATAGTACTGGTGTACAAACAATTACATTAGGAAATGAAGGCAAAACTGTTACTTTTGAAGTTACTGTTGTTGCTGTTGATATTGGTCCAGGAATAGCTAAAGATATTGATAGTATTTCTATCAGTAATTTACCTAAAACTAATTATGTTATAGGAGACCAATTAGATTTATCTAGTGGAACAATTAAAGTTAAATATATAATTTCTTCAGGTGCTAATACTTATATAGAATATGAAATAGTTGCTATGACTGATTCACATGTTTCTACTTCTGGTTTTACAAGTTCTAATGAAGGAGAAAAAACAGTTACAGTTAGTTATATGAATAAATCTACTACATTTAATGTTCAAGTATCTAAGAAATCATCTGCTATTAGAGAGATTAAAATGAAGAAAAATCCTACTAAGGTTAAATATGTTCAGTATAAAGAAGAATTAGATTTAACTGGAGGAGAAATTACAGTTGAAAAAGAAGATGATACTGAAGAAGTAATATCTCTTACTGATCAAGATGTTGAAGTATTAGATTTTGATAACTCTGAGATTGGTAAAATTACATTAACTGTATTATATAAAGGTTATGAAACTACATTTGATGTTGAAATTACTGAAGAAGCTCCTGATGAAAATATTAAAAATATTAAGATAACTCAAAAACCTAATAAAACAGTATATGTCTTTGATAAAGATGGATTTGATCCTACTGGATTTGAAATTACTGTTGAATATAAAGATGGTACTAAAGAAGTTATTAAACTAGAAGATCATCCTGATGATTATACTGTTGTGGGATTTGATAATACTAAATTGGGAGAACAAGAGATTACTATTATTTATAAGGGACATAAAATTAATTTAAATATTAAAGTAGTTGCTTCTGCACAAGATGTTCCAGAAGATGGAGAATATGTTCCAATTCCAAACACTTTAAAAGGTAAATCAATTGTTGTTATAATAATTGGAATAATAATGATTGGTACTGGTATTTGGACAATTTATAAATATAATAAAAAAAGACTAGATTCCTAGTCTTTTTCATTTAATACAATTTTTCTTATTAATTTATATCTTTCTTTAAATTGTTCTTTGGTGATATCACTTAAATCATTGTAGTCTTTTTCCATTGCTTCATCAACCCATTCTCTAACATTATTTAAGTCTAATTTCATCGTATTAAAAGCATAATTAAAGACTAATGGGACATTAGCAAAATGAGCTAGGACATCGGCATCTGAAACACATGTTTCTTCTATACTAGTAGTATTTTTACTACTTCTATGATTTAAGACGCATTTTGCTACTCTTTCTAATTTAGTTTCATCATAATTTAAATTAGTTAATATTTCTCTAGCTATCTTTTCTCCATTAATATGATGTTCCCCTCTATCTCCTACTCTATTTATTAAGGCTATATCATGTAATAAAGCTCCTAAAGATACTATTTCTATATCTGCATTATAAGTTTTTGCTAAAGATACTGCTTC
>JAEEGL014533619.1_pt1 | contig 16898 bp, 11 predicted proteins | sample 9134231 | NCBI WGS metagenome assembly JAEEGL01 (sample SAMN16246548, study PRJNA631951) | gut metagenome | biome: gut microbiome; feature: rumen; material: fiber-attached | host: Bos | place: Iran: Karaj | collected 2018-10
ATACAAACAAATCTCCGCCTATGGCAGCGGTAATGAATCAATTCAAGCCCGTATTAGCGATTTCTTCGATAAACTACTCTCGCGCATTATTGGTATGATTTTACGCATCATTATTATTGCTATCGGCGTCATTGTAATAATGCTAGATGCATTAATGGGTAGTATTGCTATATTGCTATGGCCAATCTTGCCGGTTTTACCATTCGTATGTGTTGCCTTAACGGCTATAGGGGTGACTTTCTGATGCATCAATTCCACTACAATAGCATACGCGCACGCGAGGCTAGAGCTGGAATGGTTTTTGGCTCTCGGATCGTCCGAGCACTGCTGAAGATTACGATTGTTGCCTTTGCTATTTTAGGTGGCTGCTTGATGTTTATTTCGCACAGTTCCTTGGCTTGGTTATTGTGGGGCATCGCCATTGCACTGTTTGTAGCGAATATCTACATTACTAATGAATTACTCGTATCGCCCCTTGGTCCATCCGATAGTTTAGACGATAGACTGTCGCGCAATACCTTAACTTTGCTTAGCCGTAATCCGACGCCAAAAGAAATCGCACAAATTGCGCATAAAACTAATAGTGGTAATTTCTTAGCCGTACGCTATGCGATTACACCACACTTTCTAGAGATAATAGCCGAAGGGGTTCCGGAAAATATTACGCCGGTTTTTGCGAAAGCGCGCGAAGTACAAAAAGCGACTAATTCTGAGAGTGTTTCTGGCGGAGTATTGGCTATAGCGTTAATTGAGCTAAATCCAAATCACAAAAAGATGCTGCATGCTATGAAATTAGATGTTCAAGATCTGTATAACGGTATTGTCTGGTATAACTACTTGCATGGTTTAGTAAAAAATCACCACAAGCCAAAACATACCGGTGGTATTGCACGTGATCTCGCCTTTGGCTATACGCCATTTCTACAACGCTTCGGTCAGAATATTTCGCGTAGTCGCGAAGGCGTTATTAATGACCACTTTCAATTAGCGCAACATGAGGAAATTGTTTCACGCATGATTGAAACATTTTCGAAAGGTGGACGCCAGAATGTAGCATTAATTGGTCCTTCCGGCTGCGGAAAATCTTCGATAATTACCGCATTTTGCGATAAGTTACTTGACGCCGATTCGAAACTTTCCTCACAGTTACAGTATCGTCAAATTTTTAAGCTAGATGCAGCTTCGCTCATCGGCGCAGGCAGCGAACATGGCAAGATTGAGAAATTAGTACCAACGATTTTAGGCGAAGCATATGCCGCAAAGAATATTATTATTTGGTTAGATAATGCGCATCTATTCTTCGAAAATGCGACTGGCGCCGTAGACATCAGTAATGTACTGTTGCCGATTGTTAAAGCCGGCAATTTAAGGATGATTCTTACGATGGAGCAACAACGTTATCTTAAGATATCAGCCAAGAATCCGCAACTCGCAAATGCTCTAAATAAGATTATGGTCGAGCAATCAAGCAAAGAAGAAACTATGAAGGTAATGGAAGATCATGTGCCGCGTCTCGAATATAGGTACAATGTCATTTATACGCATTGGGCTTTAATAGAGGCATATCGTTTGAGTGAGCGTTATGTGCACGATCTCGTAATGCCGGGGCGCGCAATTAACTTGTTAGAGTCGGCAGCAAGTTATCCGGTCCAAAATACCTACATTACCGACGAATCGGTCCAGATGGCAATTGAGAAGGTCTATGGTGTCAAAATGCAAGCTACACAAGACGAAGAAGAAAAGGCGAAATTACTCAACCTCGAGGAGTTGATTCACGAACGTATGGTGGACCAGATGGGTGCAGTTCAATCCGTGAGTAATGCCCTGCGCCGTTCAGCTGCTGGTGTTCGTAATCAGAATCGCCCAATCGGCACTTTTCTATTCTTAGGTCCAACTGGCGTTGGCAAGACCGAACTAGCGAAGGCTCTGAGTGAAGTGTATTTTCATGGCGAAGGCGAGATTATTCGACTCGATCTAAATGAATTCGTTGGCTCAACAGACGTAGCGCGTCTGATTGCCGATGGAGCCGAGGACGAATTGAGCCTGACGTCGCAAGTAATGAAGCACCCATTCTCCGTTGTATTGCTGGACGAGATCGAGAAAGCGCATCCACAAGTGTTAACTACCCTGCTCCAGCTACTTGATGAAGGTATCTTACGCGACGTTAAAAACCGCGAAGTTAGTTTTCGTGATGCTATCGTGATTGCGACCAGCAACGCTGGTGCCGAGCAAATTCGCAATTCCATCGATAATGGTATGGACTTGAGCGATATAAAAGAAGAGCTAACGAATAGTCTGATTCGTAATGGTGAGTTTAAACCAGAATTCCTAAACCGTTTTGATGAGATCTGCATCTTTAAACCACTTTCGAAGCAAGATTTGCGGAAGATTGTAGATTTAATTATCCAAAGCGTCAACAAGACTCTAGAACCGCAAAAGATTAGCGTTCAGCTAGATGAAGGTGCAAAAGATATTCTCGTGGAGCATGGCTACGATCCAAAGCTTGGTGCCCGTCCGATGCGAAGGATAGTGCAGAATACGGTCGAGAACTTGGTTGCAAAGATGGTCTTAGCCGGAGTAGTCAGTAACGGCGCCACGATTGATATTGATGCAGGGATGATTAAAAGTCAGCTCGAAAATAAGTAATTACTTAACGAGTAAATCGTCGATGGTTTTATTAGGGTTTACAACGTCGAGGTCGATATATTTCTCACCGCCCGAATAACCGTCAAGGCGACCACGGTCGTTGTATTGCCAGATTAACCAGTCTCTACCATTGCGCCAATTAGCTGGTACGTATACGTCACGAATCCAACGCGGATAGCTAGAAAAATCCGCGGAAAGATATTTATCATAGAAGTCTTTCTGTGCATATAAGATCGGCTTAACATTATATTGGGTTTCTAAGGTATCGAGGAAGGATTTAAGTTCACGAGTGACGTTTTCTTGATTGGGGAGGTTCTCGGTGTGGCTACCGTACAATTCAACATCGACGGCCGGCAATAGGCGTCCTTTAAGGTTACCGCCAACAGCATTGATGTAGTTTTGAGCTTGCGTAACGCCAGCGCTTTCAAAAGAGAAAAAATGATAAGCGCCCGATAGCAGTTCGGCATTTTTGGCGTTTTGCCAATTTTGTTTAAAGTATTCGTCTTGATGTGAACTACCCTCGGTAGCTTTAATATAAACAAATTGAATTCCCTGCTCTTTGAGCTTTGCCATATCGACATCGACCTGGTATGCCGAAATATCTACCCCACGCACATCAGTGGCGCTGAGCGATATTTCATTGATGCTAATGAGACGATTTTTGACAGCTTGATATAACACGATAAAGAATGTCGCCAAAATAATCAGAACAATTGTAGGAATAATCAGCAATCTCCGCTGAGTTTTAGGTTGAGACATAGGTTTATTATATCAGTTTTACTCATGGTATTACTTTTAGGCAAAATTTGCATGCTAAAATAGTTTGAAAAGTAGGAGATGGAGAATGAATAAAATAGTCATTGAGGTAGGCTCAACCAATACGAAGATTGATGAGTATAATGATGGAATAGTAAAAAGGCTGGCCGAAGTTACGATAGGTTTCAAGCAACACTACAACGAACAGGGCGCACTAAATCCGAATGACATCTCTACTCTAATCAACAAGACTCTAGAATTAAAAAAGTCCTATGACGATATCTATGTTTGCGGAACAAGCATCTTTAGGGATTTGCCCGACGAAGAAAAGAAGCAGTTTTTGGGCGATTTTTTAGATAAAACTGGCCTGCAATTCAATATTATTTCGCAAGAAAAGGAAAATGAGCTGACCGTGCTTGGCGCCACAAGATTCGTAGAGATGCCCGTCTGCGTATTAGTTGGCGGTGGTGGGTCGACGGAGATTTCGATTTTTGACCATGGTATTACCGAGACGAAGAACACGAGTATTGGCTGCGTAGATATTATGGAGAAATTTCCAGATTTAGCCGCTGACGTCGCAACGACGCCACTCGAGACAGTCGTGAAGTATATTCAAGAAAGACTGAATCTTCCAGAGGCAAAAACTGACGTTTTGATTTTGGCTGGCGGTGATCACGAAACATTTGCGCGAGAATCGGGAGTTAGATTTCAAGATAATGCTCTATATAATGACAATGCTGCACCGATTATGATGACAATCGAAATGCGCGAAGCTGATACTAAGGAATACTTCGAGAAGACGTCGTTGGAGGCTATCAAGAAACGTGTTTCAAACCCTGATTGGTGGTTTTCAACTCGAGCCATGTGTGCGTTTGTCATAGCCGCCGCAGAGAAGATTGGCGCAAAATATATTGTGCCAACGAATATATCGATGGTTTACGGAATTATTAGCCAGATTGAATAAGTGCATTAAATCTTATACTATACATTAATCATACGATTTTATTTATAATCAAAAGAGCGATGGCTAGTATCGAAATAACTATCCGTAAAGACATTAAGCTTGGCACCTGGCAAGGGTTAGGTGGGGCTATTACTGAGGCAACTGCATATAATTTCTCAAAACTTAGCCAAAAACGGCAGCACGATCTCATTGACGCTTTTTATGGTGGGGATGGTTTGGATTATCGCTGGTGTCGCCTTAGCATTGGTAGTAACGATTTCTGCCTTAAGCCATACCAGTACACTAACAAATATAGCCTTCGCGATTTCTCTATCGAGCACGACCGTAAATATGTGCTTCCGATGCTTAAAATGGCTCTCAAGAAGCGGAATTTACAGATTATCGCTAGCCCATGGTCTCCGCCCGCTTTCTTAAAGACTACACACATGAAACGTTTTGGTGGACACCTTAAACCGTGGCGGTATAAGACCTATTCTAACTACATTCTCAAATGGCTCGATGCCTACAAAGAAGAAGGTGTCAAAATACGCTACATTACGCCGCAGAATGAGCCGCACGCTGTTCAAAAATGGGAGTCTTGCGTTTATTCATATCGCGCCCAACGTCGCTTGGCATATAAATATCTCGCCCCAGCACTAGAAGGTACAGATACGCAGATCCTGCTTTGGGATCACAATAAAGAATACCTCGATGAGGTAGCCGATCAACTGTTGACAGAGAACAATCCGAAAGTTACTGGTCTCTGCTATCACTGGTATGGCGGCACACATCCTGACCAAATGTGGCAGGTTCGCCAAAAGCACCCAGATATTGTCATGCTTAGCTCCGAAATGTGTGTCGGTTTTTCTTCTTATGATGCGAAGGAGTGGGCTACCGCTGCCAATCCCTATTATTTTGAGCTCATGTCTGATATTAATACTGGGGCTTGCGCCTTTCTTGATTGGAACATGCTTCTCGATTGGCAGGGCGGTCCGAGTTATTGCCGAAATTACGTAAAAAGCCCCGTTATTCTCAATGAATCTGGAGATGATTTTATTCTGACGCCTATTTATGAGGCACTTAAGAAGTTCGTTAGACTCTATCCAGCCTGTAGCAAAATTATCCGTTGCGACTATGATTCTAAAAATATTGCCGCTATCGCGCGTCAAACCAAGGTTGGCTACGAGGTTGTGATTGCTAATGTTTCGAGAGACGTCCAAACAGTCTGCCTTAGATGTGACAGACAACATCGGGAGCTCACTTTGGAGCCGCTTGAAATAAGAAGATTCCGCTTGAGATAATATGCTTTCTATTGGTACACTGGAATAGTATCTTCCAAACCAAGGGAAAGTCAATATGACGACAAATCTCTATGAACATAGAACCATATTTTTAATAATGGGGATACCTATTATTTATTATAGTTCCAAATTCCTAATTGCCCTTTTGCCTGAATTGGTTCAATTGGTTCAATATTTTCTAATACCCAAGCATATCTTCCAACTACGAGTTTCAATATATTTAATTTTATTCTTTATTAAAGTTGCAAAATGTTCTATTTATATAATCACATAGAATGTGGCCGCTCGAAAGAGCGGTCTTTTGAGGAATATGCCGGAGCTTGCGCAATAAGTCGACAACTTTGCGCTCAGGCCAACGCTTTAGAAAAGAACATTTGTAGTCGGACATACCAGGGAAGCCTCTCATGCAACAAATTACGCGAATCTTCTACATTTTCAAGATTCTCACAGAAGACGTAAGGAGCACTGAGCTCGTGATAGAAGCCGCCGTATTTGACAGAATAAGTTTTCTTCCATGGAATGCTGTGTACATATTTGCCTAGTGACACAATAGTTGTCACAGATAACGCCGAGCGCTATGTAGGCAAAGACTAATTTATTGGAATCGAGCTCGTGTGCTATCTTCAGACAAATGCTGGCAAAATGATGTTCGCAAAGGTTATTGAATGATGCATCAATAAATCTCAGCCGCAGCGTGATCCGCCTAAGAAGATGCAAAACATCGGTAGGTGTCGCAACGGCAAAAAATAGACATAAAAGCTATGCGTAAGACTTTTAGCACGAATTTGGTCCACGAATGCGCTAAACTAAAAACATAAACAAGACTTTTACGGTTATTTTGTGCGATATGAAGTAATAATATGCATAAGGAGCAACAATGGATCAATTATTTGTGTTAGTTCATAGAAGACTTGATGGATATACAAAAATCCACGTTATACATGACCTCGTAGAGGCGGTTGTTTTCCAGAAAGCCCTAATAGCGAGCGATAGTCCTACTTTGGCACTACTTGAAATCGTGAAGCAAACAATATCCGATAGTGATATTCAAGCGGTTACAGACAATCTCAATCAAACCCGTATAGACAGACTATGCAATGACGAGGAAGAGGTGAGTATTATCTTTTTCCCAAAAAGAGGCGTAGTGAGATAGTATGCTGAAATGGAATAGACATAATTGCACTTAGTCTTTTAAAAAATCACGCAGTGTTATGAGATTGTGCGAGACTGGACGAAAGAAAAATCCTCCAAAAGATAAAAAAGACAAAAAAGAAAGGAGAAAACATGCCAAACGAAAGCTCGGAACAGCCTAACGGCGCTTACGTAGAGATAACCACACCAAAAGGATCACGAATACTCACCGGCGAGCCTGCGAATTACCCTACCGAATTAGCGGCCGCGATTAAACAATACGCTCAAGGCGACGAGAATATTAACGCTCTTTGGTTACAGCTAAAACAAACCGTCAAACCGGAAGATACATTGCCATCAGATGAGAGCTTCTTGCTTACCATCGATTTAAATGGCAAGCCGGATGCGACATTTGAACGCATCGCTAATGCGGTAAAAACATATATCCCTTCCGGCACACCTCTCGATATGAGACCCTACGATGGCTCGCAAAAGTTAAACGTAGCACCGCTATATGCTAAAAACATGTACATTGACCGAGCTACCGCGGATGTCAGAAATCCAGCGTTGTCCGATTTTATTAAACTTTATTACGCGATAAACCCCAATGCTGACGCAGAAGAATTCGCAAACGTGCTTAGGGCTAATAGAACAACATTCGCCGATCCAGTCCTGTCATTATTCGTAGGTCAATCCAATATCGATAACATCCACGAACACCCCGAGATTACAGCAAAAAACGTTAAGAGGCTTATTCTGTCAAGAATCAACCAGGAGATTGCATTAAATGCACATTTAATTACGACCGTTCACATGCTAAATGAGCCCGACGGGCGTCCAGTCGAGTCGTACGAAATACGACGTTCGAATAACGGGGCTTTATTATTGCTAACTTTTACAGATTTGGACGAGTTCCGAAAAGCGAACAACCTGTCCCATGGGACGAATACTCGCATTATTTCCACAACTTTTGATGAATTTTTCAAAATAACATCTGGCGAGGTAGCTATGATCATTAATTTTGGGAACGAAAGAATAGAATTATCGCCAGAGCTGATAAAGAAAATGGTAGCCACAAAAGAAACAAGAAACAGAAAAATCCAAAATAAAGAAACGGCGAAGACAATTATTAACGATATCCCTAATCCACCATCGGAGCTATTCAAACTAGGCGATTTTATAGCAACGAGCATTAGCGAGATAAGAGCAATCTGGGCTAAGCTCAAATACGATATTGACGTTGATTATAAAAATATTAAAAATAGTTTTTTATTAATTATCGAGCACGATGGAGAATTTAGCGATATAACGGAGCGTCTCAATTCCGTCCTAATGCAGCTCACCTCTGGAGGATTATCCATCGAAGCGGTTTCATATCATAACGATCTAGGACGTCGATATATTAAGGGACAGCCGATTTACTCCGACGACAGAAGCAAGTTCGTTAAGCTTGGTCGAGTCGTCGAAGAATATAAAAAAATGACAGCCAAGGATTGTTACGATATTAGATGCGCCGAGGGGGAGCCATCCATCCTAGACGACAAATTCGGCGGTCAGCCGTATTTGCCCATAGGCGAACATTACCCTACGGACGAAGATGGCGCGCCGTTACCACTGCTCTTTCAGATTAATTTAGAGAATGTAGACTTACCTAACTGGCCAAAAAACGGCATTTTAGAAATATTCGTAGATACAGCAGGTGGCTACCCGTGCAAATATGCCGTCAAGCTGTTCCCATCTGGAAAAGAATACCAAACAATTTTTCCAGAAATTGACACAAGCGAACAGATAGCAACGGTTGGGCAAAAAATAACAATAGAAAAGACAACTTGCTATATGTCAACGAGTGATTTTCGCTTTAATGACGTAATCATGGAAGTATTTAGAAAAGTCTATGGTCATGTTTTTAGCCATATTCAGGATATTACAGACTTCCTAGAAGGTAGTGAGACTTGGCTAAACTCTCTAAACGATTTGACAGCTAGCAACCCTTGCGCAATGCTTGGTGGCTACCAGGATTTTGCACAAAATGATCCACGAGAGGAGGATGCGGAATTGGCTACCAAAACAGAATCACTACTAAAGCTTGAATCTGCAGAAGAATATGGTATGTCCGAGATTGGCGATGCAGGCGTATTATTTACATTTATCTCGACCAACGATTTACGTAATGGTAAGTTCGAAAATGCTGTAGTTGACTACGACAGTTGCTAACATTTCAAATAATTTTCTTCTAGCTCAATGCCGAGAATCAAAAATAATAGTAACTGCAATGACGAACATGGTTGCGGTAATAATTAGATATCTATTGATCCGATAGCAGCTTCATATCTACATACAAGAAATTGTACTAGCGTGACGGCGGAATCTAAAAAGTTTACCACTAGCATTGCAAGAGCGGTGTAAATTACCTGCTCCATCGCCCCGTCCGTAATTCGGAGTATGATTTGCGAGGAGAATAATGGGACGACAATTCCAGCTGCGACACTGATAGCGCAGCTTAAAAAGCATGCTACAAGGATACGACAATACTTATCGCAATATCTGACAGTTTTAACGATGAGCTGAAAAGCATTATATTTGCTATTTGACTTGCTGTGCCGAGATTTTCGCGACCTACGGTCTTTAGCTATAAGTATACTTTACAGCAATACGAGTGGTAGCAACAGGATAATTATGAATATGTTTACATTGCGCCTTGTTGCATATATTAGTAGAATTAGACAAAGACGAATAGGAGATTGCAATGCCTGAAGTGCGCGAAGATAACCTCGATAATCAAATCATTTACGAAAAGGGACGGATAAAAGGATCGCTGTTTGGATTTTTCGTGGGTGATGCTCTTGGCGTACCAGTCGAATTCGTGGGGAGAGAAGCCTTAAGAAAGAATCCTGTTGCAAAAATGCTCGAGTACGGAACGCATAAGCAACCGGCTGGCACATGGTCAGACGACAGCTCCATGGTGATTGCTACGATGGATTCGATTATTAATAACCGCGGTATTAATTACGGTGATATGATGGATAATTTTTTAAAGTGGTATGACCAAGGCGAATATACGCCAGGAGGCGTCGTTTTCGACATTGGCATTTCTACATCGTCGGCATTATCTAGATATAAACGAGATAAATCGTCTTTTACCTGTGGCGCCAATGACGAGTATTCGAACGGAAACGGTTCTCTAATGCGTATTCTTCCCATATCGTTATATTTGCACTATATCGAAGGCCCGATGTTTGATGTCGTAAAAACTATTTCTAGCATGACCCATGCACATATATATAGCGTTTTAAGTTGTATAATCTACTCGGTATATATCGATAATTACCTGCGTGAGATGAATGTCAGAAAAGCCTACGCCAACATGCAGATTATCCTCAGAAAAGTACTAGAAAACTACGATACGCTAGTGAATCTAGATGATTTGAGGCAAAAGTTTAGTAGAATAATTTACTGCGACATTTCGACATTAGGCGAAGACGACATAAGTTCTAGCGGCTACGTTATCGACACGCTAGAGTCGTGTTTTTGGTGCCTGCTCAATACGAACAGCTACCAAGAGGCAGTATTAAAAGCTGTTAACTTAGGAGGCGACACGGATACTATAGCAGCCATAACCGGTGGACTAGCAGGGCTAGCTTACGGGTACGACGGTATTCCAGAAGACTGGATAAATACCTTAAAGAGAAAAGAGTATTTAGATGAGCTCGTAGATAAATATGAGACGGTCGTTAGCAGCTTAGCGATAGATAAGGTGTTGTATGAGTGGAAGACAGGTCTAGGAAATATGAATAAACGACTTACGGGGGAAAATCCACTGCCAAACAAAGACATGAAGGCGGACGCTACAAGTTGGGAGTGTGCACCATTCTTAAAATCCAGAAGGCTAGAGTGCCATATAACACTAACGCCGAGAGAGTTTGAAATAATATCCATGGGGCATATACCCGAAGTTATGGAGGATCACTGGTTTATGTACTGTGACGAAAACTCGATTAACTATTTTAGGAGTTGGTCTGGCATTCAGATTTTCAAGGGATATTATAGGCGCGAGAAAGACTCTTATATAATCTACGCGTTAGAGATAAACGATAATAAAGATGAGTACGACGAGGAAAAAATTGACGGTGACTCGATAAGCCTTTTTACGAGTTTAATCAAGGCCGAATGTCAAACCTACTAAGATACGCTCACTCGCTGATGCGAAGATATTTCGATCGTTGCGTCATTTGCCCAGATTGCCACCTAGCTAGACACGTGGGGGCAGCTACAACTAGCTATCCTCATCTTCCCATTCAAGATCGCCGTCGTGTTTATCGAACATTTTCTGCGATAAATATTTAAAGGTCAACTTGCCCTGAGTAAATGGCTTTCGCCAGAATATAACGAATCTTCCTTCGGTTTCTAACCCTGTACGATCTTCGTCCTGCGTGAACTTCGGCGGGGCAAGATATAAGTGGCGGTTCTTATACAGGGCATCTATCGAATAGGCCGAATAATTATCCTCGTCATTAATATACTTCTGGAATAAATCCCCTTTTGCCTTAATGCATTTGTATTTTTTCTCATTGATGCCCCAGTTAATATCTTGACTGCAAGTCGTTAGGCTTCCGTTTGAAAGATATATATTCGACGAAAGAATGGCATTCAGATAGTCTTTAGTAGTCGGTATGCTAAAGAAGACTTCGATTCTGACGACTGGGAACGTAAACGAACGGTCATGAAGAAAATAGATGCCGATTTAAAATTATCGGGTCGAACCATTCGATTTACCCCTGCTAAGTACTTAGTGCCAATTGAAAATAGCCGATTACAATTTAATACCGAGAATAACTCGGCTCGAACTGCGTCTCAACAGATCAAAAAAGACCTCAAAGAGGACTTAATTGAACTATGGTACACCCGGAGGGACTCGAACCCACGACCCTCTGTTCCGAAGACAGATGCTCTAATCCACTGAGCTACGGGTGCATGAGGGTATTATAATAGATGAGACACCAATTTGCTGCCAGACATGAGGCATGACATAATATGAGTATGAACGAAAATGCAATCGCGGACAACAAGCCTAAGAGAAACACCGGCTTAATAGTCGCCGTCATTATATTGTCAATATTATTGCTCGCCACCGTTACTGTATCGATAATCCAGTTAGTTAAAAGCACTAAATTGGATGATGCGATCAAGAAACGCGATGATGAGATCGAAAGCCTGGAGGAAGAGGTCGAGAAGCTCAAGGGCGACAGTAAAAAGTGTAAATCGACTAACTCCGGTGGTGCTCCGATAGAGTATGATGCAACTGAAGTAATCGAAGCAACAGACGACAATGGTGAGATTGGGGATCATGTGCGAGGCAAGAAAAACTCTAAGGTTGTTGTGGTAGAATATGCAGACCTTTCTTGCCCGGGATGCGCCAATATGATGCCGCGCATGTCAAAGTTATATGAAGATTACGGAGATAAAGTAGCTTTTGTTTTTCGCCATTTCCCACTTAAGGACCACCAGAATTCACGCTCGGCCTCCGCTGCAATTGAAAGCGCTGGCTATCAAGATTATTACTGGGAAATGCTCGAAGCATTGTATGCTAGCCGATCCGACTGGCTTTATGCAACTGGACAGGAACGTACGGACATTTATGTGAAAGTTTTTAAAGAAGTTGCACCAGATGGAGATGTTGATAAGTTCCGTAATGATATGAATGATGAGAGGATTGAGAAAAAAATCAGCTTTGATTATAATATCGGCAAAGATAAATCTGGTGTCAATGCAACGCCGGCTATTTACGTCAATGGCAAGCAAATCGATATGACCGATAACAAGAAAACGTTTGACGACATCGAGGACGAAATAAGAAGCATGATCAAGAAAGAGCTTGACAAATAATAAGTGTGGAGCTCGACTATAATGGAAAGCTATACGAATCCAACACCCGAAGATGACGACCAGAGAAACTTCGATAAAAGAATCAACGAGGTTGATTTAATTGAGGAATCGATGAAACAAATGGAGAAAGAGGAGTTTGAGGCTGCCTGCAGAGATATCGACGATGAGGAACTGATTGATTCGAGAGATAAATTTGATCTCGCAGGGGTACTCGTGGGCATTAAGCCGGTCTGCATTTTTGATTTCTATGTCACCTGGGAAAACGATGACGTCATATTGGAGAATTCTATCGACGAATTGGGGCTATCGTTTACGAGGCGTATAGAAAATAACAAGGATGAGCCAGGCTGTCTCAGGATAAACTACGAGGTATCCCTAGATAAGGAGACACTTGATGCCTACCATCAGGCATTAGAAGAAGCGTCGACTAATGATGACTATTATGAAATAGTAGGGTATTTTTTAGGGTACCCAAGAGAGGCGGTAGATTTTTTTAAGATAAAAGAGCCCGGCAGGGCGCCTGGGCATGAGAATTATCATATGCTAGTGCATAGCCCAGAGCGTGCCCAAGAAGAATTTGAAGAATACGAAACGCCAATTATGGCATATATGCAGAAGGTCTTCCCTAAAAGCGCAAAAAAGCTCCTCGAGGAAACGGGGTGGCCGGAATAATAGCCTAATAATCTAAAAGGAGGAATCAATGGATGCGCAATTAAATATAGGTAATGGAGATCAAAATAGTCAGGAGGCGCGGGAAACTGGCAAGAAATCTGTGCAAGAGATTACAGAAGAGGAGATTGATGACCGTAGCAAAAAGCTAGCGGAGCTTGAAGCAAGGGGAGAGGATCGATACAGACAAGCTAAACTGTTTTATAGGATATGGTCTTTACGCAAGAGCATTGAGCGGAGCCAAAAGAATCTTCAGCGACTACGACGGTGCGACGGAACAGTTGAGCCGCTACCCAAAAAAGACGAGAAGGAGTATGTGCCAGAAGAAGTGCTGCATTTGCTATCGCATATTCCGGATGCTGGCTATTTTACAGATACGCTTAAAGAGATAATTATAAGTTCATTTTATTTCATCAATGTCAGATACCGACAGGCTAAAGAAGAACTGGCAGGCGCCAAGGCGGCTCGCACAAAGTATCTGGTCGCAAAAGGACTCGAAGATGACGCTGAGGAGGAGAAATTTTGGAGCACAGCAAATGCGGAGATTGATGAGACTCGCGCTCGCAACGAAGAGTTGGCAAAAGAAATGATAGAAAAGGCGGAGGGCTATAAAGATAGAAAACTCACCGACTCCGAATATAACGCCCTAGGAGACAATCTGGGCTGCACGTTCCCAAAGGCGGACCTTATGCGGATGCCACAAGGCTACTTAATAAGTGGAGACGGGGTCGAGAAATGGGGGCTTTGATGGTACACCCGGAGGGATTAGAACCCACGACCCTCTGTTCCGAAGACAGATGCTCTAATCCACTGAGCTACGGGTGCATAGGGAGATTATAGCATTTTTCAAGATTACAGTCATCAAGTATTGACAAAAATGGGTATTATGTGCTATAATAATATGGTTGTCCTAAGTCGGTACTCAGGCGTTTACCTATACGGCATAACATCGTAAGAAACAGATGTGATAACGTTAGGTTTCGCCAGTACATACACAACTACTGATGTAGTTGTTGCTGTTTTTTCAGGAGGAGGTTAAAAATGGCACATGGCAAAATGAAGGATTACAGGAGAGAGGGTGATTCGTGGACAAAAGCAGCGGAAAAGGCCGGAGTATACACGGAAAGAGCCGCACTTCACGTCAAACAGGCGGAGGAAGAGCCCACGAACAGCGTCGATGGAGGATCCGAGCAGAAAAAACAGTCAGTTGATGACTAAGTCTTAACTGGCGCACCTCTTGGGGTTTGTCCCCACCTTCCCCGCTCCGGCGGGGACTTTTTTATGCAGATTTTTGTTTAAACCTTGGCTCGACCCCTGAGCGGGGACCACGGAAAAAGCAGGCGCGAGGCCTGCCCTTTCCGTGGTACACCCTGAGAGACTCGAACCCACGACCCTCTGTTCCGAAGACAGATGCTCTAATCCACTGAGCTACGGATGCACTAACGATATTATACCATCAGGCAAAGGCGAGCGCGAGTTAATAGTCAAGTATATACTTTCCAGCATAAGCATTATACAATTAATGTAGATAAGGAGTATTTTATGCCTAGAAGAAAGAGATATAACTTTAGAAGTTTCGGACTCGTGCTTTGCGCATTGATTGTTGGTGCGGTGGCGCCGTGCTGGCAGATGATGGCTTTTGCGGATAATGATGATCCAATATATGTAAGATTACTAAATGCAACCGTTTCTACAACAGAAGCAGGTGGAGTCACTTCGTACAACGCAACTTGGCATATTAATGACGGCGACGTGACGCTTAGTTTTCATAGCGGTTTAACCGTAGAAGATACTGCAAATGGAAAGGCTATCCCGTTTGCCAATAGCAACGACATTCTGAGTGGGCTTAGCGCACAGACGCAGGGAAATTTTTGTAATACTTATATTGCGCAGTTAAACGCTTCGGATGGCTATGGCGCCGATTTAAGTTGCGATTATTTTGAATCTGGCAATTACTCTAGTATAGGGCTAGCTCAGCATTTAACACTCCCTGCCCAGGCGGAATATTTTACGTTTGAAGTTAAAGACAGAAGTCAAAGCAATCCACAGCCCGGCGATGATCAGGGTAATGTGTTTGGTGTTATTTTCGAGAACGTTGACGAGTATGACGAAGCTGAAGGTAGGTACGTTATTGTTCATTCTACAGATCAAAGTTTAGCAGGTAAAAGCTTCCGAATTGATTCTCAGGATGCCCAGATTACCGCTCATAGCGGAGAACAAGGCATTCACTATTCCGTCGATTTAGAACAAGACGCCTTCTTTGCTTCGAGCTACGCAGTAAGTGGTGATTTTGATCCAGAAACTGCCCAGGTTACCCTTATTGGCATAGAAGGATATGAGTTTGCCCCAGAAATGACGCGCGTAGGTAATGCATATGTATTCTCAATGAATGGCGTCCATTTTCCTGGCAATACCGTATACTTAGCTATTCAGGATAAACACGAAATCCAACCGCACAACCCAGACGAACCGCAACCACATCCAGGCGTCGAGACACATAGTAGCGTAACCGTTCGTAGTAGCGAAAACTACGAAAACCCAAAATCATTCTATCGTAGTTGGATTGTCATCAATGACGGTGAAGTATTTGACGAACAAGATTGTATGTGGGATGACACAAATTGCCCGACCACTTATCAAAGAGAGGATGTTCGTTACAATAAAGAAGAAAGCGCTGATACTGTCGAGTTGCAAATTTCGACTCTATTCATCTATAAGATCGTAAATAAAGTTATCGTTAATAATGTCGAATATAATGTACCGATAGACTATTCGAATCGTGCCGACTGGCTAGCCCATTATGATCACCAAACGGTTGGCTTTGTATTAAATGTTCCTTATGCTGAGAATTACGATATTACAATCGATACTACCGATACCCCCGGTAGTGAACAAGTAATTGGCAATTTCCTTTGGACAAATGATGAAAACGAAAAAACTGATCCAGAAGGTCGCAAAAATGACGCCTATATCGGTCATTCTAACCTTGAAGTAGTAGGCGTACTTTGCCATATCACCGAGAATGATGCGGATGACGTTTATTTTAACGTCGAAGCAGGCGAACACGAACCGGAGGGTTGCGTCTTTGAATATGAACCAGATGACGGAGATCATAACTATGGCTCATTAGTAGTGCCAGAAGGTAGCGAAGTAACAGTTCGCTTAAAGACTGAGTATGGCTATCAGGTGACTTCATTCGGCATTAATGACAATGAAATTGCCGTTGACGAAGGTAAAGTTGCAGAATATACCTTTGGTATCCACCGTGGAAACTTCCACCTCGGTGCGGTGGTCGAAAAGACAAATGACGAAGTTAATGCTTCTTCGTCAAAGATAAGATCTGGTTCTATCAAATTAGGTGGCGAGGAAATCGATGAAGGTACCGCTATGCTTACCGTCGGTGATGCGGATTTGACCGACGAAGAAAAAGCGCAGTTCCAAAATGAGGCTGGAAATTACAATATTTCAACCTATCTCGATATTGACCTTGATCAGATTTTTTACAATGGTCATGGCGGTTACTGGAAAGGTGCCGAAATGAAGGAGCTCGAGCAGGAAGCTGAAATTAG
>JAEEGL016159198.1_pt1 | contig 16898 bp, 16 predicted proteins | sample 9134231 | NCBI WGS metagenome assembly JAEEGL01 (sample SAMN16246548, study PRJNA631951) | gut metagenome | biome: gut microbiome; feature: rumen; material: fiber-attached | host: Bos | place: Iran: Karaj | collected 2018-10
GGCACAGAAGAAAATAACCGCAGATATGCGTTTCTTTTTACGCTCTTCCCCGGCGCATTCCTCCTTAAGTTCACGGATCTCCCTGCGGAGCTCCGCCTGCTCCCTCCGGGCTTCGGAATATCGTTCAAAAGCCTGCTTAACGGCATCCGTTTCCTCTTCCGAAGGAACGCCGGCGGAAAAAACAGGCTGAAGCCGCTTCAGCGTCCGCTCTTCTTCCCCGCTGAGACGCGCCGCAAAAAGCATGCGGTCCAGCTCCCGGATGCGGGCTGCGTCGCCCCGCGCTCCCTTCATGGACGCTTCCGGGGGAAACCCGGACGGAAAGCGCTTAAGGGACGCCGTCAGCACGGCGTCCGGTCCGGCGCCCTGAGGAAGCGCGGCAGTGCAGAGCGAAAGCGCGCGTCGGCGTTCTTCGCTCTCTTTTGATAACGCCTCGTATTCTTTCCGCTGCACCGCAAGATCCTTCTGCTCGGAAAGGGCCCGGAGCTTCCCGGAAAGCGCGAGCTGTTCCCCGCGGATACGTTCCTTTTCGTCCCGCAGAGCGCAGAGCTCTCCGTCCGCCGCCCGGAAGGACTCTTCGAGCGCGTCTTTTTTGCGCAGCTCCGCCCTTGCCTCTTCGATGCGCTCCCGCAGGCGGTACAGCGAGCCCGTAGCGCGCTCCGGGTTCAGCCCGTTCATCGCCGCGGTGAGCCTTGCGTCGGCCTTTTCAAAGCCGTTCACGTCGTCCGAGGCGTCGATCAGGCCGCCGAGCTTCGCGCTGATCCCGCCGGTGAAGCAGGTGCTGACGTCGTTCTGCCGGATGCAGGCCGTACGGAGGAAGGAATCGGCGTCCAGCCCGAACGCCCAGAGTCCGGGGACCTCGCCGGCCTCCGGTACCGGAAGGCCGGTCCCCGCGTGGTAAACGCGGAGCACGTCCTCCTTCGGCTTTGTCCCGAAAGAGCGCTCCAGGCAGTATTCCTCCCCGCGGAGCAGAAAACGCAGGCTCCCGCCGTACGCGCCGCCCTGCCAGGGCCGGAAGCGCTGGCGTTCGTTCTCCGTTTCCGTCCGTTTCCCTTCGTTGTCAAAACCGTAGAACATGACGCGGAGGAACGCCGCGAACGTGCTCTTCCCGGCTCCGTTCGGAAGGAGGAACTCGTTCAGCCCGTCCTTTAAGTCCAGCGAGAACCCGGAAAGACATCCGAAGTTTTCGATCTCACAGCGGATGAGCCTCATAGCAGCGCCTCCCCGGAAAGAGCCCGGAGCCCCGCGCGGACTACGGCCGCCCGGTCTTCTTCACTTAAATCTTCCTTCTGTACCCGACGCACGAACTCTCCTTTCAGCGACTCGTCGAACGCGTAGGCGGCGTAATCCACCTGGAGCCCGGTACAGTCCTTCACCTGGAAAACGTAAAACTCCTGCCCGTGCTGCTTTTCCAGGATGGAAAGATCCTTTTCGGCGTCGGCCGGCACCTCTCCGCAAGGCTCGGCCCGCACCAGGGCGCCGGGTCCCGGAGCCGCCTCCCGGAGCGAGCGGTCCAGCGCCGCGGCAAATTCCGCGGCTTTGCGGCAGCCGGAAACATCGGCCCGGACCAGCACGACCGCCCGCCCCGCAAAGGGTACGAACTCCGTGCGGACCGAGCCCGCCGCCTCGTCGATATCCAGAAGGAGGAAGCCGTGCTCCCCGCATTCGTCGAAGCCGCGGCCCTCGAGGCATCCCGGATAGGCCCAGATCCCCCGGGCGTCCAGCCTGCCTTCCCGGTGCTCGTGCACATGCCCGAGCGCAAGGTAATCGATATTGCGGCCGCGAAGCGACCGAAGGTCGATGGCGTCCGGATCCTTCCCGCCGTATTCCGACGCCTGGCCGTGCATCAGCACAAGGTTGATGCTTCCCTCCGGGAGCCGGAGCGTATCCGAAAGCGCCTGTCCGTTCTCCGCCCCGGTGATGAGCACGCGGCTTCCGGGCGCGGCTTCATAGGAAGTCCAGGTCTCCCCGAACAGCCGGAGGTTTTGCGGCAGCTCCGGAAGGCGGCTCAGAAAGCCGTCCGCGTCGTGGTTGCCCCGAAGGTAGTAGAACGCGATCTCCGGGTGCGCCTCCATGGCGCCCGCCGCGATGCCGGCGGCTGCGGCGCTCACCGCGTTTTTGTCGAAGAGGTCCCCCGCGATCAGGATGCCGCGCACCGCGTGCTCCGCGGCCCAGTCCGCAAGGCGCGTGAAATTATGAAGGAGCTCGCTGCGGCGCTCCCTCGCCTTTTCCTTCGGAAGGTGCGTATTCATGACCGAATCGAGGTGCAGATCGGCACAGTGGATCAGTTTCATCATGCTCCGTTTCTCCGCCGATGGGCGGATATGCAGAAATACTTTTTTTTATACTCAGAATAGCACAAGGGCCCGCTTCCCGCCAGTACGGGACCGGACGATTCCGTACGGTTTCCGGCTCTGCCCCGGCCGGTCGGTCCCAAAACGCGGGTTTGACAAAATGCTTCCGCTCCTGTATAGTAAAGGATACAGATCTGTGTATTTCTTATCCCGCGCGGTCTGCGCGGTCCCGTACCGGTCTTTGTATCGTTCCATCATTCTTTTCTTTTTCTTTTCCGAAAAGCCCGTCTTTTCCCGTTCTTTTCCGTATGAAAGTCTTTATCATCGATCCGGGCTACCGGACAAAAGACGCTCTTTCCGCGTTCCGCCGCGGCGATTTTCCCGGCCACGCCCTCTACGGCGTCCAGTACTTCCAGGAAAACGGCATAAGGCCCGTCTGGCAGGAGGCCGCTCCCCCGCCGGAAAACGGCTTCTTTCCAAGACTAAGGGCAGAGCTCCTTCTCTCGCTCGAGCTCCTTAAGCGCCGGAAAGAATACGGCGCCGTCTTCGCCCCCTTCAGTTATTTCTGCCTTCTTCCCTGCATCCTGAAGTTTCTCGGCATCCTTCCCTGTCCGTTCCTCGGCCTGTTCCACGGCGTGAAAGGGAACGGCCTGCGGGGCCTTCCCGACCGTCTCCGGCTCGCCGCCTTCGACCGGCCCGTCTTCATCACGGAGGGCGTATACGAAAAAGCCCTCTCCCTCTATCCGCGCATCCGCAAAAAAGCCGTGCTCCTTCCGCTCGCGCCGGAGGTCATCCCGTACTGCGCGCCCGGAGTGGACGCTGCGGAAGTTCCCCGCTTTGACTTCGTCTCCGCCGGAAAGACCTTCCGCGACTTTGAGACCCTCTTCCTGGCCATCCGGGACTCCGGCCTCACGGGATTCGTCGCGGGCTGCCCGCCGGCCGGCAGGAAGATGCCAGGAATCACCGTGCGGGAACGCGCCGGCTACCGGGAGCTCTCTTCCGTCTGCCGCAGCGCCGGGATCGCGGTCGTACCGCTCCTCGAGGCCGGCGGAATCTTCGGACTCACCTCCGTGCTCGACGCGTTTTCCTTCGGGCTCCCGCTCGTCCTGACCCGCACCTTGCTGATGCCCCTCGATCCCGAAAAGCTCGGGATCGGGCTCACCGTCCCGCCCGGAGACCCGGAAGCGCTCCGCGAAGCGATGGAGCGCCTGCTCGGGGACCGCGCGCTTTACGGAAGCTGCCGCGAAAATATCCGCTCTTACTGCCGCTCGCACAGCCAGAGACTGTTTTCCGGGGAGCTCTGCCGGATGATCCGTGAGATCTCCGAATGCCCCGGGACCCGTTCCTGATCCCCCGCGCGGCGAAGCTCCATATCCGATTGTTCCCGCCTTCCTTCTGTGCTATACTGGCAGCATCAATCAGGACGAGGACCCTACTATGGATATTTTCCGTTTTTTTACCCGTGAAGACGCTTATCCGGACTTTGACGCGGAGGGCGCCGTAAAACGCCTTTCGGAGGCGCTTACGTTCGAGACCGTGACCGAAAGCCCCGCGCCGGGCGCTTTCTCCGGGCTTCATGAGCATGTGAAGCGGTCGTTCCCGCTTCTCGTGAGCCTCGGGACCTTCGAGACCATCCGCAATTGCATCCTCATCACGCTCCGCGGAACGGACCCATCCCTGAAGCCGGCGCTCTTCATGTCGCACCAGGATGTGGTCCCCGTCATTCCGGGCACCGAAAAGGACTGGAGGCACGCCCCCTTCTCGGGCGACGTCGCGGACGGATATGTCTGGGGCCGCGGCGCGGAGGACATCAAGCAGCAGGTCATGGCGTCCATGGAGGCCATGGAGTACCTTCTGAAACGGGGCTTCCGGCCCGGGAGGACCGTGTATTTCGCTTTTGCGGACGATGAAGAGACGACGAACGAAGGTTCGAAGATGATCTGCCGGGAACTGGAGAAGCGCGGCGTCCGCCTCGAATTCCTGCTGGACGAGGGAGGCGGGAAGCTCTACGACGCCGCCGCATTCGGCGCGCCCGGCACCATGGTGAGCGACATCTGCATGATGGAGAAGGGCTACGCGGATCTGGAGCTCGTGACGAGGAGCAGGGGCGGACACTCGAGCCGGCCGATCGGCGGGAGCTCGCTGGAGGTCCTCGCAAAAGCCATCACAGCGGTCTGCGGGCATCCCTTCCCGTTCAGGGCAGACCCCGTGCTCCGAAACGCCCTTCTGCTCCTTCGGCCCTGCATCACGGAAGAGCCCCTCAAGAGCCTCCTTTCGGAAGATCCGGTGGACTGGGATGCGGTCGCCCGGCACTGCGGCGGCGTGCCGGAGCTCTTCCCCTATATGACCACGACCATCGCCCCGACCGTTATCGAAGGCGGGAGCTCGGCCTGCAACGTCCTGCCCCAGGATATGCGCGCCGTCATAAACTTCCGTCTCGCCGACGGCATGACGCCCGGGATCCTCATGGAGCACTGCCGGAGCGTCATAAACGACGAGAGGGTGGAGCTCCGCTTCCTTCAGGCCAGCGCTCCCTCCCGCGTCTCCGATGCGGACAGCTTCGGATACCGGAAGCTCACCGAAACGCTCTCCCGCTTCTTTTCGGGCGTGCGCTTTATCCCGCTCGAGACCGCGGGCGCGACCGACGCAAGAAACTATGAACCCATCTGCAGCGTATGCCTCCGCTTTTCTCCCTTCATCATCCCGGAGGAAGACCTGGGCGGCGTGCACGGCACGAACGAGCGCATCCTGATCCGCTCCTATATCCACGGCATCCGCGTACTGATCGACTATATGGAAAACACGCTGTAGCATTCCGCTTCAGCGTGTTTTTTTTTAAGTCCCGCTCTCCTCCCAGGGGAAGCGGAACGGCGGGTCCGGGCTGTCGCCCCGCATGCTCGAGAACAGGAAGAGCCTCAGCGTATCCAGAAGGAAACGCTGCATGTCCCTGCTCGTCTCCGAAGCCGCCTTGAGGACAGCCGGAAGATTCGTCTTAAGCGCCTTTTCAAAATCGCCGAGCGTTCTGGCCCCGGTGCTTTCCACAAGACTGAACACGCCGGTAATGAAACGCCGGCGCTCCTCCTGTCCCAGGCTCTCGATCCAGTTGTTGATCTTGTTTCCCAGAAGCTGCGCGTTGGTCCTGACCCGTTCGCAGCACTTCAGGCTGCCGTCATCTTCGAGCACCCAGGTAAACGGGTCGTGCTGCTCCACGCCGAGGGCGTCGCTCTCAACGACCCGGTATTCGCATTCCTGTTCGAAGAGGAGGCCGAAGAGGCTCGACTGCGGGACCAGCTTGGAAATGCGGTTCTGGATCCTCTGAAAGCCTTCCCTTTCGAGCTCGCTCTTTAAAAAGCCCGGCCCGTCGAGGGAATAGACGAGGCCGATGCGGTCCTGCACCTTCCGCGGACAGTTCGCGGCCGCGTAGACCGCCAGGTTCCCGCCCTTCGAATGGCCTGCAACGATGATGCTTCCGTGGTAGCGTTCCGCCGCTTCTTCCAGATATTCCACCGCCAGCTTCTGGGCGGGTATGGTCTCCGTGAGCGCCAGCTCGAAATCCTCTTTCCAGCCCGCGAAGCTTGTGTCCGTGCCGCGGTACGCGACAAAGATCAGGTTCCTCGCGATCCGGAAGGTCACGGCGGCGAACTGCACGGGAGCTCCTCCCTCGGCGAAGCGGCACGCCGCGGACATCACCCGGATATCCCGGAACCTCGGGCTTGCGCAGACGGCGCAGAGAAGCTCCTTCGATTCCTCCGGACGCGGGTTGTCGCGCAGAAGCTCTTCGAAGATCTCGGCCCGGTAAAGATGCTTCAGGGGGCACCCCGGTACCGACGAAGCATCCGGGAAGCACTCGAAGCGCAGATAGCTCAGCCACGAGAGCACCAGGATATCCGTCTCGCACAGGGGCTCCTCCCGGAACGTACGGAGATTCTTCTGCGCGTAAGTCAGCATGTTTTCCATAAGTATCCCTTCCGCCGGTCCGTCCGGCTGCCATTCAGGCGACCAGGTTCCTCACCCAGAGCCGTTTCTTTAAGCATATGCACGCCGCCCCGCACTTGACGACCTCCGGAATGAGGGACAAGAGAAAGAACGGAACGATGGGAAGCTCCGTGCGGTACGCAAGGAACCACGCGAGCGGCACCATGAGCGCCCAGCTGAAGCACGAATCGAACAGCATGGTGATGAACACCCTTCCGCCCGACCGCATGATGAAATAGGCCGAGTTCTCGATGCCGCGGAGCGGCTGCATGAGCGCGGAGATCAGAAGGAGCCTCACCGCCAGAGCCCGTATCAGGGGCTCGGTATTGTAGATCCGGGGCACGACGGGGGCGATCGCCGCCTCGAGGAGCCCGACCGCCGCGCAGGCCACGACGGACGCGAAGACCGTCCGCCAGGCCGTCTGCACCGCTTTTTCCAGCCTGCCCGCCCCGAGCTCCTGACCCACCAGGATGCCTGCCCCGGTCCCGACGGAAAGGAACATCGTATTGAATACGTTCCCCACCGTGTTGTTGATGTTGAGGGCCGCCACCGCATCGATGCCGCGCGTGGAATAGAGCTGCAGGAGGACCGCCTCTCCCGAGGACCAGAGCGCTTCGTTCACGAGCAGCGGAAACGCGCTGCAGAGCACGGTCAAAAGAAGCCCCTTCCGGACCCTGAGCCCCCTGAACGCGCCGGTAAAGAACGGATACTGCTCCCGGTCCCTGTATACGCAGAAAACGATGATCCCGAGCTCCGCGAAGCGGGAGACCACGGTCGCGACGGCGGCTCCCGTCACGCCGAGGGCAGGGAAGCCCAGGAAGCCGAAGATGAGGAGCAGGTTCCCGACGAAATTGATCGCCATGGCGGCAACGCTCGCCTTCATCGGAAGGGAGGACCTGCCGCATTCCCGGAGCGTGCCCGCGTAGCACTGCGTGAGCAGGAACGGGGGCAGCCCTGAGAGCATCACGCGCAGATAGGAAGATGCTTCCCGCATCAGGACGGCGCGTGCCTCCGGCGGCGTTCCCTCCGCCACATAGGTCTCCGCGAGCCGCATCCCGAAAATGCCGAAGACCGCAAGACCCAGGGCGAGGATGAACAGGCTGATGAAGAGCTTGATGCGGAAGGTGTCGCGGACGCCGTCCGCGTCGCCCTTCCCGTAGAACTGCGCCCCGTAGATGCCGGCTCCCGCGAGGCCCCCGAATACGAGCAGGTAGAACACGAACAGAAGCTGGTTGTCGACGGCGACCGCCGACATCGGGAGCGTCCCGAGCCGGCCCACCATAACGTTGTCGAGCAGGCTCACCACATTGGTCAGCGTGTTCTGGACCGTAATGGGCACGACGATATAAAGGAGCCGTTTGTAGAACTGACGGCTCCCGAATACATAGCTTTTTAGCGGACTGGTGCGTTCTGTCATGAAAGGACGGCCTTTACTCCGCGTTTCTCGTGCACGTCACCATTTCCTGGCTGGTGATGTAGTCCGGCTTCAGCACCCGGGCCTTCTCCATATGAGGCTGTGTGAGATGCACCTGCTGGTGCGCCTTGTCGGTCCACTCCTCCACGAGCAGCACGTCGTCCGAGCCGTCCGCCGGGAAGAAATAGTCATAGCGGATGCATCCCTCTTCGGCGCGGATGTCCGCGAGCACGCCGGATTCCTCGAGCGCCTTCACATAGGCTTCGCGCTTGCCCGGCTTCGCATGAAACGTGATGATCAGTATATAAGTTCCCATATCAAACCTCCCTGATAAAAGCGGATCCAATGTTTCTTCAAGTTTAGGATAAGCCGCGGACGTTGTCAAGCCGGAAGCCGCCGTTGCGCCGCGCGGCCGGTCCATTGACAGGAAAACCGTTCTCTGCTATACCTTAGCCAGTACGGTCCCGCCGGAAAGAGGCGGAAAAGGAGGCGGCATGAGGTTTCTTGTACAGCGCGTGAGCCGCGCGGGCGTTACGATCGGGGGAGAACGGAAGGCAGAGATCGGGAAGGGATTTCTGGTCCTCGTCGGCGTCACGGAGGGAGATACGAAAGAGCTTGCGGATAAAATGCTCGCAAAGCTTTTAAAGCTCCGGATCTTTGAAGATGAAAACGGGAAGACGAACCTCTCCCTGGATACGGTCGGAGGCTCGCTGCTCCTCGTGTCGCAGTTCACGCTCTACGCGGACTGCCGCCGCGGGAACCGTCCGGACTTCCTGCGGGCCGGAAAGCCGCAGGAGGCGAGCGCCATGTTCGACTACATCGCGGAGCAGGCGCGGGCCTCCGTCCCCGACGTGCAGTGCGGGATCTTCGGCGCGGATATGAAGGTGGACCTCCTGAACGACGGCCCCTTTACGGTGATGCTGGATTCGGACGAGCTTTTCCCGAAGAAATAATGTCCGAAACGCTTTTCTTTTTCGGAGCAATCGTTTAAAATCAAGGCAGACAGCGCAGTTTTCAGCAGTTCGGAAGGGAGGTCCGTTTATGAAGTACATCACTATCAGCCGCGAATACGGATCCGGGGGCCATTCCATCGGCACACAGGCCGCCAAAAGGCTGGGCCTCGAGATCTATGACAAGGACATCGTAAAGGAGATCTCCAAAGAAATGGGGCTGGACCCGGATTATATCCGTGAGCAGGGCGAATCGCTCTCCCTCATCGATACCATTGTCCGGCGCATCAACCCGATCACCTACGACCAGAAGGACTCCATCTTCACGGTCGAAGTCAGCGTGATCGCGGACCTGATCAAACAGGGGCCCTGCGTGGTCATCGGCCGCTGCGCCGACGTCATTCTTTCGGAAGCGCACGTCAATACGCTGAACGTATTCCTCCACGCGGACGAAAAGCACCGCGCGAAGCGCGTCGGCGAGCTCCTTGAGACCAACGACATCAACCTGATCCGCCGCGAGATCAAGAGCATCGACGAAAAGCGCCGCAGCTTCTACAACCGCTACAGCGGCAAGACCTGGGGCGACTACAGGAACTACGACCTGATCCTTGACACGGGCTCCCTGGGCTACGAGGCCTGCATCGACATCATCTGCCGGGCCGCGCAGGAGGACGACTGACTTACAGCGCCGCGGGCGCATCCATTCCATACGAAAAGCCGGCATTTATGCCGGCTTTTCCTTTTTCGTATTTCTGTTTTCAGACCGCGGCCTGGACGGGGACGTCCTCGGTGATCTCCTCGAGCAAAAGCCCCGCGTTCTTCCGGATCATGCGGCCGAAGCGCTCCATGCTGTCCGGTTCGTAGCGTCCGGTATTGTAGTCGAGCTTGATCAGGATCTCGCTTCCGGAATCGAGCACCTCCACGTCGAGGATGTTCTTCGCGTGGATCTCTTCGATATAGGCGTCCTCGATCTCGCGGATGAAGGGATCGGTCTTCGAGGCGCGGAAGTCCTTCTGGAAGCGCAGGCAGAGCATGTGCTCGTCGAGGCTCTGGCTGTGCTGGTATATGCGCTGCTCCACGGCCTTCCGGGACTGGCGGTAGACCTCGCGCACGAGCTTCCTGCCGCTGAATCTGGAAAGATCGGCGCAGATCGGGAAGTCCGCCCGGAAATTGCCGGCGGTCTCGCGCTCTTCCTTTTCCTCGCGGCCGTTGTAGGTCCAGGTGATCATGATGTTGTCGGTGCCGTTGTATTCCTTGAGCGCCATCATTACCGCCGCGATGAAAAAGGCGTTCTTGCTGGCCCGGATGGCGCGCACCGCGGACTGCAGACGCACATGGTCGATGCGGGAGGAGATATACAGGAAGTCTCCGACGTTCTCGTCGTGGTCGAAGTCCTTATGCGGATAGCAGCTGAAATCCTTCCCGCTGTAATTATCTTCGAAATACTTCTTGGCGTTCTTGTACTGGCTCGCCACCTCCGCGGAGGACCACTTGTCGACAAGCTCCATGTAGCTGTGCTTTTCCAGCTTTTCCCCGAGGTAGGCCTTCTTCGCCGCCCGCATGAGGAGGACGAGCGAGGCACGGTCGATCAGGGCGTTGTGCACGTCGTAGAAAAGGTAGAGGTTCCGTTCCGTATGGTAGATGCGGAAGCGGTACAGAAGGCTCCCGTAGATGGTAAAAGGCTTTACGAAGCCGGTCTTCGCGGCGTAGAGCTCTTCCTCGGCATACTCGTATACCGGGATCTCGATCGGAAGCTCGGGCGCGTAGCGGAAGCGCGGCTTTCCCTCTTCGTTCTTTTCGAACACGCAGGAAAAGACCTGCTGGGAGCGGATGGCCTTCGTGAGGGCGGCTTTCAGCTTCGGCACGGTAACGTCCCTGCTGAAGCGGATCAGCCCCGCGATGTTGTACATGGTGGTCCCGGGGTACTTCTCTTCCTTCTTCAGCATGTAGCGCTGGATCGGCAGGAGCTTGCGCGGCGACTTCTGCGTCTTTCTCGCAGTACTCCCCGCAGTTCCCTGCTTTGCCTTCTGTTCCGTTGTTACCTTTGTTTCAGCCAATTTCCTCACCCGGAAGCTCACTTTTTTCCCATCAAAACAAAACCGGTCCCTCGGACGCAGTCCGGGAGTATGTTATCATGCCGGCGCAAAGAAAGCAAGCATAGTCAAAAGTTAGTCAAACGGAGTTTCTTCTGCTATAATGGACGGAAATGATCTTTAAAGAAAAGGATGCTTCCCATGAACGGAATCCTGTACGGCGTGGGCGTTGGCCCGGGGGACCCGGAGCTGATGACCCTGAAAGCAATAAAAACGATAAAGAACTGCGGCGTCATTGCCTGCCCCGGAAAGGAAGCGCGGGAGACCGCGGCATACCGGATCGCGCTCTCCGCCGTCCCGGAGCTTTCGGAGAAAGAGCTCCTCTCCCTCGACATGCCCATGCATACGGACCGGGAGGCGCTTAAGGAAAGCCACAAAGAGGCGTCAAAGATCCTCTGCCGCCTGCTCTCCGAAGGGAAGAGCATCGCCCTCCTTACCCTCGGGGACCCCTGCATCTACTCGACCTGCCTGTACCTTCTGGAGCTTGCGGCAGGGGCCGGCTTCGAGACCCGGCTCGTGAGCGGCGTTCCCTCCTTCTGCGCCGCTGCTGCCGCCGCCAAAGTCCCGCTCTGTGAATGGGACGAAGCGCTTTTTGTCGTCCCCGCCGCCCACCGGCTCCCGGAAACGCTCCGCCCGGACACAGACTATGTGTTCCTCAAGGCAGGAAAAAAGCTCCCGCAAATACGGGAGCTTGCAGATAGTGCCGGCCGCGGCGCCGTCCTTGCGGAAAACTGCGGTCTGGAAAATGAGACGATCCTGAAAGGAAGCGCCATGTTTCCGGAAAGCGCCGGATACTTCACCCTGGTCCTCGTCCGTTAAAGAAACGAACCGGCCTTATTTCCCAGCGGCAGCTTCCTCCCAGGGCGACTGCGGGTTCTGGACGCTGCGCTTCGCGCCGGAGATCTCGAGGGCGATGCCGTTGATAAATCCTGCCGCCTGGTCCGACGAAAGGAATACGATCGCCTTCGCCAGGTCCTCCGGCGTTCCCATACGACGCATGGGAATATCCGCGGCCAGCTTTTCTTCCCCGAAGAGCTCCACGTTCGCCATGCAGATCTCGGTCTTGACGACGCCCGGGATATAGGCGTTCACGCGGATATGGTACGGGGCGAATTCCGCCGCCATGACCTTCGTGAGGCTCAGGATCCCGCTCTTGCAGGCCGCGTACGGCCCCTTGCCGGCAAACGGATCCTTCGCGGCAAACGAAGAAGCGCTCAGGATGACGCCGCCCCCGGTCTCCTTCATGTACCTCGCGGCAATGCAGGAACCGTCGAACATGGCGGTCAGGTTGATGTCGAGCATGCGCCGGAACTCATCCACCGTATAATCCAGACAGTTCTGGAAATGGTTCGCGCCCGCGTTGTTGATCCACACGTCGATGCGCCCGTATTCCTTCACGACGGCGTCCGCGAAGGCCTGAAGCTCTTCGTGCTTCGTCACGTCGACCGGCATGGTAAAGAGCGAAAAGCCCTTCTCTTCAAATTCCTTCTTCGCCTCCCGGAGCCGCTCCTCCCGCCGCGCGCACACGCAGCACAGGGCTCCCTCCTTCGAAAACTCCAGCGCGGCCGCCTTGCCGATGCCCTGCGACCCGCCCGTGATCACGACGATCTTTCCCTTAAGACCAAGATCCATAAAACTCCTTCTTTACCGGTTCCAGCCGGATAACAGCATCTCGATGTTTTCGAGCGGGACGTCGACGCCGGCGACGCTGTGGCCGATGAGCCCGCCGCCGTTCACATGGAAGAGCTTCTTCATCTTCTGCATCTCCGCCTGTATATCTTCCGGCGTTCCGTGACACAGCGTATTCTGCCTGTCGATCTCGCCCCAGAAGGTGATCTTTCCCGCAAACGCCCCCGCGACCTTTTCGTAGCCCATGCAGTGGATCTGGGAATTGATGGCGTCCGCGCCGAGGTCGATCAGGTCCTGATAGAACTCGAAGATGTAGCCGCACGAATGGAAAAAGACGTACTTCCCGGCCTCGTGGATGCGCCGGAACGCCTCCTCGTAGAACGGGCAGAAATACTTGCGGAACATCTCCCGGGACATCAGCGTCGCGCGCTGCGAGCCGAAATCGTCCGCGAAGAAAATGGCGTCCGCGTCCGTATCGAGCCAGTATTTCAGATACTCGAGGAAATACTCCGCCACCTTGTCGCGGAGCTTCATGACGTCCCCGTCTCCGATCGCAAGGTCGCAGAGCAGGTTCTCCGTCCCGTGGATGAACTGCATGCACTGGTAGAGCTCCATGTAGCCGCCGGTGCAGAACACGCCGTCCTTATGCGGGGAGGCAATGCGCTCTTTTACCGCGGGCATGTGCTCCTTCATCTCGCTGACGAGGGAATCGTAGGGCACCTTCAGGCTGTCCACGTCTTCGATGTCCTCAAGCGCCGGCTTCTTGACCTCGCCGATCATACCGGGCCGCAGGACCTGCCAGGTGCTGCCCCAGAAATCGACGTTGGCGCCTTTGGAAAAGGTCTTTTTATAGAACTGCCGGTCCATGGGGCCGAACACGCGGGTCATATCCAGGGGATACTTCCGAAGAAGCGCTTCGAGCGCTTCGCCGTAGCGGTCGCGCGTTGCCGGATGGATCCAGAGGTCCACGGGCAGTTCATCCGCGCCCTGAAACTCCAGGGCCGCCCTCATTTTTTCGATACCGGTCATCCTTTTCTCCTTTCACAGAATGATCCCCGCGCTGCGGACTTCCGGCACTTACTTTCCGGAAGCCTGCCGCTCCGCGCGCTCCCTGTCCAGACGGCGGTTGCGCAGGACGAGCAGCGTATCCGCGCCGATCATGAGGAAGTTCAGAATATAGAGGTACAGCACGATATCGTTGCTGTAAAGGAGCTTGTGGACGATGCCGCAGACGTAGCCGAAGAGGACCACGAACTGGAACACGAGGCTCCTGCCGGCCGCGGTGCGGCTCGTCAGCGATTTGTAGATGTTGAGCGGCCAGGCCGCGCCGAAGCAGATCAGCATGCCGATTTCAAAAATACTCATAAAAACCTGTTTCTAACCTTTCTTACATTTATTTCTGACGGGGCCGGAAGGGACCTCCGGCGTCCGGATCAGACCTTTTTCGTCTTTTCGTAGGAAGCGATGACCGCCTCCATGACCGCGCTGCGGAAAGCGCCCTTTTCGAGCGCGCGCACGCCCTCGATGGTGGTGCCGCCGGGCGAGCAAACCGCGTCCTTGAGGGCTCCCGGGTGCCTGCCGCTTTCCAGCACGAGCTTTGCCGCGCCCGCTGTCATCTGCGCGGCGAGGACAAGCGCCTTGTCCCGCGGGAGACCGCAGAGCACCCCTCCGTCCGCCAGAGCCTCGATAAAGAGGTCCGCGAACGCGGGGCCGCAGCCGGAAACGGCGCTGCCGGCGTCGATGAGCTTTTCCGGGAGCTCCGTGAAGATGCCGGCGGCATCCAGGCTGTCCAGGAACACGCCCAGCTGCTCGGAGCTCACCTCCGGCGACGCGGCGTAGAGGATCATGCCCTCGCCGACCGAGGCCGGGGTATTGGGCATGATGCGGATGATGGGATACTCTCCTCCGGAAAGCTCGCGGATGCGGGCTATCGAGGTCCCCGCCGCCATGGAAACCAGCACGGGCCTGCCGTCCCTCCCCGTACGCTGCGCCGCTTCCCGCCGCGCGGAAAGCACGGGGCGGAGCTCCTCAAAGAGATCCGCGAGCATGTTCGGCTTGACGCCGAGGAACAGGTAGTCCGCCCTCGCGGCCGCCTCGTCGTTCGTGCAGACGCAGATATCGGGCGCATCCTCGTCGTCCCGGATATCCGAAACTTCCGGGAGCATGTCGAGCAGCTTTTCCTGCAGCGCCCAGGCCTTTTCCTGGGTCCGGTTCGAAAGCAGGATGCTCCCGCTCGAGAGCCGCTTCGCCGCGGCCTCCGCCAGAGCGCCGCCCATATTGCCGGTCCCGATAAAACCAAGAACTGCCATCAGCGCACCTGCCCTTCCCCGTACACGAGATACTTGATGCTGGTGAGCTCCTGAAGGCCCATGGGCCCCCTCGTGTGGAGCTTCTGGGTGGAGATGCCGATCTCCGCCCCGAGTCCGAACACGCCGCCGTCCGTAAAGCGGGTGGAGGCGTTCACGTACACAGCCGCGGCGTCGACCTCGTTCAGGAAGCGCTGCGCCCGGAAATAATCCTTCGTGACGATGCATTCGGAATGACCGGTGCCGTGGGCCGCAATAAAATCCAGGGCCTCGTCGATGTTCTTCACGGTCTTCACGGCGAGAATGAAATCGCCGAATTCAGTGTCCCAGTCCTCCGGGACCGCCGCCTGGGCGCGCCCCTCCGCAAGGCCGAGCTCACGGAGCGCCGCAAGCGAGGCCTCGTCGCAGCGGAGCTTCGTGCCGTACTCGTCGAGCAGGGGCACCGCCTTCTTAAGAAGGTCCTTCACGAGGCTCTCGTGGAGCAGCGCGCATTCGCACGCGTTGCATACCGAAGGCCTCGAGCACTTCGCGTTCTGCAGGATCTTCGCTGCCATGTCGAGGTCCGCGCCTTCGTCCGCATAGACGTGGCACACGCCCTCGCCGGTGCGGATGACCGGCACGCTGGCGTTCTGCGAGACCGAGCGGATGAGCCCTGCCCCGCCTCTTGGGATCAGCACGTCCAGGTACTCGTTCAGGTGCATGAGCTCGTTCGCGCTCTCGCGGCTCGTATCCTGCACCAGGCTGATGCAGTCCTCCGGAAGGCCCGCCTCCCGGAGCGCCCCGCGCATGATGGAAACGACGGCCTGGTTCGAGCGGAACGCCTCTTTTCCTCCGCGGAGGATGCAGACGTTTCCGGACTTCAGGCACAGCGCCGCGGCGTCGACCGTCACGTTGGGCCGCGCCTCGTAGATGATGCCGATGACGCCGAGCGGCACGCGCTGCTTCGCGATGAGGAGCCCGTTCGGCCTCTTTACCGCCCCGTCCATGGCGCCGATGGGGTCGGGCAGGGCTTCCACCTCGCGTACGCCCTGCGCCACGCCGCGGACGCGTTCTTCGTTCAGCATGAGGCGGTCAAGGAGCGCCTTTGTGATGCCGGCTTCCTGCGCCGCCTCGCAGTCCCTGCGGTTCGCCGCGAGCCACTCCTCCATATGCTCTTCCAGTGCCCGGGCGATCGCCCCGAGCGCCCTGTTCTTCATCTCGGTATCGGCACAGGCCAGTACCCTCGCGGCCTGTTTTGCCGCCGCCCCCTGTTTTTCCAATGCGGTCATATCGTTTCCTCCCCGCTTATAGCGATGCGTAGAATCTTGTCCCTACCGGCTTTTCGTCCAGAATGTCGTACAGATTCGCGATCCGGTCGCTGTTCGTGATCACCAGGTCGAACCCGGCCCCCATGGCGATCTGCGCCGCGGCGAGCTTCGTCTGCATGCCGCCGGTGCCGTGCTTCGATCCGGCTCCTCCCGCCATTTCCAGGATCTCGGGCGTGAGCTCCGTCACGCCGTGGATGAGCTTTGCGTCCGGGTTCGTGCGCGGATCCTTGTTGTAGAGCCCGTCGATGTCGCTCAGGATGACCAGCAGCTCCGCCCCGCAGAGCTTCGCCACGATGGCAGACAGCGTGTCGTTGTCGCCGAGCACCTTGTGCGCCCCGGTCTCGATCTCGGCCGCCGAGACCGAGTCGTTCTCGTTGACCACCGGGATGACCCCCATCTCCAGCAGCGCGCTGAAGGTGTTCTCGAGGTGCATGGCGCGGTCCTCTTCCTCCACGTCGTCCCCGGTCAGGAGGATCTGGGCGATGCTGTGGTTGTACTCCGAAAACAGCTTGTCGTAGATGTGCATCATGCTGCACTGGCCCACGGCCGCCGCGGCCTGCTTCATGCGCAGCTCCTTCGGCCGCTCGGGAAGTCCCAGCTTCGCCGTGCCCACGCTGATGGCTCCGGAGGTCACGAGGATCACCTCGGTCCCGGCGCCGCGTATGTCGGAAAGCACCCGCACGAGCTCGTCCATTTTCCGTAAATTCAGTTCTCCGTTCTCATGGGTGAGCGTCGACGTGCCCACCTTTACTACGATCCGTTTCATATCCTGCCTCCGGACAACTTTACTGCACAATAATATTACCGCATCCGGCAGCTTTTGTCACTTTTTTCTTGACACCCTTCCGCCGCGGGATTATCCTTAGCGTATAAATCAATACCGATTAGAATTCCGGGGGTACTGTCACCAGTTGAGAAAGCGAGAGCTTACCC
>JAEEGL016719751.1_pt1 | contig 16898 bp, 15 predicted proteins | sample 9134231 | NCBI WGS metagenome assembly JAEEGL01 (sample SAMN16246548, study PRJNA631951) | gut metagenome | biome: gut microbiome; feature: rumen; material: fiber-attached | host: Bos | place: Iran: Karaj | collected 2018-10
TAAAGTGAATAACATCTCTGATAACTCCTTATGTATCTCTTATATATATATAAAGTATTTATCTTTCAAAAAATTGCCTTTTTTGTCCCCAATTGTTAAGTTTTGTAAAGTTTAATTTAAAAAAATCCCAAAATCGTAATATTGTAAACGTGGTTTTGGTATAATATCGGTTGTTGGACTTGTTATGAGAGAAAGAATTCTTTTATTTACGATACTATCATTTTTGGGGGTTTTCCTGTATGTATTCCAAAATTATGTGAATACTGTGGTCGGCTTTTTAATTTTGTGCGGATGTATGGTTATTTATGGCCTTTATTCAATTATTGCGACAAAATATCAGGCACGTAAGTTAAAAATGCATCCGCCGGTTGTAAACGAAGATTATAAACCGTTTGTTTCAATTATGATTCCTGCGCACAATGAGGAGAGTGTAATTGCTAATACTGTAGAAAACATTTTGCGGATTGAATATTCGAGTTATGAAATTATAGTTATTGATGACAGAAGTTCTGATAATACCGCAAATGTGATTAATGAACTTGCGAATAAATATGAAAATGTTATAGCGTTTATTCGTGATAAAGATGCTTTTCCCGGCAAATCCGCTGTTTTAAATGATGCTTTTAAAATAGCAAAAGGGGAAGCTATTTTGGTATTTGATGCGGATGCAACAGTTGAACCTGATTTCTTAAACAAGCTTATCTCAAAATTGGAGCCTGCTGATGTGGGTGCTGTTCAGGCAAGAAAGATTATTCGAAATAAAGACGTAAATCTGCTTACAAGATGTCAAAACAATGAATACACAACGGATACACATTTGCAAGTCGGCAGAGATGCGGTTAAAGGTGCGGTTGAATTAAGAGGAAACGGCGAACTAATTAAACGGGAAGCAATTGAAGATATAGGCGGCTGGAATAATTATACAATAACTGATGACTTGGATATGTCTACAAGACTTCATATAAAAGGTTGGGACGTGAGGTTTTGTCCTGAAGCTTGTGTGTATGAAGAGGGAATTATTTATATTTTCCCGCTTTTCAGGCAAAGAAGGCGGTGGCTTGAAGGAACAATAAGAAGATATCTTGAATATTTTGGCGAAGCGATGACTTCTAAAAAAATGTCACTTAGGGCAAGGCTGGATATGACTATTTATATAACTCAATTTATAATGCCGCTATGGTTTATGATGGAAGTTATATTTAGAATTATAAAACTTTTTGTTGATAAAGTTGATCCGTATAGTTTGCATAATGTCCTTTGGTCATCTTTAATTGTTGCGTCTGTTGTGGGATTAGGATTCTTCCTGCTTATAAGATACAGCCTCAGACGTTATGACAACGAACCGAGAATTGAGGCACTTAAACAAGCTTTTATTACTACAATGTATTTCTTTATCCTATGGTTTCCGATGGTTATATTTATTTGCGGGAAAATTCTTTTCTGCAAAAAGGATATGAAATGGGGAAAAACGGCACACGGTTTGGTAAAGGAAGAAAAACAAAGAATTATTGATGAGATAAATAAGAAATTACAAAAGCTACAGAATAAGTTACAAGAGGTATTAAAATAATGAATATTACAAGAATTTCACCAAGCGATTTAAATTATGTAAGACAACATGTAAGACAAGTTCCGGATTTTCCAAAAAAAGGAATATTATTTTTGGATATTACGACTGCAACCAAAGACGCAAAGGCTTTTAAAACTTCTGTAGATTTCTTATATGAGAATTTCAAAGATGAAAAACTCAATTATGTTGCAGGTGTTGAATCCAGAGGATTTATATACGGGGCGGCTCTTGCTGCGGCATTGGGGATAGGGTTTGTTCCTATAAGGAAGCCGAATAAGCTGCCAGCGGAGACTGTTAGCGAAACATATGATTTAGAATACGGTACAGATAAGATTGAAATGCATAAAGATGCATTAAAAGAAGGTGACAGAGTTGTCATTGTTGATGATTTACTTGCGACCGGAGGAACTGCCGTGGCTGCTTGTAATTTAGTCAAAAAAGTCGGAGCTGAACCTGTTTCAACGGCATTCATTATTGAACTTGACCCGTTAAAAGGCAGGGAAAAAATTGAAGAGAAAGGCGTAAAGGTCGTCTCTATGCTCCATTACGATTTGGATTAATGCACAAATTATCTGTATTTATTTCTCAAAAGCTGTAAGTCAGTATTTGTAAGATATTGAAGTTCATTCAAGTCAATCGGATACATAATACTGTCTTTGTTCCCGGAGTGCTCAAGTCCAAGAGCGTGTCCTATTTCGTGAAGCATTACGCCATATAAGTGGTCATTTGAACGTCCGGTTTCCTGTTTTACAAATTTGCCGTTTCTGTTTACAACCATTGAAGTTTCTTTTGTGCCGATTTCAATATAGTTTTGTGTAAAGAAGCCGTTACGCGTGGCTGAATGGCAACATCCGACAGCACTTTCATTACCGCAGTCGTGTACATAATCTACAAATTCAACATAAATATCAGCTTCAGTCGGTCTCATAACGTATTTGAATTTTACAAGCCCGCCTGATTTTTGCTGCCAAGCATCAAATGCTTTGTACATCAATTTTGTATATATACCTGAATTTTGCGGAACATAAACATGTAAAGGCATTGTTTTCCATCTCGGGAATGAATATGCAAATACACCTATTGTTCCTATAATACATAAAATTAATAGTGTTAAAAGCTTTTTCATATAATTATCCTTTTTCTTAAATAAACACTATTCTATATTTATTTTTAAATTTGAACATCATTTAATTAAATTATTAAACATTATTTCAAAAATTTTATAATCCGCCGTTCAGGAGTGAAAGTTTTTCTTTTGCATCGGGCGGCAAAATCATAGAATTTGGATTATGGATATTAAATCCGTAGTTGTTTTTTGATATTTTAGAAAATTCTTCCGTCATTCCAATTACATTTTTATACCATTCTTTTGACTCATTTTTGGCAATCAGTTTTATGTTTCCGTTGCACATTGCTTCGTCACTTCTTCTTTGGGCTATTTGCATAAGCCTTATTCCTATGTCCTTGTATTGTTCAAGATTTTTGTAGTATGGAGTTGCAGGATTTGAATAGTTTATTAAATCCGAAACATAAACATGGCTCGGATCTGACGGATATTGCAATCTGTCGTAATTAATAATTTTTTTTATTTTTAAGAATATTTCTCCTACAATATTTCCGTTCTCATTATTAATTGAATAATTTTCTTCTCCGTCGCCTAAAGATTTTTTAATAACATTAAGGAAACATTCTGCGTTATCGCCGGTACGGACTCTTATTTTTCCGATAAAACCGTCCGGCAAAGAGCCAATATTTGTGTATTTCAGCGTTTGGACAAGGGGGGATTGCTTAAATGCCAACGGCCGTTTTTGCAGTGAGTAATTTGGGTTAATAAATAAGTATCTTTCAATTTTCATATTTGTATAAAGGAATGTAAAAAAAATTTTTGCTAATTGGGGATAAAAATTTTCGAAAATTATGAGATTATACGATTAAAAAATTTGTGGCGGATAATTCAGATTGACATTGTCCATATTTTATAATAACATTGATTTGCGATATTTATATGCTCCAGTGGCGGAATCGGTAGACGCGTTGGACTTAAAATCCAATCGGGGTTCACCCTCGGTGCCAGTTCAAGTCTGGCCTGGAGCAATTCTTAACAAAAGGCCTATTATTTAATAATAGGTCTTTTTGCATCAGACTTTAGCCAGCTATAGGTTTTCAGGACACTTTGGTCGGAAGAATTTTGCGTCATTCTGAGGCACAAAGTGCCGAAGAATCTCGGCTTTTGCCGATTTATTAAGGTTGGAAGTCGGTTGAGTATAAAAGTCCGAAATGTCCGGTTTTTGGTAACAAAAATGTCCTCTATTTTGCACTTTTTATCCTAAAAATTGCACATTTTCTCAAAAGTTATGGGGTAGAAGACACAACCTACCTAATGTTGGATTAAAACCCCAATATACTAGCTACAAGCTCTTTCGCATTTGGAAAAATTATTTTATCTTTTGGAGATATCTCAACTTGTTTAAATACTTTTTTTAAATTTTTCATCGATTTTACAAATGGATGATTTTTTCCACAGTATTTTATACACAAATACATTATATCTTTTGCTGATTCGTACGCAATATTTGCCTCATATTGATTATCCATAAAGCAAAGTTTTGTTATTGGTATTGGTTTTCGTTTTCGTTTGAATACACGCTGTACTTTATTACAGAAGTCTACTGAGTCTTCGTGTTCAGGTTTGGCGCCAATAATAATTACATTATCACCTTGCTTCATTTTATTTTTAATTAACGGTAACTTAAGCATATTATACTTACTACCATCCATATGACCAAAAAACTGAGCTTTGTTTCTTTCTTTGGCAGTCAATACTGCTGTACATGATCTTACACCTTTGGTATAACCGTATTCAACATTTGTTCGATATGCAGGAGTAGGACCATCAATATATGGCACAATATCCCAAAATTCTATACATTGACAGTTCTCAAAATTTTTCATTTTGTTAGTAATACGCCTGAATTTATACGGAGAAACAATTTTTAGATTTGTTTTAAAAGATATATTATCTGTTCTGTTTGTTCGCATACAAAATTTATCTTCCAAATTAATTAATCTCGTATTTATATAAAACCTAAAAATAAAAAAACTTGCTAATAAAACAGAAAATATTAAAATGTATAAAAATTTAATTCTCAAAATCCGCTGTTAAAAATTCTCAACCTTGTCCAAATACTCCGGATAAAACAATAGCTGAAGTTTTAGAAGAACGAAAAAGACAAAATATTGATATAAATACACTTGATAATTTGATGCTTGCAACTGAAGTCAAAACAATTCAAAGAAACGGTATCAGGTTCTTAAATTGCGATTATTTTGATGAAAGGCTATATGGTTTTAAGAGCAAAGTACTGATTAAATATAATCTTTTTGACCTTGCAAGCATTAAAGTTTACACCCCAAAAGGCGAATATCTTTGCACGGCAGAACGGGTTACGGAAACTCATCCGATGGCAAAACTATTAGGTGACGTCAAAGATTTTGAAGATTACAAACAGAAAATTGTCAGACAAAGGCAGTTAAAAAAGAAAACAGTTGAATCTGTTAAAAAATATCTTGAAACGGAAGATATAAAATTACTTGAAACAAAAATTGAAAAACCTATTGTTCAATGTACGTTTAAGAACCGTTCAAATGGTGTTTACAAGAGTTTTAAAAATAACGCTGAGAAATAGGAATATTTAATCGCTAATAATCCACAAGATAAATGGATAGAAAAGTTTAAGCAAACAAAGGAGTATCAATTGTTATATGAAGAAAATATTTGTTAAAACGCAGAATGTGAAAAACTTTATAGGACTTGTTGAGAATCTGATTAATAAACCAAAGAATATTCCGAAAATGGGATTGGTTTATGGCGAGCCCGGACTTGGGAAATCACAAACAGCTTTGTGGCTTGCGTGCAAATATGACGGAATTTATCTTCGTGCATCAAACCTTATGACAGGCAGATGGCTGCTTGAAGAAATGACTAAAGAACTTGATGAAATACCGAGATTTTTGACTTCGGATAACTTTAATATCGTTGTAAAAAAGTTGAAAAAGAATCCGCAGATAATTTTTATTGATGAGATTGATTATCTAATGAATAACTACAAAACCATTGAAACTCTGCGGGATATTCACGACGAAACCGGCTGCCCGATTATTTTTATCGGAATGGGTTTGACACACAGAAAACTTGAACGATACAAACACCTTTATGACAGGTTTTCGGAGATTCTAAAATTTGAAACCTTTGTAGTAAATGATATCTGGCAAATTATTAATCAACTATCAGAAATTTCATTTACCCCTGATGCGGTTGAATATATCCACTCAAAATACAACCGATTCAGGCAAATTGTTCAGCTTATCAATCAAATGGAAATATTTGCCAAAGACAATAATTTAACTGAAATTACAAAAGAAATTATGGAGCAGATATTATGAAGCGGATTTTCGGTAGGGCGCCGTGTGAGCGTAAGCGAACCCAGCCCGTAAGGTGTCGGTCGGACGTTACTCCGCCGACACCCCGAATAATCCAAGACAGAAAGGAACAAAAATGAACATTCTTAAATTGGCACAACATTTAAAAGAATTTACCCTTGATGAAATCGAAATGATTGCAGAGTGTGATTGTAAAACAGCACTTGAACACCTTTTAAACGAGGATAAATTGGTATTTGAACAAGGATTATATAAATATGTTGAAGCTGATGAAAGATTAAAATTCGGTGTATTTATTGATAATTCAAACAAAAAAGTCGTAATAACAATAGAAGATGCCGTTCAATATTTCATAAATAATTATGTTGCAAAATACTGTTCCAAGAAAACAAACAGAATTTATAAAGCTGCTTTTAAATTAGATATTATACCGATTTTAAAGAAAAATAGCATTACTAAATTTAAAACAAAGGATATTATTACTATTTATAACGCATTTTTAGAAAGAGATTTTAAGCCAAGAAGGTTAAAAAATACAATGGCTTTATTAAAACAATTTTTAAAATACTGTAAAGCAGAAGGTTTGATTAATAATTACACAAATTTTTATGTAAAACGACTAACAGAAAAGAATGAATACAGTTTAGACAGAATAATTTTTGAGGTATAAAATGACTAAATACAACCAACTGGCACAAGCCGAACATATGTATATTTACGATAAAAAATCTTTAGCAGAGATTGGAATGCAACTTGGACTTTCCCGCAGGATTTTGTTTTATTGGAAAAAGGAATACAAGTGGGATGAAAAACGGTTTGAAGTCGAACATACAAAATACCGCTTTAGCGAAGAACTTTTAGAATTCGCAAGAAAAATGATGCAAAAAATATCAACGGATATTGATAAAAATCAAAAAACTCCACCTCCGGAAATTTATTCATTGATAAATATCCTAAAAGAAATTCCACTTGTTAAACAATATACAGACTCTCTGCAACAGGAACAAACTTCAAAACAGAAACCAACAGGTTGCTTATCTCCGGATATCGTTCGACAAATTGAAAGAGAAATTTTGGGAATGGAATGATATACATTCAATTTCAATAAAATTTTGAGATAAAATGTTGAGATTTATTAAGGGGTGGAGATAACTAGCAAAAAATATTTTTACAGGTTTTAACAATATTATAAGAATATAAATATTAACCAAAGAAAGATTAGAATTTTATGATTACAGCAATACCTCAAGTTAATTATGTGAATTTTACAGCACACCATTTGCAGTCAAACACTGTGAAAAAGCCGCATTTTTATCCGATATCAATTACAAATTTTCATTGTGTTGATGAAACATTAATGCGCGGTGCAAAACCTGATTATGAACAATTGAAAGAATTAAAAAACAGCGGAGTAAAAAATATCATAAGTTTTTGTACAAATTATAATCCGAAAACCAAAGTGCAGGGAGTTGTACCTGAAGAAGCGGAATTGGCGGAAAAATTGGGGACGAATTTTTACTGGCTTCCTTTTAAATCTACGGAAAATCCTTCAGAAGATAGTATCCGAAAGTTTTTTAATATTATTGATGCCTCCAAAGCAAACGGAGAAAAAGTTTTTATACACTGTCGTCACGGAGCGGACAGAACAGGACTGTTCTCTGCTTTGTACAGAATAAAATACCAAAAAGTTGAACTTTCGGATGTTATCAGGGAACTTATGACATACGGACATGATGCGAACCATAATCCGAACATTATTCCTTTTATTATAGATTTCAAAGAAAGTTTAAATCCAATTAACAGGTTTAACAAATTTAAAAAAGCAGTTTATAAATTTTTAATAAAATAGGAGACCACTATGATGATTGTAAATTATGCAATTAATAATACTAACAGAGTCAGCTATAGCAGGAATCTTACTTTTCAAGGCGAAGTTAATGACAATTTGTATGAGCAAATGGCAAAAGTAACAGAAGAAACTATTCAAAAGCAAACTCAAAAAGTGCAAACAATTCAAAAAAAGAAGCAATTTATAAAAAATTATAAAGCACTTTTGGTTGCTGCATTAGCTATAATCAGTGCTGCCGGCGGATATTTTGCACGTCCTCTTATTATATCCGGAGAAAAAAATAAAATCGAAACTTTGAATAATGAAATCGGTTTCAGAAATGGAGAATTAGACAGTTTAAATAAAGCGACAGCTGCAAAATACGGCGAAATTGACAGTCTTAATAAAGTAGTAGCTGAACTTGGTGAGGTTAATAAAACAAATTTTCAAAATAATAAAAGTAATTCAGGAACTTTAAATACAGATGAGTATGCTTTTTTATCCAAAGATGCGACAGAGAAAATGCTTCGTGATTTCTGCAAAACCACAGATATCAGAATTAGAAAAACAAACAGATGGTGCAAAGAAATCCCTATCGATGGTAGAAAAATGGCAATGGGGGAGGATTTTTATATAGGCAATGTACATATACGCAGGGGATTTGACGGTATATATGAATGTCGCTATGGTGCTGCATATTTGTATGATAAACAAGGAAACCGCCTGTCATCTATGGATATACGCAATTTGTACAAAGCAAATTTAATGCATTCACTGCAAAATACCGATAGTCTTAAATTTGTAAATCCCGATTTGTTTGCTGCAGTTTTAACATCATTAGAGGTTTTTGACGTAGAACATGACGAAGTAGAAAAACGTTTATGCTGTAAAAAGAAAGATGGCAGCGCATTAAGAATCTCTTATGATGTTAAAGATGGCAGGATGAGCGGCACAATCGCAACTTTTGAGACTTTCAATCAGGCAAAATATTCGGAGCAAGCTTCTCAAAGCAGCAAAAAATTTGAATATACAATTAGTAACAATTATAATGAACCGTCAGCAGTATTTACTACAATAGAGACAAAAAAAGGTAAGGAAAAAAGATGTGAAGATATATTTGTAATATCAAATGGTATTACATACAAAAATAATGAAATATTTATTAATTGAAATGCACATTAAAAATTGCTTGGGGATTTAACAAAAATGCTTACATTAAACCAATACAACGAAACAGACAGAAAACGACTGATAACTAACAGTATAACCTTTTACGGCAATCCTGCTGTTTTACAAAAACTAAAAACAACTACGGATTCAGTGGTAATATCCGAGAGTGCAAAACTTAATATGAAAGCATTAAAATGGATAAAATCCGCTTTCAAACACAATAACAATTCCTTAGATACATTATTTTACAGTGCTTGTTCAAATTCGGATAATAATATATCTGAATCTGCATTGAATTTCTTAAAAGATAAAGTATCACAAAAGAAAAAATCCCTGTCCGCACTTTTCCAACAGCAGGAAAAACCTGCCTATCAAAATTTTGGAGACAAATTTTTAGCCATAATGCTTGAAGCAGCTAAAAATAATGAAAGTAATCACACTGCTCCAAATATCGACTTTTTAAGAACGGTTTTGGACAATTATGAAGATGAAAATCCGAAAAACTATTTGGATGTTGTTGTAAACAGTAAAGATGCGGAAGGAAATATTAATGCCAAAACTTCCGATATTTTTAAGGCATTTTATTCACAAGATGGTGACACAGAAAAATATTTTAAATTTATAAAAGGACTACTCGCTTTACCAAAGAATGAACAGGATTTTATTTTTAATAATTTTGCAAAACACAGCAATCCTATGCTTTTTAAGCTGCTTCAGTTAGCACAGGGCAGTAACAGCGAAAAGTTAATCAATGCAATATCCGAAGATTTGGATAAAGGCATAAATCCTGAACATATTACGAAATGTCTGGCATCATCAAAAGATGCAAATAATGAACCAAATTTATACAATTACCAAAAGTTAAAGGTTCACGCCGGTACATTCGTGGTATGGGCTCATTTTGAGGACGAAATCAGGGATAAAAAAGGAATTATACAAGATAGCAACATTTCTGCTACAGCCGAACTTGCAGAACTTTTTAAAGATATAACATATCGTGATACAACAACTTCGGAAGTAATTACAGAGCATGTTAGTTATTTAAAAGATGATGACGGCATTGTTTGTAAAGAATTTGCAGATAAATATACAGATATTTTGAATCAACACAAAAAAAGTAGCAAATCTGATTTTCTGAAGATGTCACAGTTTCTTCTGTTTTTAAAAGATCTCAATGTTAAAATATCTAAAAATATGATGGATAGTTTAGAAGATTTTTATTCGTTTTATATCAATTTGGAAAAAGAAAAAACGGATACTTATTTCACTAATATTTTTAAGAAAACCATAGACATAATAAGAGACAACAATGGAAATATAACCACGGCTTTTAATCCGTATATATCAGATTTGAGTAAAAGCGGTCTGGCAACTTCTGTTCCGTATATTTTGCAAATAGCAAGGGGTAAAGGTGGTAAAGAAGGTGAATTAATTAATACGGAAGTAATTAATGCTGCAAAAGAATTTATTCCTAAATATTCATCGCAATATAGAAAGGATAGCTCAACCGTCGCTGAATTGTTAACAAAGTTGGTTGATAAGAACAAATGTTTTGATATTAAGACACTTAATGCACTAAACACATTAGTCAGTACAAATACAGACTGCGATATTTTCGAAGTATGTTCTGCCATTCGTAATCCTGAAGGTAAAATTTCCGATATCGGACTTAATTTTGCTGAAAGTTTATTGAAAGATTTTCAAAAACAAAAAGATGACTTTTATATAAATACGATTAGTTTGGCAAAAGATAAAAAAGGTGAGTTTAATGAAAATAATATTTCGTTTATTAAAAGAATAATCCACATTACGGATAAAGTTAAGCAGTATACTGAAACTGCAAAAGATAGTGAAGGAATAGTTGACAAAGATTTCGGCAAAAATTTAATTGATGTTTTGTCAAAAACCAAACATCCGGAAGATTATGAAAATATTATTGAATGTATAAAATTATTACAAAACAAAAAAGGTGAGATACAATGGCAGTATGTGAACGACCTGACATCTTTAAAAAGAGTTACTGATAAATCAACAGAAGCTCAAAAGCATGATACATTTAAAAAGATTATAAATATATTTACAGATAAGGATGGAAATATTATTCCTTCTTTCAGTGATTGTAAATCAGTAATCAATGAAATGATAAAAGAGGATTTGTTACCGGAAGTGCCGATTATTCTGAATATGATACAAAAAGACGGAGTTATTGATAATGAATTGTATAAAGCATTAAAAGCTCTCGTCTTGAATGAGCCGGCTGAGAAGAGATATGAAACAGCCAAGAAACTTGCCGATTTAGGTAAAAATAACGAGCTGGACATAGATTTCTTCACAAAATTAAGTAAAATAAGCAATCTAAAAATTAACGGCGATAAGTATAAAATTCTTAATGAGCTTAAAAATTCTGATGATAAAATTTCACAAACTGGGTTTGATTTTCTTGTCCATTTAAGAAAAGAATGCCATATAAAAGAAGAAAAAGATATATTGTCCTTTTTAAAACTAGCTAAAGATAAATCTGGTAATTTCAATAGCGATAATATTTCATTTATAAAAGACATAAGTAAAATTGTACCTAAATATGATATTGCAAAAATTTATATAGGTGCATCAAAACAAAATACGGGAATAGTTGATAAAGATTATTACAATAATTTAATTAATATTTTATCTAAAAATGAACATCCTGAAGATTATAAAAATATTCTTGCTTGTATAGGTTCTGCAAAGAATAAAAAGGGTGACATTCAATGGAAATATGTGAATAATTTATACAAATTTAAAAATATATGCGATGAATCCAAAATGGGTAAGAAATTCAAAACCTTCAGCAAGATTTTGAGTTCCATCAAAGACAAAGACGGTAATTTTGTTCCTGAGTTTATTGAAGCTGCTAACGAGTGCCAGCATGAGAAAATGCTTTATGAAATACCGACAATAATTTCTTTATCAAAGAATAATGATAAGTTGGATAAAAATAATTATAAAAGAATAGTAAAAATACTAAAAGATACCGCAACCGAAGACAGATATAAAATGTCTGAGTATATAAAAGAACAGGCAGAAAAGGCAGGAAGTCTAAATGCACCGAAAATTAAAATAATTGAAAGACTCCAAACATTAAATATTTCCAAAAATCTGCTCGGAATAAGCCACTTCCTCAAAAATCCTGACGGTTCAATTTCCGTAAGCGGTTTACAACTTGTTTCCGATTTAAGAAAAACTTATCACCACCAAATTGAGTCTGATTTGGTAAAAATACTTAAAGTCAGCCGAGACAGAACAGGTTACATCAACAAAAAGAATGCAGATGCAGTCAAAGAACTTTTACATATAAACAAAAATATTGATGCTGCCGGATTAGTAAAAAGTACGCTCAACAAAAAAGGTGAAATTGACAGCGATAAATATAAAATAGTTGTTAAATTAATAACCGAATATAAAATGTCTGATACCGCAACAATAAATAAAATTATCAATATGTCGAAAGACAAAAAAGGAAATATTGACTCCGGCATATTAAAATTGTTTGTCACTCTTGCCAAAAAAGGTAAAAAGCCTGAAGATTACAACAAAATTATGCCTGCATACAAAGCATTGTATAAGTTTGAACATGTAACATCATTATCTCAATTGAACTTAAGACAAAAAAGAGATTTGATGAGAGCATTAAAGAGATATTATCACAGCGACATGCAAACTTCTCAATTTAAAGAAATTCTTTCTTCTAAAATATTCCCATCAGATGAAAGCGAATACTGCTCTGTTATGGGGAGACTTTCTCATTCAATCGGCATTTCTGTTAAGAAATTACCTAAAGATGTTGAAACTAAATATTACAAAGCAATGAAGACTCTTGAAAATCCGAAAGGTGATTTTATGAATTGGGATTTTGACAAAAATCCTCCCGTACTGGAACTCAAATATCCTTTGAAAGACTTCAAGCGTGATATTATGGATGCCACGGCAAACTATTCATATAGCGAAAGGACTAAAGCTCTCGATTATTTCGGATTTGAACTAAAAAAAGAAGACGGCATTGTTCGTTTATCAGGTTTCCCGAATGCGGACAAACCTGACGGCAGACTTTCTTCGATTAAAGACAAAAGAGTGCTGCATCTGATAAACAAGCTAAGTCCTTATGTAATAGAGTTTGCTACCAATAACAAAGTGACAGTAAAAGGTTCAAAAGAAATGTCAGAGGCATTAACGGATATAATAACGGCATTCCCGGAATTTCTGACTACAGTGGGTAAAAGACAGCATCATACACACGATTATACTTTGGACGTACATTGCTTGAAGGTTTTACAGGATGTATTTAAAAATCCTGAGTACCAAACACTGTCACATACTGACAGAAAAGAAATGCAGATTATTGCACTATTCCATGATTTGTCAAAGGCCGAAAACCAGGTAGACAGAGATCACCCGGAAAACAGTGCCTTTAATATTTATTATTTATTAAATAAACTGGACATGAAAGAAAAAGACAAACTTGAAATATATAATGTAATTCGTAATCACGATTGGCTTACACACTTTGATTTCAGTGAATATGCTGCAAAGGATATTGCTTTTAATATGAGAGGCAGTGAATCTTTAAAAATGTTGCTTATGCTTTCAAGAGCAGATTTAAAAGGTGTAAAAAAGCATGATACATATTACAAAATGTACGGAAGCAAACTCAAAAAAGCAGGAATGAAAATTCAGCCGTATTTGCGTGATTTGCAAAAAACGGCAATTCATCTGCCTCAAACAAAAATACCTAAAGCAAGTGAATTAAATCAACATTCAGGAGTTGTAGATAAAATTCATTCTGACGGAATAACAAATACTGTACTTTACCTAAAACCGAACTATGATTTGGGTAAAGCAGGATTCAAAACTTGCAGGAGCACTGATGATTTTAACGTATTAGTCCATGGTCTCGACAGTAAAGACGCAGCCGCTATGTTTCAGGCTCTCGGCATAATTGATTCTGATGCACTCTTAAGCACATCTTATATCCTTTATTCAAAAGGTAATTACAGGGCATTCCGTAATGAAGGTTTCGTCTTAGATGTTGCGGCAACTAATATTCACGCTGCATACTGGCGAGATTTTGGTTCGGGATACAGGAAAACCATAAGTGACACTTTGTATAATACTTATTTGTTCAGAAATAATCCGACCAGAAACTATATTTCAGATGCGCTAAGACAAGAATTAAAGCTGACTGATAAAGAATATATACAACTATTTAAAGAAATAGAAGATATGCCAATAGAAGAACTTGAGAAAAAACATCCGCATACAGCACACGCTTACAAAAAATTATTTAATGATATGGAAGTAAGTAAACGCAGTTTTGGCAGAAATTATAATGAAGTGCTTTTGTCGAGTCCGAAGATTCAGGGAATATTCTGCTACGGCAAGAGTCCGGAATCTGTTTCGGTATACTTAAGACGATACGCAGAAAAGAATGATATTCCGATTATAGTATTCGGGTAAAATAGCAAAAAATATTTTTACGGGTTTTAATATTAAAGTAGAATGATTTAAGGAGAAAAAGATGAAAGTACAAACAATTAACAACAGTTACAACAACAATCTAAATTCCAGAACAGCAAGAGTAAATCACAGTCAGGAATGCAACAATGTGAGAAAAGAAATTAATTTTAAAGCTTTTAAGGGGGCAGACCGTTTCGCTGTTTCAGAGTTGCCCGCCTCAGTATTTAATTATATGCAACAAATGGTACCCAAAATAACAAAAAATATTGACTTGCAAATAATTCAAAGCCCAGCATTTGAGAGACAATATGGAGCGAAACCATGTTGTTTAATAAAAACTCTTAAAGATACTCTCATAAGAGTTAACGGAAAAAACGAAATAAAAAGGATAAACACTTGGCTGCCGGTTTATGATACTGCCAGCGGAGTGAAATATCCTTTTATAAAAGAAGCAACCAATAAAGGGATAGGGGCAAAATATGAATTTATTAATTTTGATAGATTTGATAATAAAGCACCAAATGAGTTGTGCGGCAAAGATGATAAATTTGTGCGTTCCTTATATTTTTTGCAAAAACTTAATGAATATCTTGAGAAAAATGGCGGAGACAGATTCGCAAAATTTATTAATGCAGTTAAATAATTATTACTAATGATAAATTTAACAAATAATAAATCGTTATTGTAAAGGATGAAATAATGTTAACTATTAATCAAACATCAACAAATTTATACTCAAGTTACAATTACAGGAAAACAAGTTTCAAGGCTGGCATGAGCAATGAAGCTTTGTATGATAGTATGGCAATGCTTACTAAAGAGCTTGAGCCAAAACTAAAAAATGTAACTGCAACTAAGAAAACAAAACTCCCCCTATTTCAATGGTTTCTAAATATCTTTAAAAGCCATAAGACCAATAATATATCAGAATCCTCTAAAATAGATTCACCGATAGGGAAATTAGAGTTATCCCCTGAAGGAGTTAAACAATATGCTGAAGTCGCAACTTTGTATGCAGAAGGATATACATGGCGAAATAAACTTTATAGTGCTGAAACAAAAGTAATAAAATCAAAACTTATGATGGAGGTATTGGGTTCATTAGGTGAATTTAGTACAAACTATAATGATGTTATTAAATCAAAGACTTTTGGGAAAATAAAAGTCACAGAGGAAGGTTTAAAACAGTATCTTGATACGATAGGCCTGTATGCTGAAGGATTTCCGGCACGAAAAAAGTCATATAGTGATGAAACAAAAGTAATAAAATCAAAACTTATGATGGAGGTATTAAGTTCATTAGGTGAATTTAGTACAAACTATAATGATGTTATTAAATCAAAGACTTTTGGGAAAATAAAAGTCACAGAGGAAGGTTTAAAGCAGTATCTTGATGCTATAAAGCTGTATGCTGAAGGATTTCCGGCACGAAACGAATGTTATAATGATAAACAAAGAGTAATTGAGGCCAAACAAATGATAAATATTATTAAAGGAAACGGTGAATATTAAAAAAAATATTGTTAATTTATAAAAAATGAAATAAATATTAAAGGGGAAAAAATGAAAATAAACCGTACTAGTTCAAATTACAATTGTCACTCCGGCAATCCGGCTTTTAAACAAATAACCATTACGGCGAACGGGCAAAAGGCGATTGACAGAATTCCTTTTTATAAATATGTCATCGGGAAAGACTTGGACATAGTTAACAGCAAACATCCTGATACAAAATATTGGAATTTGGTAATAGACGGAGTGCAAGAATACGATAAATGTTTGAAAAAATTTTTTTGGAATCCTGTTTTTAAATTTATAAGCAAAGTTACGGGTGAAACATTTGAAAATTTAATGATACATCCTCCAACGAGCATTCATCCCGGAGATCCCTATAAATGTGCCTCTAGGCATCATAAATGTTTGCCGGCGGAAGTACTGCTTTTAAGCAGCAACGAACTGGTTACTGATGCAGATAAGGTAAAAGAACTCGCATTTGACTTAAAAAGTTATGACGAAGCTGAAACTATTTGGCATCAGTTTCTTGATAGTTCCAGCAAGGATTTAAATGTTTACAAGGCTTTGGAGGAAATGAGCGATAAATACGAATCTTCACTTAAAATCGGGGTTGATACCTTATTGAAAAACAATCCTGAGTATGAGAAGGAAATGAAACGGCGATTAGGAGAAGATAATTATGTCTGGTTTTCTGACGGCGGAATTGACCAATGGACATAGGGATTAAAAACTAAAGGAGTAAAAAATGAAAGTACAAGCAGTCAACAACACGAACAAGTATTACAAATATGATAATATAAATTTCAAAGCTGAATTTTTAAAGACACGGGATTTAGAATACGTTATGAGTAGTTCGCCCATTGAAAGTTTGAATGAGTTTAA
>JAEEGL013580611.1_pt1 | contig 16897 bp, 16 predicted proteins | sample 9134231 | NCBI WGS metagenome assembly JAEEGL01 (sample SAMN16246548, study PRJNA631951) | gut metagenome | biome: gut microbiome; feature: rumen; material: fiber-attached | host: Bos | place: Iran: Karaj | collected 2018-10
GAAACAGTTTTTGGCTGACCAGTACGCCCGCGTGTTCGGCGTGTTCCGCAAGCACAAGGACGTTATCGACTGCGTGACCTTCTGGAACCTCAGCGACCGCGACTCTTGGCTCGGACAGAACAACTATCCGCTGCCTTTCGACGCGGACTACAAGCCAAAGATGGCGTACGAGTATATCCGCGACATGAAGGCTCCGCTGTGGCAGATGCCCAACCGTCCGCCGCGCCGTCCGCGCCAGCAGGGACAGCAGGGACAGCAGAGGCAGGGTCGCCGAGGTCAACAGGCTCAGTAGCGCACCCCGTTCAATTAGGACAAAGAAATCCTCCGAAAGCCTATAGCCCTTCGGGGGATTTTTATCACTATCTTTGCCATCAGTTTTAAAATGTAACCATGCGAATAAACTTTTCATTCACAAAATAAGACCTATGAAGATATTGATTATTGGTGGTACAGGCACGATTTCGAGTGCCATCACCAGACAACTGTCAGAGAGTGATCACGAGTTGTGGTTGCTCAACAGAGGAACTCGTAAAGCTGAAGTTCCTGCCAACGTTCATCAAGTGGTAGCCAACATCGATGACACGGAGACTGTTCTCGATGCCTTGGGCGACGAGACATTCGACGCTGTGTGCGAATTCATTGGTTTCGTGACAGAGCAGGTGGAGCGCGACATCCGTCTCTTCAAGGGACGGACGAAGCAATACGTATTCATCTCGTCAGCCTCTGCTTACAATAAGCCTGCCGCGAACCACATCATCACAGAGGGCACGAGTTTGGCGAATCCCTATTGGCAGTATTCGCGCAACAAGATTGCATGCGAGGAATTGTTGATGCACGAGTATCGCGAATCGGGCTTTCCTGTCACTATCGTTCGACCGTCACACACCTATTGCGAGCGTGGTGTGCCCCTTAGCGTGCATGGACCGAAGGGCTCTTGGCAGGTCTTGAAACGCATGATGGAAGGCAAGCCTGTCATCGTGCATGGTGATGGTTCCTCCTTGTGGACGCTGACGTGGAACGAAGATTTCGCACGTGGATTCATCGGTTTGCTTGGCAATCCCAAGGCCATTGGCGAGGCGTTCCAGATTATGAGCGACGAGAGCCTCACCTGGAATCAGATCTATGCATGTGTGGCAAGGGCGCTCGATGTCGAGCCTCAGCTCTATCACATCAGTTCCGACTTCCTCGCTGCTACCTCTCCTGCCGAATGGGATTTCACAGGCAATCTCCTTGGCGACAAGGCTGTGAGCGTCGAATTCGACTGCTCCAAATTGAAGAATGCCGTTCCAGGCTTCCAAGCCAATGTTCGCTTCGATGAGGGCGTTCGTCGCTGTGTCAAATATCTTCTTGCCCACCCAGAGCTGCAAGTAGAGGATGCAGAGTTCGACGCATGGTGCGATCGTGTCATTGCAGCCCAGGAAGCATCCAAACAACATCTCGCCAAGGTAGAGGCATGATGATAACTCGTTGGAGCCTACGAAAAACCTTCACTCGAGTCGATTTGCCATTTGACTCGAGTCATTCGATGAATTGACTCGAGTGACGGTTTTTTCACCTCCCTTTTACAAATTCTCCATACAAATACTTTTCACAAGTTCCAAACTTATTCCAATATTTGTGATTTTTTGGAATATTATTCCATTTTCTTCAGTTTTTTGGAATAATTTCGCGTCCTCTGCTGTGAATAGCCCACTCATGTTCAAGCCAATAGCCCGCTCATATCGCATACAACAGCCCGCTCATTGACCATACTATAGCTCGCAACTGTTTCACACTACAGCCAGTAAAAAGGTCTCGTGGTCTCGTGGTCTCGCGTCTTTTTTTTAAATTTCGTCTCTCGTGCGCGCTAGTTATATATATTATATATTATTATATTTATATATTATATATTTATTATACAGGTTTAAATCTACTCCCCCCTAATTACATATCCCCCAACCGAAAAGAAGAAAAAAAGACCACAAGACGCGAGACCACGAGACCATTTCTATAACCATCCTCATAATTTCTGCGCCCCAGTTAGGAAAATTTTCATCAGTTATCTCACAAACGATGATACCGATGACGATGACACCGATGACAGTGAGGGCATTTATTTTTTTTCTCATGCTAGGAGGGGTATTATTTATTAAATCTAATTATTTAATATAGATAATAATAGGTCCACTTTTCGTTATCGATGACAAAAATAGGTCGGTGTCATCGGTGTCATCGTCATCGTCATCGACAAGGATGCCTTATTCTCCAATAACCTGCCTCTGCTGAGAAATAGGCGTTCCTTATTGCCAAATAACTAGCCTCTATTGAAAAAAGAAAGAAAAGTTTTTGTGGTTCCAATCATTCTTTGTATTTTTGCAACTGCATTGTGGCAAGACCTGTTTCATGTGGAAATAGTGCTGCTTTGCAATAACTTATTGGCAAGTAGAGTTGTATCTACTATCTGAAGAGGTTTCAACTACAAAAGTCCTGGAAAAACTTTTATTGAAACGAACCTTGGAGGAAGTTAGGTACGCCGTAATAGGCGTACCCTTTCTTCGTATTTCGTTTCAAGCCTCATTCCAGGACAGGTGTAGTCGAAAATACGAAAGAGGAGGGTACGTTTTCTTTTGCCCGTTACGGAATTAACACTAATGACAATAAAAACCAAACTCTATGAATAGTGAATTAAGAATACCAGCTGGTGGGATGTATCAAGAATGGATGAGCCTGATTGACCTACTTGAGCAAGACAAAGCAGAGGAACTGGAGAGGCTTGCAGTAAACAATGGATGGCGTGAAGTTCAACCAGATGAAGCTGAAAGTATGGGATTTGAAGAATTGGTTAACTGGTCGAAGCCTGAAACTGATGTTCTTGTGCTGGTCGGTGACAATTATCTTGTGTGCCTTAATAAAAGTGATTTGAAATAGATGGCGAGAAGAAAAATCAAGATAGGGCTTGTGGATGCCGACCTGCTTTGTAACGGGACTCGGCACCCTAACCTTGCGCTATTGAAGATTGCCGGATATTTCAGGGATAATGGTTACGTGAGGGGCATTACAGACAATGCTAACTCGTATGAACTCATAACAAGCGAAAGCAATTTTGAGGAACTACAGAAGTTTGATTACTTCTATGTTTCGTGCGTTTTCACTTTTACGATTGCAGATCCTCCGCTTGTACTCAGGACTCTTCTTAACGATAAAAAACTGTCCAAGAAGGTTCGTATGGGGGGGACTGGTAATTATGCCAATCTTTCTGTAGAAGAAGGTTTTGCAGAAAAACGCGAAGAAGACATGCATCGTCTTGAAAATGATGTATTCTTAAATAGACTAAAGAATAAATCTGGAACACATGGCATTGACATGCGCACTCAAATGCCCGATTATCATTTGTATGATGAGTTTGTATCTGTTATGGAAACAGTCAAGGCTTCATCAAATTATTACAAAGATTACAAAAAATATTCCATTGGATTTCTAACAAGAGGCTGTTTCCGGCGTTGTTCTTTCTGCGTGAATAAGCTGGAGCGGAAAGCAATGCCATATTCAAAACTTCAAGACTTCCTTGATCAAGAAAGAGACGAGAAAGGACGATTGCTTCGCCCTTACATCTATCTTTGGGATGATAACTTTCTTGCTTCTCCATATTGGGAACAGCTTCTCGACGAATTGATAGCAACAGGCAGACCATTCCAGTTCCGTCAGGGGCTTGATGAACGTTTACTGGCTCAGCATAAACGTGGTGAGGAGATGGCTAAAAAGTTGGCAAGTGCAAACTATCACGGTGACTTCATCTTTGCTTTTGACAATTGGTCTGATAGGAGGCTAATCGAGAAAGCTTTGAGAATTTGGAAGTTCTATTGCCCGAAAAAGGAAACCAAGTTCTACCTCTTCTGCGGTTTTCAACAAACTCCTACTGATGATAAAAAATTCCAGATTGACATTGCGGAAATCTTCATGCGTATATGTGTTCTAATGAGATATGGATGTCTTGGCTACATCATGCGACATGAAGACTACAAGAATGCTCCAAAGTCCAATATGTATGTTCAAATAGCCAGATGGTGTAATCAACCTGGCTTTTACCGAAATCTATCCTTCTGGGAGTATTGCTATAAGAATCAAACATATTGGGAAGAACATTCGCTAGGCATAAAACATACGAGGCTAAAAAGTTACGAGGAATTTCAGAAAGACTTAGATGATGGATATTATGAAGATAAGAGAATCTGTCAAACGCTAAAAACTTGTCATGAATTCCTTGAAAGTCATAAAACTCACAAGAAACTCTTCCTCAGTTTCTTTAATATGTCTTTCAGAAAAATGACAGACCCTACATTATATGAAAGGAAATAAGAACATAAAACATTAAGATTATTAAGAAATGGATCCTATAAAAGAAGCATTGATAGTTGCATTCTACTCTCATAAATTGCACGTTGAGGACATGTGTAATCCACAATGTCCCTCAGATGGAATTATGAGTATATGCCAAGATGTTTTATCGTGTCTTCTTGAAGTGGAGTGTAAGGATATTATTAACGTGATTCGAAAGACAGAAATTAAATTTGAAATTTCACATGGTGACGTTCCACAGTTTAGCAACTTAGATGATTGTGTCTATAAGGTTCCTGTATTGGTTAAAGATTGTGGCATCGATGAAATAACCTATACTCAATTAGGATTTATGTTACGTACCCAACCTCGTAAAGAAGGTGCTGACATGAAATATGGCGAGAATCAATCTAAGACTGCTGCACAAATGGGACTCTGCTCTATAATAAATTCCAGAATCCATCCTTCTCATCTTGGAGTAGCATTTTGTAATCTTGATAAAGAAAAGCAAATGAAGCTCTTGCCCAAATTAGTATTATTTATTCCATATATATTTAATCAGTTCGCCACAAATGCTAAATATGAAGATATAATTGATTCTGTTTCTTTTCTCTCATTATCAACACAGAAGAGAAGACTTACTAATATTTGGTCTTTAATTGCACAAGTTAATAAAGTTTTGCCATATGAGCTTCAAATCATTAGATATTAAACCGAGTTACGAATCAGGTGTCGGTGATATCGTTCAAGATTTCTATGAGCCTGTTTTGTCTGATGCTGTCTTGTATGATAGAATCTCTGGTTTCTTTACGTCAACCAGTTTGGCTGTCGCTGCTAGAGGAATGTGCAATTTTATTAAGAACGGAGGAATTATGCGTCTAATCACAAGTCCGATACTTTCAACAGATGATGTTGGGATTATTGAAAAATTAATTGACAAGAAGGGTGATATTGAGAGTAAAGAGCTTGGGCTAGATTTGACGGCATTAGAGGATACATTAATATCTGATCATGTCAAAGCTTTTGGATGGTTATTGGCATCTGGAAAGATGGATGTTCGCCTTGCAATTTTGTTGGGTGACGATAATAAACCTATTACAAAAGAAAAAATTCTTTCTGCAGGTCTATTCCACCAAAAAATAGGCATTCTTACTGATGTGGAAGGTAATCATATTTCATTTAGTGGTTCTATTAATGAGACTGCAAGTGCCTGGACAAAAAATGATGAAGAGTTTAAGGTTTTCAAAGAATGGGAGGAATCTTCTTCTTATTATTATGAAGATCGTGAACGCTTTAATTCCATATGGGAAGGTAAGAAACGTAATGTTTTAATTGTTGATTTGCCTCATGCTGTAAAGAATGAACTAATCGAATACTCAAAAGATTTTGATGCGGAAAGTATCTCCGCAAAACAATATATTGAGAGGAAAAGAAAGCAAGCGTCCCCATTTGAACTTGATGGAATTTCACTTTTCTATTATCAGAAAGAAGCTCTGGATAATTGGAAAAAATACGGGTTTAGTATGCTTTTCGAAATGGCAACAGGTACAGGTAAAACTCGTACAGCCATTGCTGGAATCAATTATGTAAGACATAAACATGATAGAACTATTACAGTTATAGCTTGCCCCCAAAATGCATTAGCTAAGCAATGGAAAGAAAATGAAGTTGCTAATTTCCAACTCAGTTTTGACAAAGAAGTGGTAATTGACGGTACTGTGCCAAATTGGAAATCCGTACTACAAAATGTTTGTCTAGAAAACGGAGCCGGTTTTGCGGATCATTGTATAATTTATACAACCCACAATACAGCATCATCTGACAGTTTTATTTCGATTCTCTTAAACAGCGTATCTACAAGGACAGTTATGACTTTTGTCGGAGATGAGGTTCACTGGCTTGGTGCCAAAACATTGAGAAAGGCATTGTTGCCAAATTTCGAATATAGAATTGGATTAAGTGCAACACCTTCTCGTTGGTTTGATGATACTGGAACTCGTTTGTTGGAAAATTATTTTGGTAATAATCACTATGAATTTACGATGAAGGATGCGCTTGCAGAAATCAATCCAATTACAGGCAAACATTTCCTCGTAGATTATATGTACATTATTAATCGCATTAATCTTACCGAAGACGAAGGACAAAAATATGCTGAGTTGACAGAAAAGATAAGCAAACTTTACCGTGTAAAAGATAATGATCCAGATGCAGCCGAGGCTTATGATCGTCTATTGTTGAAAAGAGCTGAAATAATAAAGAATGCTGAAAATAAATATTCAGTATTATCAAACATTCTTGATAAAATGATTGAAGAGGAGCAATTGGAGAATCTTATCATATTTGTTTCTCCTCAACAGAAAGAAAGAGTTTTGGAAATGTTGGAAAATAAAGGCGTCGTTCATCATCAACTAACTCAAGAAGAAGGGAATGCCCCCAGAAGGGAATTTGGAGGATTAACAGAGCGACAACATATAATTAAATTATTTAAAGAAAACAGATATCAAGCGTTAGTAGCAATAAAATGTTTGGATGAAGGGATTGATATACCAAGTGCATGTAGAGGTATATTGATGTCAAGTAGCACAAACCCTCGTGAATATGTTCAGCGAATAGGAAGAATCATTAGACAAGACAAAGATAAAAAACTTGCTTACCTATATGATATATGTGTTGAATCTTCTGGAGCGTTAAGCGATGACCTTCAAGATATTGATGATAAAATAAGGGCAAGCGAACGCAAAAGGCTTCAAGAAATTGCGGAAAATGCGATAAATTCAGTTGATGCACTTCAAAATATTTTGGAATTAAACTAAAATCAAGATAATTATGGCACTAAATCAGAAAATTACGAAGAAGATTAAGGAAAAGGCTGCTGGCGACGATTTCCTTAAGAACAAATTGATTTCCTTGTTGTCAAGAGTAGACGAGGGAAGACAACCAAAACGAGAACTCGAAAAAATTATTAATGAAATAAAGTAATCCTATGAGAATCGAATCTATTGAAATACAGAATTTCCGCCAATACAGAAAGGAAAAGTTTGTTTTCCCCCAAATAAAAGGGAAAAAGGATATCCATGTAATAATTGGCGAGAATGGCGAAGGAAAGACCAACATCCTAAACGCACTAACGTGGTGCCTTTATGGTGAAGAACTTCATTTGGGCGACAAGAACACAGCTATTTGTAATATTAATAGTCAGTACGTACAAGAATTACGTAATCATTCTCAAAAACATGGTGAAGCTAAAGTTACTGTCGTGATGTCAATCGAAGATGGGGGCAATATTACATTCATGAGAACGGCTACATATACCATTAATCCAGGTAATGTTGTTGAAACCAAACAAGATATGATTGCGATAGCAAAAGAAAACGGTGGTAACAAGATCATCGAAAAAAAGGATGACTATGAAATGTATGTTTCCAGATATGTGCCGAAAGAAATCAACGAATATATATTCTTTGATGGTGAGCTCATGGATCAGTATTTCAAATCAGAAAAACGAGGAAATATTGAATCTGGAATTAAGGACTTGACAAAGGCTTCTACTATTGAAAAGACAAAAAAACATTTGATAAATTATGCAAGAAATGAAATTGCGCCAGTCTTGAAAAACAATGGTGATAGCCGTGTCAGTGAGGCTCAAGCAAACCTAGAGGAAGCGCAAAGAATATACGACAACCAACAAGAAAAAGTTGGTATAATTGTGAATCAAATTAAAACTGCTGAAGAGAAAATAGAAGAGCTAACAACCAAGATTCAGGGATTCGATTATTTAAAGGATAAAACTGATATGTTGAAAAAGCTTGAAGATGAATCCGATAACTTCAAGAAACGCCAGAAGAAATTGACCGAAGATCTTTATGAGTTTGTTAGACAAAATTATATTAATTTCGCATTGTTCCCTGCTCTTCAGGAGTTCCGAACTTATATTCAGAGTCAAGAATCCAAAGGCAATCTGCCACCAAAAATTGATAGCAGACTTGTTCAATCAATCATTGATAGCAAGCAATGTGCAGTTTGTGGAAATCATCTTGACACAGAGCATCTTCAACATGTTATAAGCATTTTGCATAAACTTGAAGTTTCTAGTGCTACTTCGGCAGAGCTTAATCGTGCTTCTTCGGCATTGAATGCTATTATAGACAGTTTGAAAGCATATCCTAAAAAGAAGCAAACTATTGTTGAGCAAAAAAAGTATCTTGATGAACAAATAAAGAAAAACGAGGACGAGTACAAAAAACTCTCTATAGAACTTCGCAGTATACCTAATCAAGATGAAATTAGGAAAGCTATCATCGAGCGTGAGGAATATCGCAACAGTTCCAACCGCTTACATGAAAAGTTTGGAAAAGAAAACTTGATTCTTGATGTTCGTTCAAAGGCTGTAGCAAAAGCTGAAAAAGAATTAAAGGATGCGATGAAAAGCAACAGCCAATTAGAAATATATCGCAAACAACTAGACTTCTGTAAAAAAGGTGCCACCATATTGGATGAAACTTTGAATGAGATAATTGAAGAATGTAGAAAAGATATGGAGGTGGTAACCTTCGAAATCTTTAACAAACTGATATGGAAGAAAGATGCGTTCTCAAAGGTCAATATTCTTGAAGACTATTCTTTTGAACTTTTGGATGCCTACGATCAGCAAACTCTTGGCGCATGTAGTGCAGCAGAAAGAGCCTTACTTGCTTTATCTTTCACCATTGCACTCCAGCAAACCTCTGGTCACGATTCTCTTCTCTATATTGACACTCCTCTTGGGCGTGTTGGAGAGAAGAATCGTATTAATTTTACTGAGGTGTTAACAGAAATTGCTGAGAGCAAACAAGTCATCTTATCTTTCACTCCAACAGAATACGATGAAAACGTGAGAAGACTACTTGCTAGTGAATACAGTTCTTATTGTGAATTGAATTATAACAATGGTGTAACAACAATAAAAAAATAACTAATATGGCATTTCTAAATATTTCCTCTAAAAATAAGAATGGCATTCTCAAGAAAATTGATGATGAACGCTTTCTCGGTCTGGATGACTGTACACGTCTTGAATTATATAGTTTCATGGTCGCACTTGGCTTTGAAAGCGGTTATCCTTCGGATTTTGATGGTGCAAAAGAGTCTTTGGTTCGAGAAGAATACACAAAGAACAATAATATATGTTATGCGTTTTCTGCTTTATACTTTAACGATAATAAAGATAAGGTGGAAGAAATAGCCGATACAGACAAGGTCTTTGCATTAGCAGACAAATATGCGAATACAGGATTTAGTGTGATGGCTGATTACATCAATAAGTATAGTCAAAATGCATTAGCAATGAAACTCCTTGCCGATATGGATACGATGTACGAACAATATAAAGATACATTCTGAATATATTGGTAGTCATTCATTCTTCCTGCCATATGGACTTAAAGGATGAGCATCATTATTGAGAACATAAAAGGAGTGTTGTTAAAAAAAATCTATGGCATTTAAGAAATACATCAACACAACAGAAGTAGTAAAACTGACGGGACTGTCGTATGGCGAGGTTATTAATCTCGTCAAGACAGGTGTGCTACCTAGTCATAGAAACCGCAAAGGGCATTACCGATTGAATGTGGAAGCTGTAGAGAAGTATTTCAATATCGTGATTAACAAGCCAACAGAGGAGAGTGGTTCATCATCAACAGAGAAGCCTATAAAAGATTCCAAGCAAGAGAAAGACGGAAGGTATATTTGTGGCTATACGGCAAGAAGATATTTGAAATGCAGTAAGACTACATTTGCAAGCCTTGTTGAGCAAGGCATTATTCAGGGGCATCGCGATGAGAGCAAACGATGGAAAGTGTCAAAGGAAAGTCTTCTTAACTACGCAAAACGATCTCTGACTTCCAGCGAGACTCATCTCATTATTAATGAGAATCACTATGAGGAAGTCATACAGCGTATATGTATGGCTAAAACTTCCATCAGGATCATGACAGCGAATTTTAAACGCTTTAATCTGAAGCCAACAGATAAACAAGGAAAAGAATATAAAGATGGAACTCCTTTCGTCAAATATCTTATGGCAAAAGCAGTTCAGGGAGTTTCCGTTCAAATCATCTGTTCCAAACCCTCATCATATTTCACAGAGGAATGGAAAGAATATTATCGCCAGATGAACCCTGAACTTTTTGAATATAAGTTTTGTGAAAGGAATCATGCTAAGGTGATAATAGTTGATGACGAATTTACCTATGTAGGTTCGGCTAATATAACGCCTGCAGGCATTGGGCAGGGGATTTTCACCCCTGGAAACTTTGAGGCTGGCATCCTTACAAAAAACAAGGAAGTGATTTCATCCGTAAAAGATCTTTTCTCGAAAATTTGGTCTGATGATTATTGCACGAATTGTCATAGGGCAGACAAATGCCAATGATTGATGGGCAGACGTAAGACGTCAGAAGGTGAAGAGTTAATAAGTCGATAAAATAAAAATGTCATGGACACAGGGACATATACCTGTTCCAATAATAATTAAGAATCCCCCAATAAACGATTCTTCCATTTTTTATCCATTACACATTCCCCAAATACACATATTGGATTCCTTCCTCTTCTGCGATGCGTTTGGCTGATTGGAGCGTAGGGAGGGGTGTTGGTGGGATGCTCTGCATTTTATAGCGAGGGAAGAAGCGACTGAAATGGAGAGGGGCTTGGGCAAGATGATGGTCTGCGAGCCATCGACACATCTGACGAATCATTTCCATATCATCGTTGATGCCAGGAATGATGAGATTGGTGATCTCAATCCACACACCAGCATCACGCATGGCAAGGATGGTGTCGAGGACTGGTTGGAGATGACCGCCGCTGATACGCTGGTAGATGGAGTCGCTGAAGGATTTCAAGTCGATGTTGGCTGCATCAAGGTAGGGTAGGAGGTCTGCCAAGGGTTCTGGGCATACATAACCTGCTGTGACAAGGATGTTCCAAAGACCTGCTTCGTGTGCCAGCTTGGCTGTATCTGTAATGTATTCGAGGTATGTGAGTGGCTCTGTATAGGTGTAGGCAATACCAGGACAGTGGTGTTTTTGGCAGAGGGCGACGATGTCTTGGGGAGATAAGTTATAGTGGTCAACGGCAGAGGGTGGCACCTGTGAAATATCGTGGTTCTGACAATTCAGACAGCGGAAGTTGCACCCTGTGCAGGCAAGGGAGAGGCACTGAGTGCCTGGGTGAAAGTGGTAAAGAGGTTTCTTTTCCACAGGGTCGATGGCGAGTGCACAAGGTTTGGCATAGACTTCGCTGATAAGCACACCTCCCTGATTGCGACGGCTGTGACAGATGCCCGTCTTGCCGTCGGCAATATGGCAATGATGAGGACAAAGTTGACACACTACGGTGCCATTGTCCAATCGTTGGTAGTATCTGCACTCATGCTCAACCATATCTCTCAACTAAAACACAATGGCTTCGTAAACATACAGTTCGGCATCGCGCCAACCGTTCCACCCAAGTCCTGCCTTATCTTGAGAACAATGTCCTACAAACTCTTCTTTTGTCCAGTCCACTTCGTCAGCCACTTGTGGCAGGAACGTGCCACTTCGATACCCCTTACGAATGTAGATTCCGTGACGATGCAATTCGAATTCATCGAGGTTTTTGATACGACGCATAGGGGTAAGCACGGAAATCTCTATGTCAATATCATCCAGTTCTTCACGTCTGACAGGGGAGAAACGTGGATCTTCGAAGGCTGCAGCACGAGCCATCTCAGCCACAATCTCATGCAGTGGAATGTCTTCGCCGAAATGTCCGATGCAGCCACGAAGATGACCGTATTCGTGGAGAGAGACAAAGGCGCCACATTTAGAGGTGAGAGGGGAGGAGAATGAGGTGTGGATTTCTGCGATGGGTTTGCCATCGAGGGAGTCCTTAATGCTTTGGAGGGCTATCTCTTTCAGTTGCCGCTTGTCCTCATCGGTGAGAACAAAACATTCTTCTGACTTCTGTTGACGGAGGAAGGCAAAGGAATGATAACCCACCACACGGCTGCGGTCGTAGTTGTCAATGTCGCCAGAGTTTTGATACAGCAGATGCTTGATGTCATAGTGCCCGTCAAGCATCAGCATCAACGTGATGATGGGGAACTCGCCACAGGCGCTGGTGTCCAGATTCCGCTTACCGCTACGGGCATTGGCTTCGATGGTGGCAATGAACTGTTCCACATCACCTGTTTCAATGGCTTTCCCTGTCCGTGCATCCACTTCACAAGCATCCTCATACTTTGGATAGTGGGAAAAGTCACTGCTGATGATGAAGAGGTTGTCGTCATTGAAATAGGGTTTCAGCACCTCCGCCATCCGCTTCAGCTTCTCGTAGTTGTTGGTGGAAATGATGATGGGCACGATAGAAGGAACCTCACCAAGCCTTCTCTGAAGGAAGGGAAGTTGCACCTCCAAGCAATGTTCCTGAGCATGGGCAGCGGCCTTGTAGGTAAACACCTTGTCTGCCTTTACCAATTGCTGAGCGGTCTCATGATCCACTTTCACATGGCCCAATGGGGTGGCATAATAGTCAACAGCTGTATTCACCGAGGCTCCATTGAGCCATTCGTGGTGACTGGGACCGAGCAGAAAAATTCGTTTGTATGTCTTCTGAGGGTCGAGCGTCATGTAAGCAGAAGCCGCCACGTTGCCCGAGAAATAATAGCCAGCATGGGGCACGATGAGCGCAGCCACATTGGGATATGTGGCACGCTCTTGGTGGAGAGCCAGATAGCCATCCACCTCTTCTTGGAGTTCCTTGGAATCACCCGTATAAAACCGATTCGCTTGTGTGGCAGGTCTCACCACAGGTGGTATTGTTCTTTGCTGTTCCATTTTATAAGTTTATTTATTTGCTTACCTTGAGCTCTTCTTAAACAATCGGAAATCGTACGTTCTGACGCCTGTAACAACAGAGTCATTGATGCAAATCTCATTCAGAACCAGCAGAAGCGAGTCATTGCGATAGGAGAACAATTGCTCAGGATGATGCAGGAGGGTGGTGTCCTGTCTGATGATAGAAGCAATTGGATATTCCAGCACTACTGCATCATTTTTCTTGACGATGACGGTTTGACGATCGAAATCACACCGATACTTCTCTTCGGGCAGCATGATGCTGTAGTCGTCCAGCTCCACAGGCTTCTTCCTTTCGTGCCAGTTGTCTTGAGAATAATTCTCGTCGAGATTGAAGTTGTATTCATGGTAATCCCATTCGCCATATTGCTTCTCAAACTCGTTGTTTCCTATTTCATCGCGGACATAGCAGATCACACTGGTGGCATCCCTGTATTTCTCACACAGAAGACTGTCCTGCTTGATGCGTGTCATGTCGATTTTATCGATTAGTTTTCCTGTTGTGGCATCCGTTAGCTTCAGTTCATGAATCACTTCTTGGAGTCGCTGCTTCTGGCAATTCAATCCGATACTCTTGGCAGAGATGCCAGGAATGTAAGTGAACAGGATAATGGCTGTACCGAAGATGAGCGCCATCAACTGATAATGCCTTGTACGCTTCCAGAACAGCATCAGCACAAAGAGCGTCATCAGCACACCAGCCACCATCAAGTAGAAACGGCTCTCTGTGAAGCTGTAAATGCGGATGCGGTAGATAGAGCCAATCCAATACATGATGAGCGGAGGAATGGCAATCAGCGTGAAATGGCGATAGAACCAGTCGTAGTATCGCTGGCTGAGGATTGATTGTGCCATACGTCCGACCAATGCCGCACTGATGAAGCCCATCACCATCCATGCCACACCACCTTTGGGCAAGTCCCATTCGAGGGCAATCTTAATGAAATAAGTATAGAGGATGACGGTGTAGATGATGATGGCAGGCGAGAGGATGAAATTGAGGATAAGCCTGAGCACCTTGAAGGGTTCGACCACCTCGTCCTCGTTTTGGCGGACAAAGGTGCAGCATATCTGAGGTGCCAATACAAACCAGACAAATTGGATGATATGCTCGTAGAAATGTCTGGGCTCATCAATACCGAAGATGTAGAAGAAAGAGGCACAAATGGCCATGACCACCAGATTGAAAATACCTGTGATCATCACGCCAAAGAACATTTGAGTCACCACATGGAGTGCATGTGCCGCAAAGGAACGATTGTCCAGCTTCTTGTTGCCGATAATGAGCAGAATGGCTGCCAAGACATAAGTGAACCTGAAACCGTAGGTCTCAAGGAATGGCTCCAGATCGAGAGCCAGTAGGGGAATGAACAGAAAGAAGGAAACGTAATAAACCCAACGGTTGATGCGTTGCAACCAGAAGGATAGTGTCATCAGGGGAACGAACAACCAGAGTATATTGCCCAGCTGTTTGACCGTTTCACTCATTGGGTACGATGATTCACTATGCCATACAGCCATGATGAAAAACGCCAAGCCCAAGGCCGCTTCAACAGGAAAGCGAAGCGGGCTGACGAGCAACTGCCGTATGATTTCTTTCAGTTTTGTATTCATTGCCTCTAACCTTATTTTTATGATTGAAAGCCTCCGTTTTGTGGGGCTTTTGTCGTGCTTGATGACAAACTTGCACAAAAGTGGGTACAAATATAGGGATAATTCCATGATTATTCATACATTTGCAAACATTATTTCAGAAATGGAGGTTTTACACGTTTAATAAATGGAAATCATTAGAGCGACAAAGACAGCAGAGCAGGCTGGTGCCTACTATGTCCGCATACAGGCAATGGCGAGGAAGCACCAAATCTCGTTGTATGCAGAGTTTGACGAACACGACACACCAGAGACCAAATACATTGTGATTATGGATGACTACCTACCAGTCGCCACCTGTCGATTATATGCCATAGACGAAGACCATGTGATGCTTGGTCGGATAGTGGTGTTGCCAGAGTATCGGCGACAAGGACTTGGAACACTTGTGGTTCGTGAAGCAGAGAACTGGGCTAAGGAACTGGGTTTCAAAAAGGCTATCCTGGAGAGTCGTGATAACAAAACCCATTTCTATGAAACGATGGGCTACACGTCAGACTTTTCCCAGAAGATAGTCGGTGACACCTTTACTTGCTACAGAATGGAGAAACAACTGGGTTAAATCAAGTTGACCCAATAAAAGGATGAAATATGATTAGAAAAGCTGCCAAAGAAGACATTCTGCGTATCATAGAACTGCTGCATCAGGTGAACATGGTGCATCATGTCATACGCCCTGACTTATTCAAACCCCACACGACCAAATATAACGAGCAGGAACTGGAAGCGATGCTCGACGATGACAGCAAACCCATCTTTGTCTTTGACGACGGAATGGTGTTAGGTTACGCTTTCTGTCAGATTACGGAGGTTAAGAATAACCAACTGTTGGAGGACATCAAGACGCTCTATATTGATGACATCTGTGTGGATGAGAATGCCCGTGGTAAACACGTTGGAAAGGCATTGTACGAACACGTCCTTGAGTATGCGAAGTCCATTGGCTGCAATAACATCACCCTGAATGTGTGGGAAGGTAACGAACCAGCACAACGTTTCTATCGTAACATGGGTATGCAAGTGCAGAAAACGACGATGGAGATAATCCTGAAAAGTAAAAACCAAACCTGAAAACCGATGATTGACCAGATTATTGCTTACAACAAGGAGTTCGTAGAACAGAAAAGCTACGAGAAATATTTGACAGACAAGTACCCTGACAAGAAGTTGGCAGTATTGTCGTGTATGGATACCAGGCTCACAGAACTGCTGCCAGCCGCATTGGGATTAAAGAATGGCGATGCAAAGATTATCAAGAACGCTGGTGGTTTGGTCATCTCTGCCTTTGACTCAGCCATGCGCAGTTTGATTGTCGCCATTTATGAATTGGGCGTAGAGGAAATCATGGTGGTGGCTCACTCTCATTGTGGAGCTTGTCACATGAGTTTCGACCACTTCCACCACGAAATGATTGCCCGTGGTGTAACGGATGAGACGCTTGACACCATCCAAAAGTGTGGCATCGACTTACATCATTGGTTGGAAGGCTTCAAGGATACACCCGAATCTGTCCGTAAGACCATCGAGACCATCAAGACGCATCCGCTGGTTCCAAAAGACATCGTGGTTCGTGGGTTCATCATTGATTCTGAAACAGGAGAATTAGAAGAAATACGATAATATGACACTACAAGATGCTATTGAAGCCCGGCATAGTGTAAGGGCATACAGAAATGAGCCTTTGGCAGAGGATGTTGTCAAGGTTCTGGAAGAGAAGATTGCTGTCCTGAATCGTGAAGGCAACTTGCACATGCAACTGATTCAGAACGAACCAAAGGCTTTCCAAGGGACGATGGCCAAATATGGGAAGTTCCGCAATGCCAACAACTACATAGTCATGGCGGGAAAGAAAGCCGAAGATCTCGATGAACGCATTGGCTATTATGGTGAGCATCTAGTGTTACTGGCTCAGACTCTTGGCTTGAACACATGCTGGGTAGGTCTCTCGTACTCGAAGGTGCCAGGAACGTATAAGCTTGACGAAGACGAGAAGATTGCTTGTTATATTGCCAGCGGTTATGGTGAGACACAAGGTGTCAGCCATAAAA
>JAEEGL014438669.1_pt1 | contig 16897 bp, 22 predicted proteins | sample 9134231 | NCBI WGS metagenome assembly JAEEGL01 (sample SAMN16246548, study PRJNA631951) | gut metagenome | biome: gut microbiome; feature: rumen; material: fiber-attached | host: Bos | place: Iran: Karaj | collected 2018-10
ACACAAACCAGGTCAATGTCGGATTGACTTGGATGTGTCCTGACTCGCTTCCCGAAATCGACAGGTGGAACACGCCGATGCTGTCGTCTTGGTTGATGACGGGGTTGGCGTTGACTGCCATTTTCGTGTTGACGAAAGCGTCATAGAGGTCGTTGAAGTCAAGGTGGATCTCTCCATTGAAGTCGGGCGCGTAGGAGCCTTCGAAGACAATTTCTGCATCGCCCCAATCCGCATTGTCGCGGTCGGAGAAAGGCCAAAAGCGCAGGTCGACGCTGACGTTCTCGGTGGCCTCCAGTTCGATGGTGGGCACAGTGTTCTTGGCGTAGAAGCCATTCGTCGTCGGTCTATATGTCGGTGATACTATAACACTCATGATGGTTGCAAAGTTATTTTCGGTGGTCCCGGAAGCAGTGACAAATTCAGGCGTCTACAGCCTCAAACCAACAGTGTATGCCAGGATAGGTAATCGAATATCCGTTGATTGAAGCTTCGCGTATATTGTGGCTGCCGTCGTAGTATTTCACGATGCCGCTCACGATGACCTTGATGCTATGTCCTCCCATGTCGATAATTTGGCCAACGAAAGTCGGAATGCCAAGATATTGGGATCCGCTGATGTCGTCGATGGTGGCCGACGACTCATCCATTGCGTCGCCTTCGGTTGGTGTGTTGTTATTGTTTTCCCAATCGATCACTGCCGCATCCCAGGTTCTCGTCACCAGATCGTTTGCCCCGTCGAAATTGAGCATCCATTTCAGGCTTGGCGATTCAATGGGGGTGATGGGCGTGTCGGTGATGCCGTCGGTGAAGTGTTTGCAAAGGATATATTCGGCTTCGGTGAGACCCATGCGTTCGGTGAGGCGTGCCGATGCCGACACCGGCAGCAGTTTCTGCCCTTGGCACATTTTCGGCCGACTCATGTCGAGGTTGAGGAAAGCGCCCACGTTGTAGAGGATATGCGCGCTTACGCGAGTGGCGTGGTTGAGGATGATTTCGTTGTATCGTTTCCAGAACTTGTCGTACATAGCGAAATTGGTCAGACCGAACTCGAGCGTTACGCCCGTGACGCCAGCCTGCGTGGTCTCATAGGGGATATAAGCCTGGTTGGTGCCAGTGGTGCGGAACGCGAAATGGCTGTTGTGGGCTTTCCAAGCCACCATGATGCTTTGGTCCGAATCCTCTTCCTTGCCTTGGTAGGAAGTGTGGAAGTGCATGCGTTCGCCGATAAAAGGGCACACGCATCGCTTGAAGGCCATCGAAGGGCTTTCGGGATTCAGCCTGGGCGAGACCATCATCAGCGGCATGGTGTCGCTTTGGCTGAAGGCCTCGGTGTCGTCCGAGTTTTGGCGATCGTAGGCGAAGTGGTTGGTGCCAAGCGGCTCTTGTTGTTGGATGCCCGTGCTCAGGTCGCGGGTGAGAGCATAGAACTGCCCTGTGGCCAGTCGCAATACGAGGCAATCGTTGAGTGTGCCATTGACCCATTGGTCTTCATCGGCTTCAACATAGCTGCCATATTTGGCCACCATTTTGTCGAAGCTTTCGTTGGCGGGCTCAGTGCCTTCAATACTGTTGGTCGGGGTTAGCACGATGCGTTTCGATTGGCTGAGTTGCACCGACCAAAAGTCCTCCACCAATGCGGTGATGTCTTCATCGGCACTGTTGGCCAACAGGTCTTCCATTATCACGATGCTCACTTGTTTGGTCTCGCTGTTCACCACCGGTTGGGCATGGAACTTGGCCAGCAGCCATTCAAGGAACTCGCTGAGGGTGCAGCTGGGCACCAGGTCCTGATACAGCAGAGTGCCGCGCACCAGTGCGTCGGCGCAGTTGTGCATCACCACGATGTCGCACAAGTCGTTTTCGGCGAAACGGTTGTATGTCATCGTATAGCCAAGGCATTCAAACAGGCGGTGCAACAGACGGTGCAGCTTCAGGAAGGGTGCAATGCCGTAGCCTTCTGGTACCGACATCTTTATATCGCCTTCGTGCACCGTGCGTGCCGCATAAACGAGCACGCCTTGGCCATTGTCCTCGTTGTTGAGTTGGTAGTAGGTCACATTGTTGTTTTCGTAGGGAGCCACGGCCACGGGAAAGAGGGTGAAGTCGTAGCTGTCGGCGCCTTCGTAGCAGTCCTGCATGATATCCATCGCGCCTTCCACGCTGGCCCATGTCATCTTCGATGTGCCTTCCGTGTCGCATTCCTCGAAGATCGCCTTCAGCGACTTGTCTCTTGCCCTGGTGTAGAGGTCGCTGCTGTCGATGGCCAGAGAGGCTTCGATGCCGTTGAAGCAGTGCACGGTGTTTATGACAAGCTGACCGCGTTTCTGCACAGGACCCACTTGCAGGATGGCTTCCACCTTGTTGGTGTAGCGGTAGGTGCGATCAATGCGTTCGCGGTGGCCGAGAGCTGCCAAGTTGCCCGACGAAGCCGGCACCGAGGCGGGAACACTGGCGTCGCCATCTCCCGAGAGGAAGGGGTTGTGGCGTTCCATTTCCATGCAGAAGTCTTTCGGCAGGACGAGGCTGCCGTTGGCGGTTATGAGTTTCATCGCTTAGTCTGGTTTTTGAAGGTGTCGTGTTTTTGTTTGGCCAAGAGGATATCGCCGTATTTCACGAATAGACCGTTTTCGGCGCAATAGCGCATGACGGCATTGAACTCGCGCATGGCTTCCCAGTCGATGTTGTTCACATCCATCGTTGGCAAGCTTGCCGATGATGTCGGTGACGTGGATCCTCCATCGGCAACACCCTTAGCCATGGAGCCAGAGCGGCCTCGGCTACCTGTTTTACGGTAACGTTCGCGGTTGGCGATCAGCACAGGTTCTCTGCGTTTCATCCATGCGGGTATCACATATTCATTGGCATGCACGATGCCGACAGGAGTTTTGTCCGAGGCAGCCCAAGGCGTGTTGCCACCTTCGTCGTAGCCCGTCAAAGTGCGCTTCCCTGTGTTGGTCGATGCCGATGACCCGCTGCTGTTGACGCTGGCATTCTTGATGGCATTGCGTTGGGCTATGATGGTGGCGACGTCAGCTGCAGTGGCGACGGCAATCATTGCAGCGGCCACGGCGCCGCCGATGGGACCCAACTGTGCAAAAGCCTGAATGGCGGCCAATGCGCCAGCGGCGATGGTCTTCGCAATGTTGATGACCATGTCGGCATCGGCATACTTCTTTTGGATCTCCAGCTTCTTCTGCTCGTATTGCGCTTCCACTTCCTCACGCTTCTCGGCATTGTCTCCGGCAGCGGTAAGCTCTTTTTGGTAGTTGGCTTCTGCTTTGGCCAGTTCGGCGTCCTTGATGGCCGAAACCACATTTGAGGCCTCAGCCATGATGCTGTTGACCTTCTCGGTGTATTTTTTGACTTTGTCAAGTTTCTCCTGAAGGTCTTCCTCGGCGTATTTCTTGCGAAGCTTCTTGACGGCTTCCTCGTATTCTTCCTCCGACAGTTGCTTGGCATCGTGTAGTTTGTCGAGCCTCATCAGTTCGGCAGCCATCTCGTCGTTGCGCACCTCAGAGGGCGTGCGCAGCGACGCCCTCACCTCGTTTCCTTCCTTGGTCAGCTCTTCGAGTTTCCGCTTCTCCTCAAGAATCTTTTCGTTTTCCTCCTTCAGCTTCTCGTCGGCTTCCTTGGCCAGGCGGTCCATTTCCTGTGCGGCCAGCCTCTGTGCTTCGATTTGGGCATCGAGCATGGCCTGTTGGAATGTTGTTTCATCCTCTCCGTATTTTTGTGCCAGGTCGATTTTCTTCTGGATGTACTCTACCTTGATTTCGCGCAGGCGGTCTTCGTATTGCTTTTCGTTAAGAATGCCATCGGCATACTTCTTTTTGGCGATGTTTTCCTGCTCACGCTCTGCCTTTTCGATTTCTTCTTGCTTCTTCTTGTACTCCTTATTGATTTCAGTTGTGGCCACTTTGGTCAGCTTGGCGTAGCGTGCCATCAGCGCCTTCGACTCGTCTTCCGTAAGCGAGGCATAGCCTTTGTCTACCATGGTCTGCTCCTTTTTGGTGAGCTTATCGTAGCGCTCCTTGAGGAAATCGAATTGCACTTGTGTGAGGTTGGTGTTCTCGGTGGCTTCGGTCTGCACTTGGGCGGCATATTTCTCCTTGATCTTGGCGATGGCAAGGTCTTTTTCTTCCTTGATTCGCTTGATTTCCGCCTTCATTTGGCTTTGGTCGTCAATCTTCCTTGCTTTCGACAGTTCAAGTTCATATTCCTTCTGCACCAAGTCGATTTCATTCATCATCTCCGACTTTTCGGCTTCGATGGTGATGCCTATCTTCTGCATCAACTCGTCTTGTCCCTGGGTGAGATCTGCGATGCCCGACTTGAACTTTTCTATGTCTTCTAGCACTTGGCCGTATTCGGTGGGCTGTGTTTCAACGGTTCTTACGCCAGATGTCGATGGCAAGTTTAACCCCAATGCTTTACCTAACAAAGAATTGCCAGAATCTTTAATCACCTCTTTCGTTTTCTCGGGCTCAACACCTCCATTTGCCTCGATCATCTCCTGCTTCTTTATCTGAGCCTCATCCAGCTTTTTTTGATAGTCCATGATGGCTTTCTCCGCTTCCTTGAAGTCTTCCTTATAGGCTTCAAGCCTGATCTTTTGGCGAAGCTTCACCAGATAGGCATCCAACGCAGAGGTGTTGTTGTTGATGAGGATTCCTTCCTCAGTCAGGTCGGCATGATAACCAGGCACGATTCCCTTCAGCTCCAGCAGTGCTTCCTTGCGCTTGTCCAAGGAAACATTGTTGTTATTGATAATCCTGTTCAAGGCATCAATCTTTCCCTTCTCCTCGGCATAAGTCTCGGCAATCTTCTCCTCCGTGGTCTGCGCCTTCTCGGTTATCTCCACATTCTCCTCCATCTTGTTGTTCAGTTCGGTAAGCTTATACACGAGCGCAGCCACACCGATGGCGATAAGTCCATACACCGACTTGCTGGCAGCGGCATTGGCCGCCTTTTGCGCTGCGGCATACTTCAGCGTTTGCCCGGTCAGACGGTAATAGGCGGCAAAGAGCTTGTTTGACAGGAACTCGGCCGTCTTCGACACCGTGTTCCACACCTTGAGCCAATTTGTCCTAACGGCCTCGGCAATGGCTTGTGCCTTGATGATTGCAGTCAATGCAGCCACGGCAATGATGGCATTGCGGATTTCCTTGCCGTGCGAGGCCAACAGCTTGATGAGGTAGGTCAAAACCTTTGTTGATTTCAGCATCACGGGATTGAGGCTTTGCCCAAGGGCGATGCTGGCGTTCTGGAACTCCTTGCGAGCCTTTTCAAGGTTGGCCTGCAGGTTGTTGTTCTTCGTGTTGTATTCCTCTGTCACCGATGTCGCTTTCTCAAACTCCACATTGGCGAGGGCTTGCGCCTTGGTGACTGCTCCAAGGTTCTTGGCCATGGCCGCCAACACTTGTACAGCACGGGCTCCGTCAAGTCCCATGTCTTTGAACATTGGCACCAATTCATCAAATCCGCCTGACTGATGCAGTGATTTCAGGACCATAGTGATGGCTGCATTGGCATCATTTTTCAACAACTCCGAGAACTTTTCCACTTCCATGCCGGCATATCCTGCAAAGGTGGCCGTGTCCTCATACATCTTCATCAGGAACTTCTGGAAGGCGGTCGCGGCCATCTCCACTTTCATAGAAGATTGGTCAAGACCCGATGCAAAGCCCATAAGGTTTTGGACTGAAATGCCTGCCATCGCACCCACACCAGCCAACCTTTGGGTGAATTCAACCAAATACGCTTCTGCGGCCGTAGAGTCTTGTCCTAAGGCATTGATGGCAGAACCTATACTGAGCAACGATTTTTCAATGCCCATTGAAGCTGTGAGGCCGTACACATCTGCAATCTTTCCCAGTTGTTTAATGGCACCCTCGCCCAGGTCTTCGCCCAAGGCCACCTGAATCTTGTCTGCGGCTCGCACGAAGCCCAAGATGTTTTCCTTGCCTTGTATGCCCAGTTTGCCGGCATCGCGTGCCAGGAGCAGCAGCTGTTCACGGCTGGTGCGGGTGTCGATTTTCATCAGTTCCTTGTCGAGGTCGGCCACTTGTTCGTGAAGCAGCCCGGTAGTCTTCATCACATCTGCGTAGGTATCGTCGAGCTTGGCGGCTTCCTCTGCTGCTTTGCGGAAGGCCATCGACAGACCGGTGACGGCGGCCACGCCTGCTGTCACCATCCCGAAATACTTGTTGAAGCCGTCGGCGAGGCCTTTCACTGAGAATGCGGCTTGCTTCTCCTCCACCACCAAGCCTTTGAACTCGTTGGTCAACTGCCGGATGCGGGTGTTCACCTCCTGCAATTGCTTCGATTTCGTGATGAAAGCCTGTGTTCCTGGTGTCAGCTTGTTGATTTCCGACTGCAGCTGCTTGGCCGCGCTTCGCAGTTCCTTGAGACTGGCACCGTTAATGTTTTTCATGATGTCGGCAAACTTCTTCGTTTCGCGACGGGTGATTTCCATGTCGCGGGTCAGTTTCCGTGCCTGCGCGTCTAGTTTGTCTCCAAGTGCATCGTTACCAGCTTTTCTTGCTTCGAGAGCCGCGTTTGTCAGTCTTTCGTATTCTTGCTCCATCTCTTTGATGGCGCGTTTGGCACGTTCGCCGTTAAGCGTTACGATTATTTCAGCCTCTTGTGTGTTCTTAGCCATGGTAGTTGATTGTTTCTATAGATTTCATCACTTCGTCTATCCATTCTTGCCCGTATTGGGCAGCCATCAGGCGACCGAGTTGGTTGAACTCGCGCCAATAGATCTTGTTGAACCATTTCTTGGGGGTGCGGTATCCTGGTCCCGCTCCGGCATCCACATAGTAGCCGTAGTAGAGAAAGGTGAAGGAGATTTTGGCCACGTCGCCATTGGCGTCGTGCTCCACATGGGCGCGAAACGAGTTGATGAGGTCACCTGTGTGCGTTGGCAGGAAACGAAGCTTTGCAATCCTCATCTCCCATCTTTGCACAGTGATTCGGGCCCATTCCTTCAGGTCGACAATGTCGTTTTTGTCCATGGTTACTCTAATGGCTTGTATTCAAAGTCGGTGTCTTCGCCGAAATTAAGCGTAAACTCGTAGCCTGTGAAGTTAGGTCCGGCGTTGCGGATGCCCCACGGGATGTAGTCCCATTCCCATTGTGCGAGAGGTTCGTCTTTCTCGTGGAGGTTGAACACGCTGATGATGCGTTTCATCATGCCGAAGCAATCGTCTTGCACCGCCTTGCGGTCGCCGTCTCGGGGTACCATTTTCATCACCCAGATGGATTGCGACGACTTTTGGAAGCCGCCGGGTCGAAACGAGAACTCCCCCACCTCACTGTTCTCGAGCACTACGACGGGCGACAGGCCTTTAGTTTGGATCAGTGCAACGATGCCGTCGTAGCCGGCAGCGCTTTCGGTGATTTGTTTTGGATCATTCAAGCCATTCACCTCGGGTTTCAAAACGACGAGAGGCTCCGGATGCTGGGGCTGAGGGTTGACGGCGCGACCAACGGGATGGCCTCCGACGTTCACTTCCTCTTTCTTGAAGAGGATGGATTGAAGATATTCTAAAGTGAGCATGGTTGGTTTTTGGTTTGATGCAAAAATATCCAGCCAAAAACCGAAGCAAGTGACAAAAAAAGCCCGACAACATTCGTTGCCGGGCTCCTATTGGTACATTATCTATTTACACATCACTTAACAGACTTCTTTTTATGAGGTCGTACAGCGATTCCAAATTGTCGACATTTTTCTTTTCAATGGACAAATAAATTCTATCGTATGATTTGAATTGCTTGAACTTGTCGATGGCCACGTGGTAAACCAATGGGTTGGAATAGACCATGACCCTTGCAAACTGGCCAGGTTCGCGTTTTTGCGGGTAATATTTCTTTTCGCTAACCAAATCCCCTTTGTACGCCTTGATTTCCTTAAGTTGTTGTAATTCCATTTTTCTTGTTTTTAAGATTTTGCAAAGATAATGTTTTTTTTCGATTGTCCGAAATGTGTGGCACCTTAAGGCTCCGTGTCGGCTTGGATCTGTTCCATCAATTGGGTCATCTCCACGCCAAGCTGCTCGGCCTGACCTCTCAGGTCGGCAAGACCAGCGTTAATCTCGCACATGCGAGAGATGATTTCAGTGCGTGTCATGCTGCACCTCCTTCCTTCGGCAATGATGTGAGGGTGAGGTTAAAGGCACCTCCAAGTTTCGGGCGAGGGCGTTGCTCAATGGTCGCAGGCTTGATCCAGGTGCGTTTGTCAGGCATGGTTGTGCAACGTGTTTCACAGCCAGGTTGTTTCGGCTTGCGCACGGTCACGAGGAAGCCTTTGCTCATGGCGCGAAGCCTGACTCTTTCCTCTTCACGGTCGCTGTTGGCCATGACCACGATGTTGTTTTTGCTGTGGCAATCGCGGAAGATTACCAGTGTTCTCGGTGCCGTCTCTCCGGCTGTCGTTCTTGAATTTTGCATAACTGTTAAGCATTTAAAGATTTGGGCAACAAGAAAGCGGTCGCCACTTTCGCTGCTTAACAGATGGTCCACCACGAGGGGGCTTATCTACGAAAGGGCGACCGCAAAGGTCTTTCTATGTTGGCGGCAGGGCATCAAAAAAGCCCTGCGAAGTGTCGTTGGGCTGTTTCCGCCGCCCCTGCGTGATGGTCAAAACCACCTGTTAAGCGCTGCAAATATACGGCGACTTTTCGAATATGCAAGCAAAAAATGAAAAAATTGCAGGGTTGTAAGGTTGCAACCCTGCAATTTTATGCGTTTTTTGGAAATTTTAGCTGGATTTTTGGAAACAAACCTTACCAATCGTCGTTGGCCGGGTTGATTGTCAAACTCTCCAAGGTATTCTTTAGCCTAGCTGCCTCGGCGTCGCAGGCTTCCTTGATTTTCTCCCAGGCTTTTTCGTCATAAGAGCCATTGTGGATTTTTTGCGGTTGGTCATAGATAAGTCCGAGGATGCAGGTCTGGCTATTCCCTGGATTGACTTCATGGCTGAAATTAGTCATCTCCATCTTAAACCTGCCGTCGCGGCACTGGAACTTCAGCTTATAGGTGATTTTGCCGCTATAGCACAGCAAGGACAGCTTGTTTGCTGAGAAGTCAAACATCACGTCCTTGGTGATCATCTTCTCCTCTTTGTCGCGATAGAAGTCGCCGTCGACGGCCTTGAAGTTGGTGGCAATCCAGTCCACGAGTGCCGTGTAGATTTGGTCGGCTGTGGTGCCTTCCTTCTGGATAACATAGTCGTAAGTGAGTGGTTTCTGAGCGTGGCCAACCATAATCATGGTTACCAACGCAATAAATAACAACGCTTTTTTCATAATGATTGTAATTTGAATTAGGCTGCAAAGATATATATATGTACCCAAAATCGCAAATCAGGGTACATATTGCGGCCGTCATGTACCCAAAAAGGCAAGTTCGGGTACATGTAAACTTTAATGTAAACCTATAAGTTAAGTTTTGGGCAAAATGGTAACACGATGGAAGGGTCAAGTTAAGTTTTCTGGCGAAAAGTAACATGAGCGAAGCGCTTATTTAACTTTCAGCGCGGAAAGTAAAATAAGACCCTGATTTGACCACCTTATTTGACCACTTATTTGACCACCATTTTGCTGGCGTCAGCAAAATGATAAAAGCCCGCACCGGTGAAGGCACGGGCTTGGAGTCGCATTCCGCGTTGTCAAACGATAGTCATACGACTGATAGAAGTTCGCGGCCGATGCTGTGAACGCCATCGAGGATGCGTTTGCGTTGCTCTGGGCGTGGGTGGCGCAGGCCGTTGGCATAGTGGCTTAACAGCCTTTGGTTGATGCCTGTGGCACGGCTCAGCGCAGCAAGACTGGCATAAGGTTCGCAGGCGTGAATCAAGGCGGCGGCATCCACATAGTTGTATTCAAACTCATAGTTGCCGTCAACGAGCCATTGCGGAACCTCGTCGCCATCGGCCAACATGCCTTCCACATGGAAACGCAGCGTCTCAGCCACCTCTTTTTTAAGCTCTCTAATGTCTTTGGCGGTGATGGCCACCGCACCAGGCACGTTCTCGCCAAATGTGGCGCAGAAATTCTTGTCGGCCCATTCTACAAACACTTTTACTGTTTCTTTCTTTTCCATATTGTATGTTTTTTATTGTTGTCCCACTTTTTAGTGGCAGGGTGGTCACTTCCACCCTGCCTGTTTCCAGATGCTGTTGAGAACGAATTGGCTCAGCACTTCACTTTTTTTCCCTCTCACCGTCACCTTCCCCAGCTTCGTCGGGTGCTTGAACTGGCGGTGATCACCCTTGGTGTAGCTGAGCTCCCATCCGTCGGCTTCGAGCAGCCTGATCACTTCGATTACTTTCAGTCTTTTCATTTTTCCTATCGTTTGACGCTGCAAAGATAGTAAAAATAATATCATTAAAACAAAAAAAACAGATTTTTTTCAAAAAAAGTGCATTTTTTTTGCCAATCTTTCAAATATTGGCAAGTTTTGGCAAGAAAAAAACCTCCAGGCCTTGGGGCGTGGAGGTAAAAACATAATAATATATGAAAAGAATTACAACTTTTCAGTTGACTTCAACCCAGCCGTTCATTTGGGCCAGCCTGTCGAGTTCTGCATCGGCAGCCTCACGGGTACAACTCTGCAGGCGGTAGGTGTCGGGCAAGGTGATCTGTAGCTGTGCCGCCACTTGCGGGGTCAGCGGCACATGCTCTTCGGTGGGCACCACAAGCACCTGGATGGCAAAGCCGTTCAAGCAGGGGCGCACGTAAAAGCGGTATCGCTCGTTTTCAGTGTTGATGTATCTTTTCATCTTTGCTCTTTGGGATATAGTTTGTTGAAAACGCCAACGGGAAGCACGGAAAGCTTGCCCGGGATCACCTTTCCGTCCTTCTCGTCGACAAACAGCAACACGATTTCTTTTTCTATTTGTATCCAGCACATCTTCATTTCTTCAAATACTTTCGTGATAGATAGATGAGAAACAAAAGCACGGCCACGGCAGCGACAACGGACACGATGGTCACCGTGCCGTTGTCCTGCCTGGCTTCGGAGGAGGCCTCCTTTTGCAGGGCTTCTTGGTCGACGTTTTTCTGTTCGGCCACCGAGTCTGTCGCCGTGATGGACGACCTGTCCTCGTTTCTCTCGGTTGAAAACTCCACACTCTTCACCGCGCCTATGCCGCCAGTAACGCTACCCGGATGGGCGACATTTGCGAGGCCATTGGCGGCAGGCGCGGCAGGAGGTGGCAGAACCGAGAAAGAGTCCGATATGGGTGGATAGAACTCAATCTTGTAAGTCGTCTTTTCGGCGAAGGAACTCCACAGGCTGTCAACTCTGCGGAGTTCCACGCCTATCTCGTCGATGCTCGTGCGGGTCTTGAATCTGCTCGTTTCGACTCCTGCACGGCAGCCGGCGAGAAAAACCAACTCTAAAAATAACAATATGAGTAATCTAACTTTCATTTGACGTAACTGCAGATAAACTCCATGATGCCTTGCACATCGGCGCAAACCTCGGCTTTGTCGGCATAGTCCTTCGAGCGGACGGCAGGCGCCTCGTCGAAATCATCTTGCCTCACTGTGATGGTGACGTGCGCCATGATCATACGATTGGCTTGTATTCCAGGCCTTCGATGAAAGCCCATTTGGTCCATTTCCTCTGGCATAGTTTCGTCTTGACAACGCCATACGCGTGTCCACGGGCCTCAATCACCCAGCAGCCACCGATGTACACGCCTACGTGCCCAGACATAAAGACAGCCACGCCGGGGATCCTGGGCATTTCGTCCATGTTGGTACCCTTGCGCTTGGCGAGGTTGTAAAGCATGTCGGCCGACACGTCTTTCATGCCGTTGCTCTGGTATTCATATTCGGTCGAGTCGGCACCCTTCGTCCAGAAATACCCCTTGATCAATCCTACGCAATCGTGCACCTTCTTTCCCAACTGATCCTTGAAGTCGTCGGCGGTGTAATTTTTAGGATACGTCTTTTTGAGGTACTCATAGAGTGCCTTCGTGGCCTTCTGCCCGAAAGCCCCATACCAATATGGCCGACCAAGCTGCTTCTTGCAGTAATCGACGAGACCGATATTTGTTTTGTTTTCCTTTTCCATGCTTTATGTGAATAAGTAGATACAGCCGACGACGACCCAAAAAACGACGATGCAGAGGAAAGTCAGAGCCAATGGGTAGCACCCCGAACGATCGAAGTATTCTTCCGCTTGGTATTGGTCGGCCTCCTCTTGTTTGTTTTTCTTTTCCTCCATGGCTCTTCGTTGCGTGTAGTTGCGGGGGCGGGACTCGAACCCGCGTAGACCTGCTTATGAGGCAGGGCTGGCACCAACTCCAGTAACCCCGCTATGTCTCCCCTCAGGAGTGGCCATATATTTAAGGGTGGCCACCCATCGGGGAGTTTTGTGCGCTCCCAAGTATGCTTGCCTCCTACATAGGCACGCCATCCATGACGGCAAAGGACATGGAGGCTGCCGACAAGCCCGGGAGCGATGGATTCCGCGCACTTGCCATCAAGGTGCTCTTCCAACTCGCATAGACGCCGCTCACTGAGCGGTGGATGTCTTGGCCTATGAAAGCAGTTACGCGTTTCGTTGCTGCAAAGGTTGCAAATGTCGCCGACGAAAGAGTGACAGATTTTCAGTCGTTCGGTGGCGTGTTGGTTTCGAGGTAGTCGTGGCCGCATCTCGGGCAGACACCCATCCACAGCCTGAGGTCGTATTCCTCGCCACACTCGGGGCAAGTAACGTCGATGCAATGGTTGCTCATACGGCTATTCCAAGTCGAAGTCTTTCCTCACCTTGAAGGATTTGCCATCCGCACCAGGCTCGCTGATGATGGCTTCGGCGCTAACAAACAACTCAGCCTCACTGTTGATGTTGGTCTTCAACGTCAGCTGCATGACCTCACATTTCTTATAGCCGTTCTCATCCATGGCCTTCAGCAATTCTGCCACTGCTTTTTTCAAAAACGTTCTTTTCATCAGTGTTTCATTTTGTTCATCTGTTCCTCAATATTTTTCGCCTCCTCGATTTTGTGCTGCAAGGCCGAGAAGACGTCGTGCACGTTGCTCCGTTCGATGGCCTCGTTGTCCTGAGGCCTTCCGTCATTGAGCATCAGCATGATGTTCTGTCTCGCCTCGATGGGGCTTGAAGCCACATCCGATCCCGACGGATCGTCCGCCTTGCGGAACACGTAGGGATATCGTTCATGCAGCCAATCCTTGAAGCACTCATACCATTTCTGCAGCAGCACCACATCGGGGTCGGTCGCTTGTAGATCTTCATGAGGGTCGCCCAGGTCTTTCATGGCGCCTTTCAGTTGGTCCAGGTTGCCGTAAAGGCTGTAACCCATCATCAACGCGTCGGCATGGAACCAATCGCCGAAGGTGGTGTCCATCAGGTAAGGGTCCCACTTGAATGGCCATGCCATGTCGATAGGCATCTGTTCCTCCGACAAGAAAGACAATCGGCTGCAGAAGTCGCTCACCTGCCAATCCTCGAGGTCGAACAGTGTGCCATCGGCGGTCTTGAAGCGGGTTTTCACCACTTTTTTTCCTTCATCATCTGCCGTTCCGGCCACCATCTTGATGCCAGCGAAGCTGCAAAATAGAACGAGCAGATATTCCTCGCGAGATAGCTCTTTGGAGGCCAACTCCACCACATAACGAAGCTGCACCGAGGTCAGTTCCTTCCATCCGGTAGGGATATGCAGGTCGACGGTCATAGAAAATTCACTGTTTTGCCACCATCGATGCTGATGTCCTTTCGACTGCTTGCTGGCGAGGCTGCAAAGGCGGGGAAATCACCCAAATTGTCCAGCATGATGTCGCGTGCACACACGGCGGCATTGCGGGCATGGGCCATATTGTAGCGTAAGGCAGCAACGGCGCAATCCTCTAGGCATACAATCGCCTTACGGTGGATTTCTTGCAGACTATTGGCGCGGTACATCCCTAATAGTCGGTCAATCTCGGCACGGCTCACATAATAGTCGGCCACGTTTCGGAGTTCCCTTGCCATCAACGGTATGGATGCATAAAAGTCATCGTATTTCATCGATGGCTTTTTGTCGGGCTGAAGCCCACTGCAATAGGCAGTGAACACCTCACACAGGGGAATGAAGGCCGATGTCAGGTACTTGAATTGCTCTGAATCGCGCCAATCGCCGTAAGCGCCATCGTCGATGCTGTTTTTCATCAGGAAGCGCACCAACGCGTCCACATCGGAGGCGATACGCTCAGGCATTTTGGCAATGAGGCGGTCCACTCGTTGCGACGAAGCCGGGCTGAAATTGTCATTGTTTTGCACCGCAAATCCGGCCTCTGTGAGCTGCATGTCCATCTCTGGGACGACTTTGAGCAAGGCGATTTCTGCGATGACCAGTTGGCAATGCGTTCGCAAATCGAGGTGCTGATCTTCTTGTCCTTCGGGGATAGCTTCTTCCAGCACATCCTCGATATCTTCTCCGATGATGTGGCAGACTAGCCATTCTTGTGCGCCACGGAAGAAGTCGTTGAAACGGGTATTGTCGACCGACAGGTTCAACGAAGGAAGAAAATCAGCTGCTTTGGTGGTATTGCTGAGTATCATTTTTTGTCTGTTTTTGGTTGTTTAAGTGCGGTCTCTGACCTAAGGTAAAAGTAACGCTTCTCCTTTCCACAGTTGCATTTCTTCACCTTTTTTCCGCTACCACAAGGGCAAAGTTCGTTGCGGCCGGCCTTTTTGACGTGCACGGGTGCGTTACCAGGAGCTTTCACTAATATTGCCATTGGTTATTGAGTTAGGTTGTCTTGCGTTCTGATTTCTCCCGACTTCGATTGGTCGAGCGTAGTGAAGAGGCTGTCTTGGATCACGATTTCGAGATCGTGGTCCCAACCGTTCACCTCACGCACCACAGGCCACCATTGCAGGGCAAGATAGGCCGTTGGTTTGCTGAGGCTCTGCTTCATAATGAAGATCTCGCGGATGTTGGAGCCGCTGAGACTGTTGGAGTTCTTGCCAGGAGTGGCACCAATCAACGAAGGGTGAACGTCCATGGCATACGAGATGATGTTGGCACCCGTCTCGTAGTCGGTCAGGTACTCCCCTCCGTTGATGTCGTTTTTCACCGTCTCAATCTCGATCAGTTTCTCCAACGACATTCCGTTGCCGTTTTGCAGCAGCTTCTTTTTGGAGATGATGGCCTTTCCGGCATTCTCATCGCCGGCCAGCACATCGCCAATCTGCTTGACGATCTCTTCGTAGAGCGCCTTGCGCTTCTCGTGGTCGTCTTTGCTGATGCCGAGGAGTTCTTCCTTCTCTTTGAAGTATTCATCGGCAATGTGGATGATGTGCTTCACGCCGAGGTTATACTTGAGAATCGCCCTTTTGAGGTTCGGGATGCTGCACAGTTGGTCGTACCATCCACTGCGGAAGATGCTCCACCAGTTCGGATAACTGTAGTAGGGCCTGCCGGGAGAAGGGATGTAGATGGGGAAGCAAAGACGGGCATCACTACCAACGACCAGGCGTTTGCGGATGTCGTCCACAGCATTGTATTCGTCCACCACATACGACTCTTGAATGTCTTTTTTGGTGGGGCTATCTTCCCACTTGGCCGAATACAAGTGTCTGTTGATGAGGTCTTTCTTGTCTACGCCCCAACGGCTGAACATCGCTTCGCGATGGATGATGCCTTCAATCGTGTGGCGTTTCCTATCGTCGCCTCGTTTGTCGGTCAACAGCACGGGGAAAGCGTTGCCGAAATAACAGAGGTCAGTCATGATCTCTTGGAGAAGGAGCGGCACATTGTTACGCATATACCAGTCGTAGGCTGGCCCACTGGTCTGTTCGATGAAGTCCTTGACGCGGTTGTTATCAGGATCGCGCACCACCTTCACCAGGCGAGGCCCGAGGCCATACATCACCTTCCAGTTAAAATTGGCGTTGGTACCGACGATTTCGGCCTTGTCGATGAGACTCATCACCTTTTGTGGCAGGTTATTGTCGACGCCCCAAGGCGCAATGCGGTAATCCGCCACATCCTGAATACAAAGGTCGGGCTCATCAAAGAGCTTAAGAGAGTCGTTTTTAAGGATAACCAACGCCTCCTTGCAAACGCAGGCATTATCGCTCAGCCAGATAATATTGTCACTAGCACTCATAGGAACACCTCCTCTCCGTTGAATCGTGTGACGGTCTTGCGGTTCACCGTGCGGAACTGCCCGTTAGGCAGTTTTATCTTCATCGTCTTCCCCGAAGAATGGAAGCTGGTGCAGCTGCACTCATCCACCGTCACCAATTCGCCGCTTTTGGCCACGAACTGGAGCGAGAAAGACTTGTGCGCCTGCACGAGTTCAAATAGTTTGCTTTCGTGGATCATGGATATGGTTTTTGGTTTGTTGCAAAAATATTTTCCACGAAACAGGATCAAGTGACAAAAAAAAATTGCCGTCTGCAAGTCCCCCGTGACGCCGCAGGCGGCAAATTTTTCGTATTGTTCGAGTTCACAATTGAAAATAGTCAAATCTCACTCCATCAAACACATGACGCGCCGATTTTTGCAAAATCGGCGCGTTTGCTGTCGTGAGACCCCGCGCCGCCCTCCCGAAAACGGGGAAATTGCCCTTGTCGGTTTGCGAAATATGCGGCGGCGGTGGCTCGTGAAATAGGGAAAAGTGGCGGCGGCTCGTTTGCCGCCGTCACTCGTTTGCGCTTTAGTAGTTGATTTCTCCGTTGTCGCGGAATGAATAATAACGACCTGCACCCATTATTATATGGTCGTGGAAACTGATGTCCATCAGCTTGCAGGCGGCCACCAATTTTTGGGTGAGTTGTCGGTCGTCTTGGCTCGGTCGCGGGTTTCCGCTTGGGTGGTTGTGGCTCAAGATTATCGCCGTGGCCATGCAGCCAATCGCGCCCATCATCACGAGGCGAG
>JAEEGL017366360.1_pt1 | contig 16897 bp, 13 predicted proteins | sample 9134231 | NCBI WGS metagenome assembly JAEEGL01 (sample SAMN16246548, study PRJNA631951) | gut metagenome | biome: gut microbiome; feature: rumen; material: fiber-attached | host: Bos | place: Iran: Karaj | collected 2018-10
AACTTCATCGATCTGGCCACGCGCTGTATGCTCGGCCAGCGTCCGGAGAAGATCGACATCGACCCGTTCGAGCTGGAGTACGTGGGCAGCAAGTGCTCGCAGTGCTCCTTCGCCCGTCTGGGCAAGGCCGATCCGGTGCTGGGTGTCGACATGGCGTCCACCGGTGAGGTGGGCTGCATCGGCGACAACCTCGACGAGGCGTTGCTCAAGTCCATGCTCTCCGTCGGCCACCGCATCCCGCAGAAGTCCATCCTGATCTCCTCGGGCAACCCGATCCAGAAGGCCGACCTGCTGCGCGCCTGCCAGCTGCTTGCGACGAAGGAATACACGATCTACGCCACCGGCGGCACCTGGCGCTACCTGGTGGACAACGGTGTGCCGGCCCACCGGGCCCTCTGGCCCAACGAGGAGGAGCCCGGCGTGCCCGCCGCCCTGGACCTGATCCGCAAGCATGAGGTGGAACTCGTGGTCAACATCCCGAAGAATTTCACCCGCAAGGAGCTCAGCAACGGCTACATGATGCGCCGTGCGGCCATTGATTTCAACGTGCCGCTGATCACCAACAGCCGCCTTGCGACGGCGTATATCCGCGCGTTCTGCTCGGTGCCGATGGATTCCATCAGCATCAAGAGCTGGGACGAGTATTAGCGGTCTCTCTGCGCAGCGTGGCCCGGTCGCGGTTCATCTATCACCTCCTGGCCCTGGCCGTCGTGGCGGTCTGGGGGGTGACCTTCGTATGCACGAAGGAACTGATCCGCGCCGGGCTGCAGCCTGCGGAGATCTTCGCCATCCGCTTCTCCCTCGCCTATGCGGGCATCTGGGTGATCTCCCTGATTCCCGGCTTTCCCGCTCCGTCATTCGCCGGCTCTGACCGGCGGATCTTATGGAGCCGCACCTGGCAGGACGAACTGATGTTCGTCTTCCTCGGCATCTCCGGCGGATCCTTCTATTTCCTGACGGAAAACACGGCCCTGGCCTACACGCAGGCCAGCAACGTGGCGTTCCTCGTGTGCATCGCGCCGCTGCTGACGGCCCTGCTCACGGTCGTATACCGACGCGTGCGCAAGGACCGTTTCGCTGCGGCGATGGAATCCGTCGGCCGCAGCTGGATGCTGGTCGCCGGTACGGTCCTCGCCCTGACCGGGATGGCGATGATGCTCTTCGACGGCGCGCGGCTGCAGGTCTCGCTGCGCGGCGACCTGCTGGCCCTGGCGGCGGCGTTGTGCTGGGCGTTCTACAGCCTGTTCATGGGCAAGATGACGGAGGAGTACGGCGCGCTGTTCGCCACGCGCAAGGTGTTTATTTACGGCCTGTTGACGATCATCCCCTTCCTGCTGCTCGACGGCGACGGTTTCCCCCTGGAGCCGCTCCGCCAGCCGGTCGTGATCGGCAACCTGCTGTTCCTCGGACTTGTCGCTTCCCTCGCCTGCTTCGTGGCCTGGAACCTGGTGATGTCCAAGCTCGGCAACATCACGGCGACCAACTACGTCTACCTCAATCCGGTGTTCACGCTGGTCTCCGCAATGATCCTGCTCGGCGAACGTCTGACGCCCGCCGGCGCCATCGGCTCCGCCCTGATCCTGCTCGGCGTCATCGTCGCCGGCCAGACCGGCCGGCACCCGTCCCGGAAGGAGCAAGCCTAAGGGCCTGCCTTCCCTGCCTTTCCCTTTCCCTGTTTTCCCTGCCTTCCCTGCCTTCCCTGCCTTCCCGTTCATTTCCCTTACCTGTTTTCCCTGCCTTCCTTTTCCCCTTCTCCTTCTCCTTTCCTGTTTTCATCGTCCAAAGGCATGTCACTGACTTACCAGGGGCGCCGAGTCATGTTTTTGCCCCTGGCAGCGTTATCTGGGGTTTACCAAGGGCGCTGAGCGGCGATTTCGCCCCTGGCAGTATAGTTTTTGATTTACCAGGGGCGCTGAGTCATGTTTTTGCCCCCGGCACCGTTATTTGGGGTTTACCAAGGGCGCTGAACGGCGATTTCGCCCCTGGCAGTATAGTTTTTGATTTACCAGGGGCGTTGGGCGGCGTTTTTGCCCCTGGTACCGTTATTTTGGGTTTACCAAGGGCGCTGAACGGCGATTTCGCCCCTGGTACCGTCATTTTGGGTTTGCCAGGGGCGCGGGACGACGTTTTTGCCCCTGGTACCGTTATTTTGGGTGTGCCAGGGGCGGAGAATGTTGTTTTTGCCCCTGGCTACTGGGTGCGGACCTGCAGGTAACGCAGTTTGCCGCCCGCGGCGGCGATGCTGCCGGAGGCCCCCTTCGGGACGTAGCAGACGGAAGGAGCGGTGAGTTCGACCGGGGCGCCGTCTACGGTCACCCTCGCTTTCCCCTCCATGATGAAGTAGACCAGCTGCCGCCCATCCGCCGGATCATGATGGACCAGCCGCCCCCGCAACGTGATGGACCGGACGTTCAGTCCGCTGCCGGCCAGACCGGGCGCCAGATACCAGAAAGACCTGCCCTTGCGGAAAGGGACATGGCAGTCCGCTGCCGAATAGTCCGGCTTCCGGAACTGGTGCGGAGCCGGGATCCCTCCGGCCGTCTCTCTCGTGAACATCAGATACAGGATCGGATGGTCCGGGTCTGCCCGCTGGATGTTGTGGGACGAACCGCCGGGACACATGAAACCGTCACCGGGGTGCAGCGTTGTCTCCGTTCCGTTCAGATGGAGGATGGCCTCCCCCTCCAGGAGGATGAAGAGTTCGTCGTGATTGTGGGCGTGCGGTGTATGGGAAGCCATGCCCGTGTCCACGTAGGAGACCTTGACATTGAGCGTATCCGCCACACCTGTAGGCATATACCAGAAAGACCATCCTGTCCGGTTCGGGACCACCCCGGCCTGGGAGAAGCTCTTGGTATAAGGGTTCTGGGCCACGGCATTCGCGGCGAAGACCGTCAGGGCCATCAGCAAGATGAGAAGTCGAGATGTTTTCATACGGGGTCGATCCATCTAGTTTTAGCAAATTTCGCAAAAAAGAATTTGCAATTCAACAAAAAATACCTACATTTGCATTCCACAATTGCAACGGTGCTGTAGCTCAGATGGTAGAGCAAAGGACTGAAAATCCTTGTGTCGGCAGTTCGATTCTTCCCAGCACCACAGAAACCCGCTGATTTTCAGCGGGTTTTTCTTTTTTTTACCCTACCCCTCCCGGCTCACGAATTTGGGGCTATATGTCAAATCTGGTATAATTGACATTTCTGGTTGGTAATATCTTTATAATTCGCTGATTTATTTGTCTTTGCGTAAATTAGAAGAAAACGGTTTCTTCTAATGAGTGATAAGGCAAAAATACTTTGTCCCGGCATCGTTGCCGATCCGCGGTGCGGCGGCTCGCTGCGGGGCCGACTTAAGGACCAAAGGAACTGAGGTCGGTCAGTGTCGGGGCACCGCCGCCGCTCAATACGGAGAGCGGCGGCTGCTGGAGGATCCGGACGAGCTTTGGGGGCTCGTCCGGACCTCCGCCTGCCCGGGTTCAGGCAGGATAGGGCTTCCATCCGGGCCGATGGGTACCTGTCAGAGGGGGTTCGGGCAGGATAGGGCTTCCACACGGGTCGAAGGGTAGGTGCCAAAGGGGGTCCGGGCAGGATAAGGCCTCCATCCGGGCCGAAGGGTACCTGCCAGAGGGGGTTCGGGCAGGATAACGCCTCTATCCGGGCCGAAGGGTGGGTGATGAGACCTGGAACGGTGCCGGTCAGTATGCGGCAAGCCCCGGCGGTCCGTGAGGATGGCCGGGGCTTGGAGCCTGAGGGTGAGCAGAGCGGGGCTCTTCTACATCATGGCGATGAGGAAGTTCTCGTAGCCGAGCTTCTCGATGTGGTACAGGTACTGGGCTTCCCAGGCCATGTGCTCGGTCTCGCCGTCGATCCATTTCTGGATCAGCTTCTGGGTGGGATAGTCGTCCGCAAAGGCGGCCGCCATCTCGCTCATCTGCTTGATAGCGTCAGGATGGTAGTCCGACTCGATCTGCTGCTTGGGGTCGTCGTAGAACGGGAACTCCATGGTCTTCATCAGCTCCTGCAGGTCGGCGGGCTTGCAGCCGAGCTCGACCAGGCGGTTGAGCACCTCTTCGGCTTCCTCCCACTCTTCTTCTGCTTCTTCCTTCCATTTGTCGGCCAGCTTGTTCCAGCCCTGCAGACGGTCATAGGCCGAGAAGGCGAAGTGCTGCTTGCTGTTGCCGAACCAGGCAGCGCCATACATGGCGAACTGCTTCAATGCTTCTTCTTTTGTCATAGTTGTTTCGATTCTTAATAGTATTAAACCGTGTTTATGCCTTGTTGAATTTGTCCTTGCCCTGCCGGCAGCGGGGGCACTTCCAGTCTTCCGGAAGGTCCTCGAAGGCGACGCCGTCGTGCTCGGCGGGGTCATAGACGTAGCCGCAGATGCTGCAGACATATTTCCCGGAGGCCTTGGTCTTCGAGAAGTCCACATCGGCCAGCACCGTCGGGACCGGGTTGTCCAGGTCCATCACGCGTTTCGCCTCCAGGTTCTCGTAGCCCTGCGGCGTGTGCGTGCCCATATAGACGGTGGGATGGTTGCGGACGAACTCCCGGACGCGGTCCAGGGTCTCCCGGGCGGCAGGCAGGTCGTCGAACACCGTCGAGAGCTTGTTCTCGTACAGCGCTTCGTCCACGTAGGTGATGTCCGCCTGGAACATGTAGAACAGGCCTTCGCTCTCGGCGACGACCAGGCTGTTGCCCTTGGTGTGGCCCTTGGCCTTGATGAAATGGACGCCTTCGCAGATCTCCTGCGACTCCGGGAAATTGAAGTAGGCGCCGTCGGTGAAGTGCACCGGCACCAGGTTGGGAATCCCCTGCAGCTCGGCGGCGTCGAGCTCCTCGGCGTTCACGTAGATCTTCGCGGCCGGGAACGAGCGGAGCTCGCCCGAATGGTCGCTGTGTCTATGCGTAAGCAGGATCTTCGTCACCTGCTCCGGTTTGTAGCCGATGGCTGCGAGTGCATCCATGTAACTGCAGATGTCCCGGCCGGTGAAGGCGACGGATTTCTCGTCCGGGGCCTCCTCCGGCGTGCCGGCGGGAAGGCCCGTGTCCACCAGGATGACATCCTTCCCGGTGTCGATCAGGTAGTTCTGCAGGCTGCCCCGGTAGCGGATGTTGGGGTCGAACTCCCCGACACCTTCTTCGCCGCCGAAAGCGAACGGCTGCGTATAGAATCCGTCTTTTCTGAATTGGATGGCTTTGATGGTCATTATGTGGCTATTTAAATGTTAAGCGATTCTCAAAGATACGCATTTATCTTCAAACACGTGTGCCCTGGGCGGAAAGATGTCTCACAGGACGCCGTTGATCAGCCGCCAGGCGATCGAACCGGGCCGGGGCAGCGGCGGGAGCGCGTCCCGGCGGAACCACCGCGCATCCGCGATCTCCGACTCCTGGATGCGGATGCTGCCGCTCTTGTATTCGCAATAGAATCCGACCATCAGCTGGTCCGGGAAGGGCCAGCCCTGGCTGCCGGCGTACCGGATATCCTGCACCTCCAGGCCCGTCTCTTCCCGGACCTCGCGCCGGAGGGCCTGCTCGAGCGTCTCGCCGGTCTCGACGAACCCGGCCAGGCAGGCGTAGATGCCTGCCGTGTCCCGGACGTTGCGGAGCAGCAGGATCTCGTCTCCCCTGCTGACCAGGGTGATGATGCAGGGCTCGATCCGCGGATAGTGCAGGCGGCCGCAGGAAGGGCATTCGAGGGCGTTCTCCGAGGCATGCAGGCGGAGCGGATGCCCGCAGTACGGGCAGAAGCGCGTCGCGTCCAGCCAGCCGGCGAAGCCCTTCATCCGGGCCGCCAGGGCGTTGGCCGCGTCGTCATGCGCATGGAAATAAGCCGGAATCGGGACGAAACGGTATCCTTGCGGCGCCTCCGCGCCGGCTGCCAGGATGGCGCCGGCGCAGCCGGTCACGGTGTCGCGGCATCCCCGGACGATGGCGTCCGGAGCGAACAGGCCGGCGGAGCCGGCCGCCTCGCCCTGCGCATCCACGAGGATCTCGCGTCCCCGGAAGAAAAAGGATTTCCCGCCCGGCTGCGGGCAGATGTCTTCAATCAGTGCCATGGTATGCAAAGGTAGCGAAAATGCATGGTTTTTCGCGATAAAATCCCTATCTTCGCATGGATGAATCCTACATTTAACCAATAGTATCTCTATATGAAAGCGCTTTTCAAAACATTCGCCCTGGCCGGCGTGATGCTGGCCACCGCATGCTCGAGCGGGATCAAGACGCCCGAGCAGTCCAAGCTCTTCGAACCGTTCACCGATCCCGAATCGGGTGTCGTCTCCTATGTGCTCAAATACGGGGCACCCGACGACAACCGCCAGTCCATCTACTTCACCTCGAAGTCGATGACCAACGACGGCCGCTTCCTTGTCTTCTGGTACAACGAAGGCAATGAGAAGAAGGAAGGCGGCGCCGGCCCGCGCCACCAGATGCTGGCCGACCTCAAGACCGACAAGGTCTACGACATGGGCCTCGAGACCATGACCCCGTTCGTCGAGATCAACGAGGACTACATGGTCTACGGCGACCGCGCCCGCGGCTTCTTCCGCCGCAACTTCACCGACCCCCTCAATGAGATCAAGCTCTGCGACATCCCGGCTGAGCTCCAGGCCATCGGCGACGTCCGCCGCCTGGCCACGCACCTGACGCTCACCAGCGACCGCAAGCGCGCCTTCCTCGATACCGAGATCCGCACGCCGGAGGGCAAGAACCGCTACATCCAGGGTATGCTGGACCTCGAGACCGGCGCCTGGGACCAGTGGAACGAAACCGAGTGGAACTGCGACCACGGCCAGGTCAACCCGGCCGACGACAACCTCGCCATGGTGGCCTGGGAAGGCTGCTGGGACGAGCAGGGCCGCGCCTTCCAGGAGGAGACCGGCTGGTATCCCCGCATGTGGCTGATGCGCAAGGGTGAGAAGGAACTCATCCCGGCCAAGACCATCAACTTCGCCTCCCACGAGATCTGGGACGACGACGGCAAGGGTCTCTCCTGGTGCGGCCACGGCTACATGGTCGACGAGCACTGCGTCTACCACCGCGACCTCGCCACGGGCGAGGAGACGGTCTGGGCCGCCGTGCCGGGCGCCCGCCACAACAGCTGCTCCCCGGACAACAAATACGTGGTCACCGACCAGGCACCTGAGACCTGGTGGCGCGGCTGCAAGTGGCGTGTCGCCTTCTACAACCGCGAGACCGGCAAGTACGTCTGGGTCTACTCCACGCGCGACGCCCTCATGCCGCAGAACAACCAGTCCCGGCTCCATCCGGACCCGCATCCGCACTTCGTGATGAACGGCAAGTACATCGTGTCCACGGCCAACAACGCCGACGGCCACATGGACCTCTTCGTCACGCCGGTGGCCCAGCTGGTCGAGATGACCAAGTAAAGGTCTGACACGGAATCCCCTAGCGGCAGGAATGCATCCCCCACGGATACAGATCCTGCCGCTTTCTCTTCAAACCCAAGTCCAGCGCCCATGAAACGCAACCCCATCCTGCCTTTGCTGCTGCTCGCCTGCAGCAGCCTTGCCGCCCAGCCGCCGCAGGCCCTGACCGTCACGCCGGAGCGGCAGATCCAGTATAATCCCTATCTCAACGGGGACCGCATCCCCGACTATTCCTTCTGCGGATACAAGGCTTCGGAGGCGCCCATCCCGGACCTCCTGGCTGATCCGTCCGTGCCCGTGGTGCGGGTCTCCCCTTCCGGCGGTGACGACACGCAGCGGATCCAGGACGCCCTGGACCACGTCGGCGCACTCCCGCTGCGCGCCGACGGGTTCCGCGGCCTGGTGCTGCTGGAGGCCGGCACGTTCCGGCTGGACGGGTCGCTCCTCCTCTCGCACGGCGGCGTCGTGCTCCGGGGCAGCGGCGACCGGGCGTCGACCCTGTTTGCCGCAGGCACGGACCGGGAGACTGTCCTCCGCATCTCCGGCCGGGACGATGCCACGGCTGAGCAACCCGTCCGCATGACGGCGGAGTATCTGCCGGTCGGCGCCTCTTCCATCGCGCTCCCTGCCGGCCACGGACTGCAGGCCGGCGACCGCGTCCGCATCACCCGCCCGTCCACGCGGGAATGGATCCACCTGCTGGGCATGGACAACATCGGCATGAGCGCGGACTACCAGCACTGGCTCTGGACGCCGGGCGACTATGACCTGGTCTTCGAGCGGACGGTCGTGTTGGCAGACGCCGCCGGCATCACGGTCGACGTCCCTCTGCCCATCGCCTTCGACGCCCGCTACGGCGGCGGTACGGTGGCGCGGCTCGCCTGGCCCGGACGCATCGCCAATGTCGGCGTGGAGAATCTCCGGATCGTCTCGGACTGCGACCAGGCCCGTCCCAAGGACGAAGACCACCGTTGGATGGCGGTCACCTTCGAGAACGTCGAGGACGCCTGGGCCCGCCGCATCGTGGCGGAGTGCTTCGTGAGTTCGCTGGCGGCCGTCTGGGAGACGGCACGGCGCGTGACGGTCGAGGATTGCATGAACCTCGCGCCCGTGGGCGAGATCGGCGGCTACCGGCGTCTGGCCTTCCAGACGCAGGGCCAGCAGACCCTCTTCCAGCGCTGCTGGTCCGAGGAGGGCTGGCACGACTTCTCCGTCGGTCCCCTGGCCGCAGGTCCCAATGCGTTCGTGCAGTGCTGGGCCGAGCGCCCGCACAGCTGGAGCGGCGCGCTCGGCGGCTGGTCCTGCGGCACGCTGTTCGACCGCTGCACGGTCTCGTCGGAGCCGCTGAAATTCACGAACGTCTGGCTGGACAACATGGGGGGCGGCTGGGCTTCGGCCAATGCCCTCTGCTGGATGTGCCGGACCCCGGAGCTCCACCTGGAGGACCCGCCGCTGGCCCACAACTGGGCCTTCGGCACGAGCGGACAGAGCTATGGCAGCGGCTCGCACGGCGAGCACAAGATCAACGAGCCGGTGAGCTTCTATTATTACCAGCTCGCGCAGCGCGGGATCGACACGAAGGCTGAGGATGCGAAGGTGATCCGGTATCCGCGCATCTTCGGCGTGGATCCGAGCAAGCGCGTCTTCCCGGCGGAGTCCCTGGAGGAAGGCCGCCGGAGCGCCGAACCGGCCACGACGATGGACCGCTGGATCGGCGAGATGATCGCACAGCAGCCCCTCGCGGAGAGTGACCGCGGCGTGGACGTGGCGTCGCTGGGCATCCGCCATCCGGCGCCGGCCGCGCCCCGCACGCGCGCGGTCGGATTCGTCCAGGGCAAGCTGGTGCGCGAAGGCGCCTACCTGCCCGGCGGGACGGGACGCACGCAGATGTGGCAGGGCATGCTCCGCCGCAGCTACCTGCGCCGCGCCTCCGACAACATCAACCGCTTCGTGCCCGGCCGCACGGGCCGCGGCTTCACGGACGACCTGGACACGGTCGTCCTGCACCTGCAGCAGCGCGGCCAGGCCGGGCTCTACCACTTCCCCGCCCTCTGGTATGAACGCCGCCGCGACGACCATGGCCGCATGATGCGCGCGGACGCCGAGGTCTGGGCTCCCTTCCTGGAGCAGCCGTTCGCCCGCAGCGGCGAAGGGCAGGCCTACGACCGCCTGAGCCGCTACGACCTGGACCGGCCGAATCCCTGGTACTGGAGCCGCATCGCCGGGTTCTGCGCGCGCGCCGACGCGGCCGGACTCTACCTCGTGTCGGAGCACTACCTGCAGCACAACATCATCGAGGAAGGCGCGCACTGGGCCGACTATCCCTGGCGCAGCGCCAACAATGTCAACGACCTGGGATTCGCGGAGGAGACCTATTACCAGGCCGATAAGCGCGTGTTCATGGCGGAGCAGTTCTACGATGTGGAGCACAACGCCCGGCTGGCCGCCTACCACCGCCGATACATCCGGCAGCAGCTGGATGCCGTGGCTCCCTACCGCAACGTCATCCACCACATCGGCACGGAATACACGGGCCCCCTGCATTTCATGCGCTTCTGGCTGGACTGCATCGCCGAATGGGAGCGTGACCACGGACAGGACGTCTACGTGATGCTGAGCGCGACCAAGGACGTCCAGGACGCCATCCTCGCCGATCCCGCCTACCGCAAGCTCGTGGATGTCATCGACATCCGCCAGTGGTCGCGCAACGCCGACGGCTCGCTCTATGCGCCGGAGGGCGGCGTGAACCTGGCGCCGCGCCAGTATTCCCGCCTGCTGGACAAGCCCGTGCAGAGCGGCAACGATGCCGTCTGGCAGCAGGTGGCCGGCTACCGCCTGGACTACCCCGGCATCGCCGTCGTGTCCAATGCGGGCCGGGCGGAAGGCGGCGCTTGGATCAGCTTCGTCGCCGGCGGGTCGATGTGCGCCCTCCCGGCCGTGGCCGATCCGTCCTTCTGGCAGAAGACCCTCCCGATGGCCCCGCTGCCCGAATGGTCCCGCAGCGGCTCGCAATGGGCCATGGGACAGCCGGGCACGGGCTACGTCGTCTACTGCGCCGGCGACACTCTGCAGCTGCCGCTGGACAGCGACCGCGGCGCCTACCGCCTGCGCTGGATCGACCCGGTCACGGGCGCGCTGACCGGGCGGACGCAGCGGATCCGCGGCGGCGGCCCGCAGACGGTCCCGACCCCGAAGGCAGGCATCGTGGCCTGGCTCGACCGATAACAAAAAAACCGACCCCCGCGGGGGCCGGTTTTTTATGGGCTGTCCGGAATCTTATTCCTTGCCGAGATAGTTCCACACGCAGGCGGAGAGGGCCGCGCCGACGCAAGGGCCGACGATGAACACCCAGACGTTGGCGAGGGATTCGCCGCCGTTGAAGAGGGCCGGGCCGATGGAACGGGCCGGGTTGACGGAGGTGCCGGTCAGGTTGATGCAGACGAGGTGGACCAGGATGAGGGTGAGGCCGATGGCCAGGCCGGCAAGGTTGCCGGCGCCCTTCTTGGCATCCGTGGCGCCGAGCACGACGAGCACGAAGATGAAGGTCGCGATGCACTCGACGAGCAGCGCGCCACCCACACCGCCGGCATTGGCGACACCGTTGGTGCCGAGACCGCCGGTGAGATCCGGAGCGGCGACGACCTTGGTGAGGAGCAGCAGGACGGCACCGGCGAGGATGCCTCCGATGATCTGGCCGCACCAGTAACCGCAGGCGTCCTTCCAGGTCATGCGGCCCGACAGGGCCACGGCGAGCGTGATGGCCGGGTTGATGTGGCAGCCGGAGATGGCGCCGATCGTGTAGGCCATGGCGATCACGGTGAGACCGAAGGCAATGGCGGTGCCCACGACACCGGCCGGCGTGTTGCAGCCGAGGAACATGGCGGTTCCGCAGCCCAGGAGCGTCAGAACGAAGGTTCCGATGCATTCAGCAATGTACTTTTTCATTTCTTAACGGGTTTGGAGGTTTGTTTCACGATGCTAATTTAAAAAATTTCCGCGATTATTGTTATCTTTACACGATAGAAACCCATAAACAATCAGCATATGTACGACGCAAACCACGGACTCTTTGTCGCGCACGGCCCCAACGGGCCGATCAGTATAACGGGCAAGATGGCCAACCGCCACGGCCTCATCGCCGGTGCCACGGGCACGGGTAAGACCGTGACCCTCCAGGTGTTGGCCGAGACCTTCAGCCAGGCCGGCGTGCCCTGCTTCATGGCCGACATGAAGGGCGACCTGTCCGGCATCAGCCAGGCCGGACGCCTGAGCGGCTTCATCGAGAAGCGCCTTCCCGAATTCGGCATCGAGAATCCGCAGTTCGCCGGCTGCCCCACCCGCTTCTACGACGTGTTCGGCGAGCAGGGGCATCCGATGCGTACGACCATCTCCAACATGGGCCCGCAGCTGCTCAGCCGCCTGCTCGGGCTCAACGAGGTCCAGTCCGGCGTGATGGACATCGTCTTTCGCGCCGCGGACGACCGGGGCCTGCTCCTGCTGGACATGAAGGACCTGCGCGCGATGCTGAGCTACGTCTCGGAGCATGCGGAGGAGTATACCCGCCAGTACGGCAACGTCTCCGCGTCGAGCGTCGGCGCCATCCAGCGCGCCCTCCTTTCCCTGGAGAACCAGGGCGCGGAGAAGTTCTTCGCCGAGCCTTCCTTCGACATCCAGGACCTCTTCGCGGTCGAGGACGGCCGCGGCGTGATGAGCGTGCTGGCCGCCGACAAGCTGATGCTCAACCCCAAGCTCTACTCGACCTTCCTGCTGTGGCTGCTCTCCGACATCTATGCGACCCTCCCGGAGGTCGGCGACCTGGCGCTGCCGAAACTGGTCTTCTTCTTCGACGAGGCCCATACCCTCTTCACCGACACCTCCCCCGCCCTGGTCTCCAAGATCGAGCAGGTGGTCCGGTTGATCCGAAGCAAGGGCGTCGGCGTCTATTTCATCACCCAGAACCCCACGGACATCCCCGAGAGCATCCTCGGCCAGCTGGGCAACCGCGTCCAGCATGCCCTGCGCGCCTATACCCCCAAGGACCAGAAGGCCGTCAAGGCTGCCGCGGAGACCTTCCGCGCCAACCCCGCCTTCAAGACGGACGAGGCCATCATGAACCTGGAGACCGGCGAGGCCCTCGTCAGCTTCCTCGACCCCAAGGGCGCCCCTTCCGTGGTGGAGCGGGCCAAGATCCTCTTCCCGCTCAGCCAGATCGGAGCCATCACCGCCGGCCAGCGCCTGGACATCAACGAGGCTTCTCCGGTCAAGGGCAAATATGAGCACGTGATCGACCGCGAGTCGGCCTTCGAGGTCCTGCTCGCCGACCAGCAGAAGGCCGAGGAGGAGCAGGCGAAGCAGGCGGCGGAAGTCGCCGAGCAGAAGGAGAAGGCTGCCGCCAAGGCCAAGCCCGCCGGCAAGACGAAGAAGAGCCTTGCCGCTGCGATCGCCGCGGCAGCGGCGTCCGCCGCCATCTCCAGCGTGACGCGCAGCGCCGGTACGGCCGCAGCCAACGCCATCACCGGCAAGAAGAGCAAGAACAGCAAGAGCGCCGCCGAGAAGGCCATCACCAGCGCCACGTCCAGCGCGCTCCGCACCCTGACCCGCAGCATCCTCGGAAGCCTGATCAAATAGCAGATGCCGGTGGACAAGAAGAACTTCCGTAGCCTGATCCTGGTCCTGACATGCCTCCTCTCCGCCTGCCACCCGCGCGTGCAGGAATCCGGAGAGCCGGAGCCCGAACCGCTCCCGCCGCTGGGATTCTACACCGACCGCTATGAAGCCGACACGCTGCAGGTGCGCAGCGGCGAGACCTTCACCGGCCTGATGGGCCGGCTCGGGATGCCGGCGCAGGACGCCTATGCCCTGGGCCAGCTCTGCGACAGCACCTTCGACGTGCGCAAGCTGCGCGCCGGCAATCCGATCCATGCCTACTACGACGTCACGGACAGCACCCGCGCGCTCCGTTACGCCGTCTACGTCCAGGACATCGTCCGTTCGACCGTGTTCCGCTGCGCGGATTCGCTGGCGGTCTGGAACGTCGACAAGCCGGTCGAGCACGAGCGCCGCATCACGGACGTGACCATCACCAGCTCGCTCTGGAACGACATGATCGCCGCCGGGGCCTCCCCCAACCTGATCATGCACCTGGCCGACATCTACCAGTGGAGCGTCAATTTCTTCGGCCTCCAGGAGGGAGACCGCTTCCGGACCATCTATGACCAGACCCTCTGCGAGGGCGAACTGGTCTCCATCGACACGGTGCAGTTCTGCCTGTTCTCCACCCCGGAGGGCAAGGAGGTGGCCGCCGTGCGCTTCGACACCGGCGACGGCGCCGCGAATACCTACTGGGGCAAGGGCGGCGAGAGCCTCAAACGGATGTTCCTCAAGGCTCCGCTCAAGTACAACCGCATCAGCAGCCGCTTCTCCTATGCCCGGCGGCATCCGGTGACGGGCGTCGTCCGGCCGCATACGGCCGTGGACTACGCCGCGCCCACCGGCACGCCGGTCCACGCCATCGGCGACGGCACCGTGACCAAGCTCGGCTGGGACGGCGGAGGCGGCGGCAACCGCATCCGGCTCAAGCACGCCCAGGGCTACGAGAGCAGCTACATGCACCTGTCGCGGTATGCGCCCGGGCTCCGGGTCGGCTCCCGCGTGTCGCAGGGCGACCTGATCGGCTATGTCGGCGCCACCGGCACGGCCACGGGCCCGCACCTGGATTTCCGCGTGTTCCAGAACGGCCGGGCCATCGACCCGCTATCGCTCAACTCGCCGGCCTCGGAGCCGCTGGACACGGCCTACCTGGCCGATTTCAACCGCCTGTATGACCGCTATATGGCAGAACTGGGACTCCAGGCTCCGGCGGCCGATTCCCTGCGGGTGGCCGTCTCTGATTCCCTGCCTTAACGTATCGACTATCTTTGACCTATGGAAATCAAACCTATCGCTTTCTTCTGTTCTCCCCTTCCGGAGAAATTCGGCCTTCCCCGGCAGGCCGGCCTCGCCGGGTCCCTGCAAGGCACCGTCGTCCTGGAGCCGGAGTACCGCTCTCCCGATGCGCTGCGCGGGCTGGAAGGCTTCGACTACCTCTGGCTTATCTGGGACTTCCATCTCAACCGGGAGACGGCTTCGGAGGGGTTGACCGTCCGGCCGCCGCGGCTGGGCGGCAACGAGCGCATCGGCGTCTTCGCCTCGCGCTCGCCGTACCGTCCCAACCGGCTGGGCCTGAGCTCCGTGCGCATTGAATCCGTGGATGCCGCCCGGGGCGAGATCCACGTCCTCGGGGCCGATCTGGCGGACGGCACGCCCATCTACGACATCAAGCCCTACGTCGCCTACGCCGACAGCCATCCCGGCGCCCGCAGCGGGTTCGTGGACGGCAAAGAGTGGAAGCCCCTGCAAGTCTCGCTTCCGCGCGAATTCTTCCCTTGCTTCATGCCGGACGCCATCGACGGCCTCTTCGAGATCCTGGCCCAGGATCCCCGGCCGCAGTATCAGGATGACCCCGAACGCATTTACGGCCTCCTCTTCGAAGGCCGTAACGTGAAATTCCGTGTGGCAGACGGGGTCGTGACCGTCGTGGGCGTCGACTAATCCAGCGCCTTGAAGCCTTGATACAGGACCTCGATGAGGTCCCGGCTGTTCCATGCTTCTGCCGTGCAGCGCTGCGTGAGCGCGTCCCCGGCGAAGCCGTGGATCCAGACGCCCAGCGCCGCTGCATCCCGGGCGCCGTAGCCCCGGGCCAGCAGGCCGCCGGTCAGACCGGTCAGCACGTCGCCGCTGCCTCCCTTGGCCAGGCCCGGTCCGCCGGTCGTATTGAGCAGCGTCTCCCCTTCCGGGGTGTAGACGCCGGTGTGGAAACCCTTGCTGACGACCACGCAACCCGTCCTCCGGCAAAGTTCGCGGATTCCGCTTTCCTTCTCCTCCGGCGTAAAGGACCCGACGAGGCGCTGCAGCTCGCCGGCGTGCGGCGTCAAGACGGAGCCTGCGGGGATGGCATCCAGCAGTTTCGGCTTGACAGACAGGATGTTGAGCGCATCCGCATCCAGGACCATGGGAATGCCCTGGGTCGAAGCTTCGCGCAGCAGCCTGCCCAGCGCTCCGACCGTCTGCGGCTGCCGGCCCAGACCGGGGCCGACCGCGATGGCATCGAAGCGGTCCAGCCGCTCCGGGACTAGGCAGAAGCTGGTGCCGGGATCCTCGGAAAGCATCGCAGAAGGGAAATTCACCGCCACGGATTGCAGGGCCCGCGGCGTGGAGTGCAGCGTCACGAGGCCGCAGCCCGACTTGAGCGCGGCGCCCGTGGCGAGCACGGCTGCGCCGGGCATCGCCTCGCAGCCGGCGACGACCAGCAGGTGGCCGTAGTCCCCCTTGTGGCTCTCTTCGGACCGGGGCTTCAGCAACGGTCGCAGGAATCCGGGATCGATCTGCTGCATGCGGTGGAAACTATTTCGTCTGGGTGGCCGTGATGTGGAAGCAATGCTCCTTGCGCTCGTACTTGACGAGCACGCGGCCGGCCTTCTTCTCGTCGCGGAGCACCTCGGCGAGGACCTTGGTCAGCTCGTAGGGCTGCATGAATTCGTCCGTCTCCTCGTCGCGGTAGTACCGGGTGTAGGTGATGTCGAAGGTGGTGCCGTAGCAGTGCGCCGAGTTGTCGCTGGCGTTGGGATTGCCGCTCTTGCGCAGCTTCTCGACGTCCTCTTCGGTGCGGAGGATTGAGGACACGACCAGCTTGTAGACCGGGAACTGCTTGGAGCGGAGGGAGTCGCCGAAGGCCTTGGCGATCCGGTTCAGCTCCGCGGCGGCGCCCTGGGTCAGGTACGGCACGGAGTAGGTCAGGTCGTCGATGACGAGGTCGTCGCTGTCCTCGATGCGGACCAGCCGCCGGAGGTCGATGTCGTCGCGCTTGCCGGGAATCTTGCGCAGGCCCACGGCTTTCGCCTTGGCGAGGTGGACGTCGTTGATGTCGTTGAATGTCTGGCTGTACGGGATCATCCTGGTGTAGTAGATGATCTCCTTCGCCGTGGATTCACCGGTGCCGTCCACGTCGTCCGCCGCCGCGTCGGCCTCCTCGATGATCTGCTCGGTACGCGCCTCGTCGGCCTTCCGGTCCTTCCGGCTGCAACCCCCTCCCACCAAAAGTCCCAGGAGGAATCCCAGGACAAATGGCGTAAGGAGTATGACAAGTGCTTTCTGCTTCTTATTCATATTTGAGGATGGGCTGCCGGGCGGCCGTGGTCTCGTCGGGACGGCCGATCGGCGTGTTGTGCGGCGCGGCGTGGAGCATCTCGGAATCGGCCTTGGCCTCCTCCGCGATCCGGCGCATCACGTCGATGAACGCATCAAGCGTCTCCAGCGACTCCGTCTCCGTGGGCTCGATCATGATGGCCTGGTGGAAGAGCAGCGGGAAGTAGATGGTCGGGGCATGGAAACCGTAGTCGAGCAGGCGCTTGGCGACGTCGAGCGTCGTGACGCCGTTGGGCTCGAGCAGGCCGTCGAAGACGAACT
>JAEEGL010881498.1_pt1 | contig 16896 bp, 11 predicted proteins | sample 9134231 | NCBI WGS metagenome assembly JAEEGL01 (sample SAMN16246548, study PRJNA631951) | gut metagenome | biome: gut microbiome; feature: rumen; material: fiber-attached | host: Bos | place: Iran: Karaj | collected 2018-10
CGAAGCGAGAGAGATTGAGAAGTGCCGGGCGGAGCTATACGGGATCATCTCTACACATAGTGGACAACCTTATGAGAGAGTCTTCGTCGACGCCGACCGTAACTTCTGGATGAATGCGGAAGAAGCTCTTGAATATGGCATGGTTGACGAAATACTTACGAAGAAAAAGTAAGTCGGTAAAAACCATGATACCGCAAAGCCATATTAATCAAAAAAGACAAAAAAATGGAAAAACCATGAAACTTTTTTTTGTTACAGACGTATAATAATAACCAACCTCCGGGGATGGGAGCATTCTGAATAGTTTTTTCACTTTTCGTGTAATGATTTCAGAACCGGCAGGTAGGTATCTTTGACATATGTAGGGAAAGGGTTGTGAGGTAAGAGTTCTTTGAAATGGCATTCTGGCTTAGACCGGTGTAAGGCTGTCCATTTTGCGCGGCATTTTTTCATGTTTTGCGGCGGACCACCTTGTCGTAAGACTACCTTGGCCAATAGTGGTCAGGGTAACACACTAAAGCCTAAGCAGCCATGAAAAAACTCCACACCCACACCACTGACACGTTCACGACCAACGATGGTCTGATCATCCGCTACCAGGATATGTTCGACGGAGCCGCCGACTATCTCCAGGTCTTTGCGACCACACGCGGATCAAGGATGAGCGACGAGGACATCGAGGACATCTACCAGACGGCCTGTCTCAAGATCGTCAAGTACCATGAGTCCTACAAGCCTCAGCTTGCAAGTCCTAAGACCTTCGGCAGCAGGATCGCCGAGAACTGCGCAAAGGACGCCCTCAAGGCTTACATCCGTAAGCGCTCCGCCTTCTCCGCATTGGAGAGAGAGGACGAGGACGGCAAGAGCTACGAGCCCAAAATCCTTGCGTGGTACCGCGGCAACGAATTCGAGGCGGACGCTGACGTCCGTATGAACGAACTCGTGTCCTTCATCAAAGAGAAAATGGGCACCCTGAACGTGAACTATCAGACCATCCTCGATCTCGCCAGCCAGGACCTTACGCCTAAGAAGATGGCAGAAGAGATCGGCTGCACCCCCGGTGCAGCAGCCACCCTCCTTTGCAGGGCACGCAAGTCCCTCGTGAAGGCTTGCGGCAAGGAACTCGCAGAGTATGGACTCTGTGCCTAAGACCCCTACAGTTGGCAGCTGGCCCGTGACGGGCCGGCTGCCTTTGTTTTATATCGGCTGATCTCAGCCATATCCCGTACAAACATAATTGCTGATGTCTTTTTTTCCCTAGGTGTGTAATGAATCTCACGCAAATCGGTATAAAAGGACAAATGAAGAACGGTAATCAGTCTTCATCAGATATTTAATCCGTACACACCATCTGGTCCAATACCATTAAATGGCTGGTTCCATGGACAACAGCACTATATCGATCGCTTTAAAAGCCCTTGACGGCTTCCCGTTTTCCGCGCTGGATATTATTCAGTATGGTGTTTCAGGCATCATACGCAACGCCAAAAACCATATCGCAGCCCAAGCCCCCGAAGTCATACACAGCGAGCTTGAACAAGTGTTGCCGAGGTTGATTCTTTCGCGATGTGTTTCTGAATTCTCAGCACAGGGAGAATGGGAACGATTCCCGGTTGGCGCACGTCCGCTAATTCAATTCCGCATTCTTGGGATAACCCTTTCAGGTAAGGCGGTCATAACGCCAAAGAGAATTCATGTGGATCTATGGACCAATAACGGCACGCTCTCCCGCGAGTCAGTACTCCATGACTTATCTCCGTCCATCTATACGGACGCGCCATTTGAAGGAAGTCCAGCTAACAGAGAAGGAGAGATTCGGACAGCTCGCATTTTTATGGAACTATGCCTACAACTGATGGAATCTCCCCACTCATCACCTTCGTAAGTTGGTGGTTTTTCATTATATTTGTTCTTTGAACTAATCACGGCCATATGACACTGCAGGAACACCTTGAAGAAATCGGTAGGACCCTGGCCTCCAATAGGGCGAAGAAAACCGAAATCCTCTTATTCCAGTTATATCTCGTCTGTACTGCTAAAGAGGGATATTTGGGCGAGTACGCTAAGCAAGCCAAATACGAAGATCCCTTCGATCGAGTCGAGCCTGTCTTAAGAGACATATGGCCCTTGGTTGATTTCGAAGTCTTAGAATCATTCTTAGAGGACGAAGAACTTGAGTTTCTAGGGGCCGACATATACGAAAGTGTTTTCTTCGAACTGCTTAATAGGGCCGCAAGAGACGGCGGATCCGAGTTTGGTCATCTCCAACCTAAAGAGCTAACCTCTATTGTCACTAAACTCTGCGGTGAAACCGAGGGTAAGAGCATCTATAATCCTTATGCAGGTGTAGGTTCTTACGCTGAGGTATTTCGAGCAGGAGATAGCTATTATGGCGAGGAATTAGAGAAGCCGACATGGGCCATCGGAGTCCTGAAAGCATGGATGGAAGGTAACGCTTCACGCAATTACGTTTGCGGAGATTCCCTTTCACCAGACTGGCAGAGTCGTTTTGACATCGTCGTTTCCACACCTCCTATTGGGCCAATACCCGACGGTCCGGAGACCTTCAGCGAAAACCTTGTCAAAAGCGCCCATAAACTCCTTACTCCCGAAGGGACCCTCGTAATGGTTACGACCATGGACAGCCTTATCGGCCCAAGGAAAAAAGCCCTTCTCGATACCGGTATGCTCGACATGGTCATCTCTCTTCCTGCTGGCGTTTTCTATTGGTCGGGCATCGCACCCTTTATCGTCCGTCTCCGTAACGGACGCAACCCCGACGATCCAGTGACGCTGGTGGATGGGGTCTCGTTCTCTACTCCTGGTGGAAGACGCACCCGAATCATCAATGAAGCAGATCTCCTGAAAGCAATTTCAGATAGGAATCCCGATGTCGTAGTCTCGCTCACAACTGAAGAGATCCGAAACAGTTCCTACGGTCTCAACCCTCCCCTTTACATTCCCGACAAGGAGGAAGTCAGAGAGGATGGGGCAAAAATGGTTTCTCTCCGTAATCTCGGAGACATCCTCAAGTTACCCAGGTATATTGTAAACGATTCTAACTTGACTGCGAAGCCCGAGTTCGCCATCACGGTCGAAGAACTCACATCTGGTCCGGCGCTGGTTGATATAACCCCCCGTCCTCTTGAGAAGGAGATCCGGGGATTCAGTGTCCTCAGCCAATCGGCCCTCCTAGTATACGCTTTCAATAATAAGGTCCGTATTGGCTATGCTCACGCCACATCTAACAATCCCGTTTATATTCAGAGCCGTATCCATGCATTCGTCCCAGAAGAGAAACTGATTAGCGTAGGTTATCTCGCCTTAAGTCTGACGAAAGCTGAAGTCGCTTCACGAGGAGCCTCTGTGGTGTTTGTGACACGGGACGATCTCCTGTTAACAAAGATTCCGCTCGTATCGAAAGAGCAGCAACAGACTATTATCCGGAAAGAGCTCGAGTCATTACATGATTCAATGATTCGGGAGGTTCCTTCTTCCCGTCACACAAAGAAACCCAGCGTCGCCTTAATTGGAAGTCAGCCTTCCATTGACGTTTTGAAAAAGAGTCTGAAGATTTCAAAGATATTCGATACCCCGTCAGAGGCTAACAACTGGGTAAAAAACAACAAAAGGAAACTCGATGCGATCATCATCAGTTATTCAACTGATATGAATTCTTTCGACATTTACGATTTGTGCAAGAGCGACATCCCCATTTTCTTCCTATCTGCCAACATACACGGTCTTGAGAATCTGGTAGGTATGGGGAGTCAGTACCTCGAGGGACACTGTTTCATGTTCGGATCGGAAAATGACCTAATAAAGGAGCTCGTAGCGGAGGTCGGAGAACGGAACACCCCGGAATGGCTTATTCGTCAGCGGTACGCAAGAGAATTGGAGGCGGCTGCAAGCATCGACAATCGATTCCCCAACAAGGATTATTCCGCTCGAAGTATTATCGAGGATATGCTAATCTCAGAGGAGCCCCGTTCCGATTGGTGGAACCAACTCCGAACAATTAGAACAGACTGCATCCTTAAACCGCTTGTCGATTACGGCTTCCTGCCCTCTGTCCAATCTGGATCTTTTAACCTAGGCGCTCAGATTGACCTCCTCGCCGACCGTGTTTATTCACCAACTAACCTGCAATGTCGTTACGTTCTAATCCGGGAAGTCGTTCCAACAGACATAGCAGAATTACTACAGGGATCGAAGCGGCTTCTCAACGAAGGCTCGCACACCATCAAGATAGTTGACCGCGATCTGCAAATGGCGACTCTTTTCAGTATTATGGCCGCTCTGTGCCACATTGCCAAGATGATTGACGAGGGGCTGTTCGACGATTGCGAACCGGAACGGACCAGTGCGATTTACCAAGCCACTTATCGGGATGACGAGTACGAAACAGGAATACAAACCGTTATGTGTCGCCATCGTCCGGACCATACTAATTACTATTATGCAGGGAATATTCACCTCAATGATGCGAAGTGCAGAATCTTACGTATCAAGGAAGGTGACCTAGTTGAAATCTTCAGCGCAGGGAAGGAGAATACTCCTATCATTACAGACTCTTATTGTATCCTGTTCCACAGTAATGATTTTGACAAAGTCTCATGACGGACATCCCGGGATAATCACTTTCGGGCTATCAAGCCGACATAAAAGAGTATCAGAACGAGCATTGTCATGATGCTCGTTCTGATGCTTATAAGGAACGAATCCTAGTCTTGAATCTTGTAATAGTCACCGAACATATCGACAATGACAATTTTTACAAGTTGCCGTCTCGTTGCCACCCAATCGCGGACGTCATCAAAGGCGACCTTAGCCCCTTCCTTATATGAGCCATTAATGCTTACAGAACTGTGGAAACCTACAACTTTTGTTCTAGGAGGGAGTTTTTTCAGTTCATTTGACACGATTGTCCGTAAATCATCCTCCGATTTGACAATCGTTTCATATAAAGGGACCGTTTCATTCTGATAACTAGAGCACTTCTCATTCAATTCTTCAGTATCTCCGTCATGGATGACAAGCAGACAATCCGGATCTGGATTATAGTGTTTGATGTCAAACAAATCGCCTTCACCTATCCACATATGTCTGGTCCCCAAAACTGGCTTTTGGGACATTCCATTCAGCTTGAACGCTATTCTACCATCTTGAGAACAGCCGGTCCACATGGAAAGTTCCTCGACGTTCTCATACAATGGTCCAGCAAACTGGACATCATTGCGGAATTTCTCTCGACCGTACTTGTTTGTTGCCACTAGGAAAGCCACGCGATTCTGCCCTGGAAATGTAAACAGAAAACTCTCCTGCTCATAATGTTCGGCCAGCCGATATATCTTCATAAAGAAAGCCTTTTCATTATCGTTTGACGCATCCAACCTCGTGCCTTCACCGTCAGTATTGACAACGAAGAAACTGAATTCATTGACACGTTTACTCTTCATCTCACTTCCATCAGGCAGAATCTCTTCATAGTAACCATCGACCGGTCGGAACAATAGCCCTTGTTCAAGCATGGTTTTCTTGAGTTCATCATTTCTTTTCTCGTTGCGAACTTGATTCTTTTTCTCCTCTTCCTCTCCCTCCTTATTAGTTCCACGGTATGCTGTCAGAATAGCACAATTCCATTGAGTAAAAGCGTCTTCCAGTTCTTCTTTACTTGGCTGTTCAGTACTAGTGAAGTCATAACTACCAGTAGTTACAGCCTCAGAATTAATCTCCAAGGCATAAATGAGTTTGTTGAAACGAGCTCGGAGCTCCAGATATACCTTTTCCAAATCATCATTGGGAAGTCGACTGAAATCCTCTTTTCTCTCAAATAGTTCAAAGTCGCCACCGAAGGTTTGTGCATCTGGATCAATGACCTTAACATCATCGTTCGTGAGGCAATAAATCTCGTACATGTAACCATCGATCTTCCGTTCCAGTTCTGTTGTATCATTACCGGCTAGCTTTTCGGAAAGGACCCGATCGACGAGTAAGGCGACTTCACTTTCTTTGACACCATCTTTCTTCAAAGCAACAGGAATGCGACCGAAATAATCCCAGATGAGTTGATAACCGCTTTGGATTTGCGAGCAATAATTCGAAATGAGCCACCATCCCAACCGGGAATTAAGCAGCCCAAGCAACGCTTTATCCTCCGTTGCCATGATCCACATGGAGTTATTGCAGTAGCTTCCTTTTGTGTCATAGATAAAATTGGGCTTAACCTGGAAAGTCTGGTACATGATCTTCACCCCCTCGAATTGCTCATAATAAGTGCAGGCTCGGAGTTCCCACCAGAAATCACCTTTGTCTGACCTATTTTTTGCTTTCGCTTTGAACGGTCTCAACCAGCTACACACGCTTGGATAACGAGACTGGAGGAAACTCCAGGCTTCATCTTCCGTTGCCTGGTCTTTCTCCATTAGTTTCAACGTATCGCCTTTTTTGAAAAGAATCAGATATTTGCTTGGTTGAGTTTCTTCATACGGACGGATATCTTTTCCGGAATAGAAGGGGAAAATAACCTCTTCCGCCGAACGATCCTTTTTAATAATCTTATCCTTCGTTTCCTTCGAGATTAGGAAAGCCTTTGAAAGGCCAGGCTTTATCCCGTACTTCGCAGGTACATTCAGATAATTACGCAATTCAGGGAACCCGTCTTTCAGCCGTTTAAATAGATCCAAATCCTTTCTTGAAGAGGTCACCCATATGTCCTCATCGAACTCTTTAGTCTTGAATACCTCATATAGGCTATTCACAGAGTCCAGGTCGAACTTTTTCAAGCGGCATGCCTTGAACGTACTACTATGTCTTGCATTCTCCAAGAGGACGATGCAAGGATATGTCGTTGCTTTCTTAAAGACCTGTACGTCGCCGAAATCCACGATACTGTGTATTTTCCTCTCAAGAAGATACCGTCTCAATGACCGTCCGTATTCCGCCTTCATCCACTTGTTCATCATGATGTAACACAAGGTTCCACCCTTTCTCAGAAGATTGAATCCCTGCTCCGTGAACAGACAGTAAATATCTGCGGACCGGGAATAGGTCTCGAAAGTGCATTTGTGATATAGCTTTCCCTTCTGCGGCAATTTTTGCAATTCGATATACGGAGGGTTACCAATAACGATGTCAAAACCGCCCTCGTCAAAGACCTCCTTGAAATAGATATGCCAGAGGAAGAACTTATCATTGGGAATAGGGAGAGTCTTGATTTTCTTTTTTATTTCAGGGGTTAAACCCTTCGCATGTCTGATGTAATCCGTCACATAGCCATTGATCTGTTCCCTGAGAGCAGTCTTCTTTTCGAGGCTATCTGCCCCGTAATAAACGCGTATCGCTTCCCAGATGTTAGAAACCGCTGACTTATCATCCACGTCAAGTGACAACTGCCCGGCCAGGCTTTTCTTTCTTTTATTGAACGAAGCAATTCTTGACAAGTCGACCCCTTCGTACTGTTCCAGGAGCGAGTTCCCTTGCATGATCTTGAAATCCATGTTCGGGAGGGCATGTGGCGTTTTCTCGTCAATGATCAAGGCAAGCCAGAAGCGGAGACGGGCGATGTCAACGGCACCTTTGTCGATGTCTACACCATAAATCGAATTCTGTAGGATCTCCTTCTTGATTTCCAATGAATCACATTCCCCGCCGCTCCTGTGTTTCTGGATTGCCCTACGGCAATCCAAGAGTTCCTTGAGCATACCCATAGGAAATGCTCCGGAACCAATGGCGGGATCACATATCTTTACTGTCTTCAGTTTCTTCTCAACATAATCCAAATCGGCCGGATCCAGTACATCAACATTATGTTCTTTGACAAAACTCCTGTACGCGGCTTTCTTAGATTCATCCTTCGTTTCCGTCTGAAGATAGTTAGTCAAAGCTTCCCGGCACATGTATGTCACAATCTCCTTGGGCGTGTAGAAAGATCCGGTCGCCTTGTTATCTTCAAGTAGACTCTCAAAAATCCGGCTCAACATCTCAGGATCAACACCGACCTCCACGGATTCTTCGTCATTTTCATCAATCGTGAAGTTATAAGATCGGAAGAACTCGAGCATCTTCCCCATCATGTCTTGAGGAAGCCAGAACCTGACGCCGTCGTACTCGTCTTTATCGAACAATCCCCCGTTCAGATAGGGAACTTTTATTCCTTCCCTTCCAAGTTCCCAACTGGCCAGGTCGCCATCTCGTTTCGTGTTCAGATCATTGAACAAGGGATTCAGAATCTCCTCGATAAATGCTTCCTTCCTATCCGACCCCTCGAACAGATTCTGAAGGAATTCAGGATCGCCGTCAGTCCATCCTTCGTCCCTAGCGCCCATCCAGCCCTTCCTCTGCAGGAACTGGACGAAGACAATACGTCCCATCAATTTCTTGACATAATTTCGGATTGCCTTCTTTGAATCAGTGAACCGACGAAACTCTTTGCTGATTTTTTTATTCTCAGAAACAGTTTTAACGATTTCCTTGAAGAGTTTGGTATACCCAGCAAAAAAGTTGTCGCTGACTATGTCGATGGATAAGGATTTCAGCAGATTCTCAAACAGTTCTTCGTAGGTGGAGCACTTCTGAATCTTCTTCGTCATTCCCTCCAATATTTGGAGGTGTCCTTTCTTTATGTTCTCGCAATCAATATCGTGAAGGACGATAGCTTCGCCGATATAATCCTGACTCGGAGACTTCGACTTTCGTTCGCACGTCGAAATAGAGAGCTTTTTCCCCTGTCGAACCAGGATGATTACCGGACGATTCGTTGTATTGTAGGTTTTATCGTTCGACGCATGTAATCGGTTGAAGGCTAACGTCAATGCAGCTATATCACGACGGGTGATTCCATCTCTCGCTTCGCATGCGAATACCAAAATCTGATCATACCTATCTATGATGGTTTGATCATCAACCACTGTGGCTTTTTTCTTCTTGAGGGTTTCACGCGCTATGAAGCCAAGACGCTTTATAGACTCTATGTTTTCAAGGGCTTTCTTGACATTTTGGGTATTATAACCGTGATTCTTGAGATAGTTATTATCCGTATAATCCACACTGTTATAACGGACAATGATTCCAAGTGCGTCCTTCAGAAATGCTTCAGCCGCATAGAAGAGTTTATCCTCTTTAGCAAAGTCATTCAGTGCGGTCACCATATCCTTCCGGCTGCCCCGGATAGGTTGCTTTACAGTAGCTGCCATCGAGTCCAATGTATTATTATGTGTTTCAAGAAATGCTGGCAGTAAATTTAACGATTTCAATTGACAATTCAATCGGAAAACAATTCAATGATGGTGTGGAGCCATTCGGCACCAGCCATTCCTTCCAGAAGAGAGTAATGCTCTGAAGATCGAGAGGTATATGGGGGTGCAATGAACATTCCCCGATAATGAAAGCGAACTGGAACGACAACATCTTCAACTGCCTCCATCTTGTAAACAGCAAGTTGCATGGATTCTGTCCCCTACCCGAGAAGGCATCCGCCCTCCTATACGGGATGGAGTCCTGCCTCTGCTCCGGGGACGGGCTTTCGGACAGGACGGCCTTCAAGGCAGGCTGTGCAGTGGTCGTCGACAGGACGCTTAACCTGCTGGGAATGGGCGGATCCATCCGTAGGATCGACCAGGAGGATGGAACCACCATTGTTTCCCTCTCGGAGAATCCTTACGGAATTGGGAAGCTCTATTTCAAAATCTGACCGGGGAGAGTAATGATTTGTTCCTCGACAGGTAGATTATAATATACATGAACTCAAAAGGAAGAATGAACATGACAGAACGAAACAATACTGAAACCTTGGGGGCAATGCCCGCGATGCTCTCCCGTTTTAAGCCTTCTAAGGTGAAGGCATGGCTGGACAAACGTGTCATCGGCCAGGAAGAGGCGAAGAGGACTCTCTCCGTCGCCGTATACAACCACATGAAGAGGACGTGTATGCGGGCTGTGGATCAGAACTGCTCCATCCGTAAATCCAATGTCGTCCTCCTCGGTGGAACCGGCTGCGGAAAGACCTATCTTGTACAGTGCATCGCCGAGTACATGAAGGTCCCTTATTATATACAGGACTGCACGAAGATTACTGCAAGCGGCTATGTCGGTTCGGATGTCGAGGATTGCATCGGCGGACTTCTTCGGGCCTGCAGATACGACGTCGAGAAGGCGAAGCACGGCATCGTCGTGCTGGACGAGCTAGACAAGAACGCCGTCAAGGGGGCCGGTATGTCCATCACCCGCGACGTCAGCGGAGAGTGCGTCCAGCAGTCCCTCCTCAAGATCGTCGAAGGCGACCTTGTCGGTGTCGCCCCCATGGGAGGGCGAAAGCATCCCGAGCAGCCGCTTACCTATGTTGACACATCGGACATCCTGTTTATCGCCACCGGTGCATTCGTGGGAATGGATGACATCGTCTCCAGAAGATTAGGTGTCGGCGGCGGGAAGATCGGTTTCGGCAGTGCTGGTACGGAGAACGGTGTCAATACGGACGACATCCTTAACTACGTGTCGCCGCAGGATCTTCGCGACTTCGGAATGATTCCCGAACTCGTAGGTCGCTTCCCCGTCATCTCCCATGTGCAGTCGTTGAAGAAGAATGACCTTGTCCGTATCCTTACCGAACCGAAGAACGCAATCGTCGGGGAGTACGAGAAACTCCTGGAAATCGACGGTGTCAAGCTCAAGTTCGGAGAGGGCGCCCTCGAATGTGTGGCGGAGAAGGCGCTCGCCCTTGGGACTGGTGCACGCGGACTACGCAATATCATGGAGTCCTTCATGCGCGATGTCATGTTCGATGCCCCCGATATCAAGGACGAAAAAAAGCTGGTTACTGTGACTCGGGAGATGGTGGAGAAGACCGCTGTCGGAATTGAAAGGTGTGTCGGGTGATTTTTATCTGGCAGACTGTAATAGTTTGCCTACTTGTTGGTATGTCATTTCGAACCAAAAACAACAACGCCCATGAAGAAAAACACCATCAATCTCAACCGCAGCGCCATCGAGGCCTACCTGGAAAACAAACTCGAACAGAAGCTCCTGGACATTCAGGAATCCATGCAGGACGGAACCTCCCCGAAGAAGTACCTTGATGGTCCCGATCCCGACACAGTCCGGGACATCTGGGACGAGCTTTTCAAGCTGACCTCCACGTTGGCGCTCCGGTCGCTCCGTCACGAGCCCATATCTGCTTATACCGGCAAAACGGTTAAGTATCTCATCAGGAACGGTCGCGGGAAGATCGAAGGGACCAAGTCCTTCCTGTACACGGATGTGCGTCTCACTAACAGTCTGTACCGGATCCACAAGGACTCGTATGAACTCGGTGACGCAGCCGTCCAGCTCCGCGAAGTCGTAGGGTTGGACAACGTCGAGACCGGGCTGAAGGAAGATGAACTTGCCGAGTTCCTCCTGGCTTTCGACGCCATGATACCCTTCATCAGGGAGATGATCGATCAGTGGCGCCGGACAGTCGAGAACGCCGCCCAACGGGCCCTGGCATCGAACAAGGCTGACGAGGTTGCGGAGGTAACCATCAATGGCCTGCTCGAAAAGCACGTCCATCCTCTGGGGATTGACTGGACATGTTCCGTCAGTAGGGGTATCGCGGGAATCGCCCTCTACGGGCCCCGGAATGACGATTACTTCGAGATCTCGGTCGAGGAGTTCCCGGCGTTCATCCAAGACCGGAAGGCCTTCACCTCCCTCTTGAGAAGGATTGGAGTACAGGCAGCATGATGGGAACGCATGCCCTGCATAAAAACCAAAGATTGGTGTAATGATTCGCCAGGAATGGAGTATATGTGAATCAGAAAATATTAATAAAACGAACCTGACATGAAAGAAATCAAGTGTCCCAACTGCGGAACTGTCATCACGGTTGATGACGCCGCCTTTGCAGCGCTCCTGAACCAGGTGCGCACGGAAGAGTTCGACGCGGAGGTTAACCGCCGCATCGAGCAGATCAACGAACTGCGGAAAGCCGAGGATGCCGAAAAGGCAGCCAAGGACGCCGCGAAAGCAGCTCAGGAGGCTGCCCGCCATAAGGAGGAGCTCGCCGGCAAGATGCTGGAGATCGAACGACTCCAGCAGCAGCTCGCCGAATGGGAGAAGGGAAAGCGACTCGAGCTGGAGACCGCCCGGCTCAAGGCCGAGCAGAAGGCCGCCGAGGAACTGAACAAGAAGGAAGCCGAACTGCGCAAGAAGGAGGAGCAGATCAGCCGCCTCATCAGCGACACGGCCAACGAACGGAAGAACGCAGCCGAGCGCGTTCAGGCCCTCATGGAGACCCACAAGGTCGAGGTGCAGAGCCTGGAGAAGGAGGTCGAACTGTACAAGAACTTCAAGGCGAAGCGCTCCGTGAAGCTCCTGGGCGAAGACCTCGAGCAACACTGCAACACGCTGTACAACCAGACTCTCCAGCCGGTGATGCCCAACGCCACCTTCGGGAAGGACAACACTGCCGTGAAGGAAGGTGACGAGACCAAGGGCTCCAAGGGAGACTTCATCTTCCGCGACACGGAGGACGGCGTGGAGTACATCTCGATCATGTTCGAGATGAAGAACGAGAGCGACGAAGCCACGAACAAGAAGAAGAACGCCGACTTCTTCGACAAGCTCGACAAGGACCGCTCGAAGAAGGGCTGCGAGTTCGCGGTGCTGGTGTCCATGCTGGAGATGGACAACGATCTCTACAACAACGGCATCGTGTCCGTCCCGGGGTACGAAAAGATGTACGTCGTCCGTCCGGACAACTTCATCCCGATCATCACCCTCCTGGTGCAGACCTCCAAGAAGGCCCTCGGTCTCAAGAAGGAGCTCGCCGTAGCGAAGAGCCAGAGTGTGGACGTGACCCACTTCGAGGACCAGCTCATCGCCTTCCGCGACGGCTTCGCGAAGAACGTCGCCAACGCGAAGAAGAAGTACGACGACGCCATCAAGGGCATCGACTCGACCATCGACACCCTGACGAAGATCAAGGAGAGCCTCCGTGTCTCCGCCGGCCACCTGACAGCGGCGAACAACAAGGCCGAGGACCTCTCCATCAAGAAGCTGACGAAGGGGAATCCCACGATGCAAGCAGCCTTCGACGCCGCGCGTGAGAAGAAGGCAAAGGAGGAAGGTCCCGACGAGCAGTAGGATCCGATTCTGAGACTCTAGGCATACACACGCACCGCCCAGGGTTTCACCGACGGAAGGCCGCAGGATAATCCCTGCGGCCTTTTCCTCCCCGTTCAGCACTAAATGCGGGCCGCACACATTAATACGCCGCTATCGAAAGTATACGGAACCAACGCGCATGATAATGACGGAAGAACAGAAACACATACTCGATCTAATTCTTGACAGGGACACGATGAGAAAAATCGCCAAGACGCACTGGATCTTGGGGCTGGGAGTCCACGACGAGGCCTTCCTCATAATCATCGACAGTCCGGTCGTCCACTCCGAACTCGGGCTTGACGTCGTATCTGGAACAGGTAGTCTTCAGGAAGCACTCGATGCTTTCTCCAGAGCTGGTATCCGTTGTCATGGGGAATTTGGGCTGCTCTCCGTCCAGCTGCCGTCCATCTCCTTCAAGGTCCGTGTCCCCGAGGACGGGACCGTGGCGGTCATTGCCGGCAGATCTGCTGAAAGGACACGGCTTTCTCCAGACAGTCTGGTGAAGTTGGCGCTATTTGCTGAAGCTGTTCTTCCCGAAATGGAAGAGAGGATCCTGAAAGAAGAGATAGAATACGACAAGGTGGAACGAGTAGGGATGATTGCCTCGGTCTCCCTGGCTCATATCCTGGAGGATTTGGGGCGGCCCTTCAAACTTGTCAAACAGGAAGACGGCCGCCTATTGGTCCAAATACAGTTCTCCCCCACCGGAAAGCTGTCCGTTTCGGTACCTGCCGAGAAGGTCACGGAGTTTACCGCCTCGCTGGATGAGACCCTTCGTTGTGCAGAATACCTTTACTCCCGTCTCGGGGCTAGCGTCAGGATATCGGATCTAGACTTCTGGGACCACTGGGCGGAGCGTTCCGGTAAACAATAATAAATGATTGACAATACCTTAAAGGCAGTATCCCCTCTGGAAGGTTGAAATAACTGCAAAGAAATGGAGTATATACACAAAAAAAGGAATGAAAAGGACGAACAACGACAAGCATTTCTTCATCGGGAACACAAAGCTCCCGGAGCTAGCAAGCAGCCTGGATAGCATTTACCGGAAGGTTGATACGGAGGGACTCGGCGAGGGCACCATCCAAGAGTTGAAGGCGGAGATCGAGTCCGTCTCGAAGCGCTTCGGCATCAGCCCCAAGGCTGCTGTTCTGCTGGCTGCAATCCTGGAACACAGCGGTGGAAACGGATGTGACGACGACGATCTTTCAGGGTACGTCGGCTGTTCCAACATCCAGTTCTTCGGATTCCGGGAGGCGCTCCGAGAGCTGGAGGAGCAGAGCATCATCACCCGGCGTTTCGGTAGAGGCAACCGCTACGCCGTCACCAGGGAGACTGAAAAGACCATAGAAAAAGGCTCTGATTTCGTCCCACTGAGACGTACCGGGCTCTCAACGGATGAACTCTTCACCCGCTTCCGTCTCGCTATTTCGGACTACAAGCATGACCTCTTCGACGGCGATCGCCTGCTCGAGGACATGAGCAGCCTCATCGGAGAGAATCAGCAATTAGAGTTCTGCAGGAAGGCATCCGCGGTCCTGGCCAATCCCAAGATCAGCGACACGGAACGACGTTTCTTCCTCTACCTCTGTCACCGTTATGTCTCCTGCGGAGACGAGTCCGTACCTATCGAGAACTTGCTGGCCTTCACTGGTTTCATGGAAGACGAGCTCCGCATCCGTCGTTCGCTTTCCAATGAGCGCTCTGACCTTCAGATGTCCGGGTTGGTCACCTTCGGCGGGGACGAAGGGCTCCAGGACACGGATTCCCTCGCCCTCTCAGATGAGGTGAAAAGGACCTTCTTCACCGAGGCGACCTTGTCCAGGCCAGCAGCAGCAAGCCACCGCGACCTCATCCCCTGCTCCGCCATCAAACGGAAAGAGCTTTTCTACGACGGAAATGTCGCAGAGCAGATGGACACACTCGCCTCCCTTCTCGAGCCCGGCAACTTCAAGGGTATTCAGGAACGCCTCGGAGAGATGGGTATGCGAAGGGGGTTCGCGGTCCTCTTCTCCGGAGCTGCCGGCTGCGGCAAAACCGCAGGAGCGTACGAGCTAGCGCGCCGCACGGGACGCGACATCTTCGCCGTGGATATGTCCGAACTCAAAAGCAAGTGGGTCGGCGATTCCGAGAAGATTGTCAAGGGCGTCTTCACAACATACCGGCAGATGTGCAAGACACGCGACGTCGCCCCCATCCTGCTGTTCAACGAGGCCGATGCCATCTTCTCCAAACGCTTGGAGAACCCACAGGACAGTGTGGACCAGATGATGAACGCCATCCAGAACATCTGCCTGGACGCCATCGAAAACATGGACGGTATCCTCATCGCCACGACGAACCTCGCTGCGAATTTCTGCGACGACGCGTTTGCCCGCCGGTTCATCTTCAAGGTGGAGTTCGGGAAGCCCGAGGTAACGACCCGGGCGAAGATATGGCGGTCGATGATTGAAAGTCTTTCCGAGGAGGACTCCCTCGTCCTTGCCTCCCGCTACGATTTCTCCGGCGGCAATATCGAGAACATCGCACGGAAAGCCGCGGTAGGTTACGTCCTCAGCGGCAAGAAGGCAGGAATCGAAGCGCTCGTGAAGTACTGCGACGAGGAGACTCTCTCTTCGGCGAAAAAGGGAAGGCGAATCGGATTCGGAGCATGATGGATAAGGGAAAGGAAAAGCATCGAAAAACGTCAGTCATATCCGTCTTCGATGTATGGGAAATCCGCGACCTCACGTGGAGGAGGCCGCATTATCCCTCCTACGAGGTAAGTGAGCACAAGATCGGGAGCGCTCTCAGCCTGGAGGAGGCCGAGAGGATTGTTCGAGATGCCGTTCGCCAGCGGTGCCAGTCTCACGATCGTCCTGCTCACAGTTTCCGCATCAACGAGATGCCCCTCGGGCAATTCGCCTCATCCTACGAAGACACCTCCGAGTACATCTACGACCATGATGGATCTCGCTTGGACCAGCGTACGTTCCCTCGTGAGGAAGGTGTCTTCGAAGGAAGGCCTGCAGAGGAGGTCCGCTTTCGCGAAGGCGATATCTGTGAAGTCCTGGAGTCCGGGTCAGTCCACCTCGGCTTCGTGGCGGCCGTACCACCATCCGTTACGCAGGCGGCGAAGGTCAATAACGGTCCCTTCAAGATGGACGCAGACGATGACAGTTACCTCGTCATGAACGAAGAGACAGGTGATTCGCACGAGCACGTCAATGCGCTCAGGATCTTCAAGCCCAGGTTTAGGATTCATCCCGCCATCGAGCGGCGCTTGCGGAAGGCATATGCGGACAGCCTCACATTCTATAGGCGAATGGAGATAACAGATGTGACTGCGGGCGAAAGAATCAAGGCGCTTACCCAGGAGATGGGTTGGGATTTGCGTATCGAGAGTCCCCGCTGGTACAGGGATTCTTTCAAGTTACATATTCAAGGAGTGCCCGGATTTGCCGACGGGCTTGACCTCCAGATACGGCAGCAGCTCGCCTGGGATCACATGGACCGGATCCGTTTCTCCTTTCTCCGGTTAGCCGGATTGCCCGCAGAAGGCCGAGGCTACCGACTTAAACAGATAAAGCCACCTACGTTTTTCAAGGGGAAAACACCTGCTATCTCCCCGACATCCTATTATTTCTGATGACTCAGTGTAATGATTGGGAGTAAAGGCGGTACAGATAAATGAACACTAAACCTAACCGACATGAAAGACTACCAGCAAAACGCAAGCTTCCTCTGCGAAAAGAAGTACATCAGAAACCA
>JAEEGL013056512.1_pt1 | contig 16896 bp, 9 predicted proteins | sample 9134231 | NCBI WGS metagenome assembly JAEEGL01 (sample SAMN16246548, study PRJNA631951) | gut metagenome | biome: gut microbiome; feature: rumen; material: fiber-attached | host: Bos | place: Iran: Karaj | collected 2018-10
ACGGTCAAGCGCGGCGATATCCTCTTTCTTAAGGTAATAAAGGTCCGCGGCGGAGGCGATGAGCCCGGCTTCGATAAACTGCTGCACCACGCTTTCGCCCAGGTTGTCGATATTCATCGCGGGGCGGGAGACGAAGTGGATAATACTGCGGCAAAGCTGGCTCGGGCAGAGCGGGTTCACGCAGCGCGTCGCCGCCTCGCCCTCCTCGCGCACGGCCGGCTCCCCGCAGGAGGGGCAGACGGACGGCATTACGAAAGGTTTTGCGTCCGCAGGGCGTTTTTCCGCGACGACGGAGATTATTTCCGGTATCACGTCGCCCGCCTTACGCAGCCGCACGGTGTCTCCTATCCTTATATCGCGCTCCGCGATAAAATCGGCGTTGTGCAGGGTGGCGTACGCCACGGTGCTCCCGGCGAGGCGCACCGGGTCCAGCGCGGCGCGGGGAGTGAGCACGCCCGTGCGTCCGACCTGGATCTCTATATCGCGCAGCTTTGTTTCGACTATCTCCGCCGGGAATTTATAGGCGATAGCCCAGCGCGGCGCGGCGGCGGTGCTTCCCAGCCGTTCGCGCAGGGCGAGCTGATCGACCTTTATCACCGCGCCGTCGGTATCGTAGGCGAGCTCCGGGCGGGATATCCCTATCCCCGCGACGGCCTTTGCCACCTCCGCGGCGTCTTTGCACAGCGCGCGGAACGGCGAAACCGTGAATCCAAGCGATTCGAGCAGTTCGAACGATCCGGAATGCCTTTCGGGCATACCCTCGGAGCAGTACTGCAGGTTGAAAATGAATATCTGCAGCCCGCGGGAGGCGGCTATCCCCGAATCGAGCTGCCGCAGCGAGCCGGCGGCGGCGTTGCGCGGGTTGGCGAACGTGCGCTCGCCGTTCTCCTCGCGCTTTTCGTTCAGCTTGGCGAACACCTTTCGCGGCATATAAACTTCCCCGCGAACGATAAGGCGCCCGACTTCGCGCTTTAATTTAAGCGGTACGGTCTTTATAGTTCGGATGTTTTCGGTAACGTCTTCGCCGAAAACGCCGTCGCCGCGCGTCAATCCCCGCACGAGCAAGCCGTTTTCGTATTCCAGCGAGACGGAGAGACCGTCGAACTTATGCTCCACCACGAAATCCGCGGCGGGGTATTCTTTTTTTATCCTGTCGCAGAACTCGTATATCTCCGCTTCCGAAAAGATATCCCCGAACGAATCCATGGGAACGGTGTGGCGCACCTTTTCGAATTTTTCGGAAACCTTGCCGCCGACGCGCTGTGTGGGCGAATTCGGCGAGGCGAGCTCCGGATGGAGCACTTCCAGATCGACAAGCCGCCTGAAGAGCGCGTCGTATTCCTCGTCCTCTATTTCGGGGCTGTCGAGCTCGTAATAAAGGCGGGAGTGATATTCGAGCGTGCGTTCGAGATAACGCATTTCCTCCGCGGGGGAGGCAAAATTCATTTCTTTCGACATACTATAGCCAGCCATTCGTTTTTTTCTTTTATTTCTTCAACGGCAAAGCCGTTTTCGGCGAGCGCGCCGAGCACGAATTCGCGCCGCGGGGAGATTATGCCGGAGCAGATGAGCGCCCCCTCCGGTTTTAAGCACTTATGAAACAGCGGGAGCATTTCGCTTATGATATCCGCCACTATGTTCGCGAGTATAAGGTCGTATTCGCGGGCGGCGAGCGCGTTCCAAAGCGTTTCGTCGGAAAGCGCGTTGCCGCAGTAAACCTTAAACACCTCTTCCGGCACGCCGTTCTTCACGGCGTTTTCGCCCGCGATGCGCGCCGCGACCATATCTATATCCACCGCGTCGATACTCTTTGCGCCGAGCTTTGCGGCGCCGATGCCCAATATGCCGCTGCCGCAGCCCATATCGAGCGCTTCCGCGCCCGGGAAGCAGTGTTTTTCAAGCAGTTCCAAACAAAGCGCCGTCGTTTCGTGCCTGCCGGTGCCGAAGGAGGAAGCCGGGTCGATCTCTATCACCGTCCTGCCCTCTCCGGGGACCTTTTCCCACGAGGGCACTATTAAAAACCTTTTCCCGACGGGCAGCGGGTGGAAGAACTGCTTCCAGTTGTTTTCCCAATCCTTTTCGTCGGTCACGGCGAGCGAGGTCGCAAGACTGCCGAGCCATTCCGCGCCGGGGAATTCTTTTTTCAGCTTTTCCAGACCGGCGAGTATCCCCTCCTGCTGAATGCTTCCCTGCTCGTTCTGCGCAAGGTAGACTCGCACGATAACGTCGCCGTCGCCGCGGATGAGGTTTTCCTCGACGTAATCTATCGGCACGGCGCTGCTTTCCAGAAGCTCCTCCAGGTCGCGCGGGTCCTCCACCGAAAAGCAGGATATCCCCTCGTTCATCAGTACGCCGGAAACGACTTCGCTCCCCGCGGTGGTGGTGTGGATGGTAAGTTCGTTGAATTTCATATATCGCTCCGAAAAATGAATGATGGATGACCGCGGAACGCTTCCGCGGGGCGGAAAAACGCCGCGGCTGACGCAAGCTCAGCCGTCCGAAGCGGACGCGTCGCCGGATATGGGTATCTTTTCGCCCAGATAAGTCGGTTTGGGTTTGAATATCGCGGAAAGAAAATACTTCGCGCGGGCGGCGGTCTCGCGCAGTTCGTAGGCGCGCTTCGTCATTACCGGGATATTGTCGCAGCAGACGCCCTTTGCTTCCAGCCCGAGCGCTTTTGCGATATAAAGCGAGCGCGACATATGGAAATCCTGCGTGACGACGAGCGCCTTTCCGACGCAGAAGATCTCTTTTGCGCGGTACATCGTATCGTAGGTGTTGAACCCGGCGTGATCGGTGAAAATGACTTCCGCCGGGATCCCGTAGGCGACGAGCGCCGCCTTCATCGCGTTCGGTTCGTCGTAATCGTCCGACATATGGTCGCCGCTGACAAGTATCTTCGGCGCCGCGCCGGCGTAATAAAGCTGTGCAGCCGCGTCCACGCGGGACTGCAGATACTGCGAAAGCGTGCCGTCGGCGTTCACCTTCGCGCCGAGCACCAGGATGCAGTCGTATCCCCCTCCGGAAGCTTCTTCGAACGAGACGAAGCCGCCTTTCGCGCCCTGTATGACCGCGATATTGAAAACGCAGGCGGCGAAAACGGCAAGGCAGAGCGCGGCGCAGACGAACAGCGCGGCGGCGGCGATGATTTGTTTTTTGTTATTTGCAGAGGAGTTTTTCATAGATATTTTTCATAATGAGCGCGTCGCCGGACTGGGTGCCCGCCGATTCGCAGATAAGGTTGGGCGTTACGCCGAGCGATATGACCGCCTCGGCAAGCGGCTCGAATTCCGGGCCGTAGACCGTGTCCTCGAAAGTAAGATGTTTCTTTTCGCCCATTTCGGTATACATTATTTTTGAAAAATGGCAGTGCAGGTTCCGGGCGTACTCCCCGCCGAGCCGGGAAGAGATCGCGTCGAAAATGCGCTTGTAATCGTCGGCTCCGCGGATGCCGCCGCGCGTGCGGGCGTTTAGGTGCCCGAAATCCACCACCGGGACGAACGCTTTGTCGACGGCGCAGAGCTCCAGCACCTCTTCCAGCGTGCCGAGCTGGTTCACCTTGCCCATCGTTTCGATGCCGAGCCGGACTTTGTATCCGCCCGCGCGCATCATATCCGAAGCGCCGCGCAGCGTTTCGGCGGCGTAGCGCATAGCAGTTTCGCGGTCTATCTTCGCGGCGCTGCCGCAGTGGACGACCATCGTGTGAGCGCCGAGCAGATCGCTCACCTCGGCGCTGCGGCGTATGTATTCCACGCTTTTATCGCGCTTTTCCTTTTCGGTGGAGGAAAGCGAAATGAAATACGGCGTGTGGAACGACATTATTATTCCGTGCTCGCGCGCTTTCGCGCCGATGGCGGCAAACATCTCGTCGCTTCCGGTTATGCCGTTGCCCGCCTCGTATTCATATGAATCGAGCCCGAAGCTTTTAACGAATCCGGGCGCCTGGAGCGTCGATCTGCCGCCGGCGAGCCGGAATTCATCGGAGTTCCCGCCGGGTCCGAAAGTCATTTTTCCGCTCATTCGGTCTTATCCTCCCTGTTTTCCGCGACGTCGTTTGCCGCGTGTTCTTTCTGTTTCCGTTTTTCCGGGTTGAACAGCTTGGAAGCGCGTATCCTCGCCACTACCTCCTTGCCGGAAAGCCATTCCAGCCCGCGCACGAACGGGCGCTCGAAGAAGCGTTTGAACCGGAAGAACGCGCTTTCCTTTTTCTGTATCGGCTTCACCATGGCGAACCTTATCCCGGCGCGATGGGCGGAAAGGCAATCGGTGAATATCTGGTCGCCCACGGCGAGCACCTCGTCCTCCTCCAGCCCGAAATATTCGATACAGCGGCGCACACCTTTCGGCGAGGGCTTGCCCGCCTTGCAGACGTAGAACAGCCCCAGACTTTCGTTGAAGGTCGTTACCCTGTTGCCCTTATTGTTCGAAACGAACGCCATTTTTATGCCCGCTTCGCCGAGCGTTTTGAAAAAGGAATGCATTTCGTCGGTGGGGCGTTCGACCTCGTAGGGGGCTATGGTGTTGTCGATATCGAATACAACGCCTTTAACCCCTAACGCGGAAAGCGCGTCGGGGGTTATGGCGTATATATCGGTGAACGCCATATCCGGCCTTAAAAAACCCATACGAGGAACGTCCTTTTCTGATTTATTCGTGTATAGCGTAGCTGACCGAAAGCGGCGGGAGCTTTATGCTTCCCTTTCCGTTTTCGATAATAAGCGTTTTATCGCATCCGCCGGCGAAAACGTATTCGCCGTCCTCGAGCCCGAGTGTGAAGCGGACCTCGTTTTCCTCCTCCGAGGCGTTTACGAGCACAAGTATCTTTTTGCCGTCGGTATTGCGGCGCCAGTGTTCGCAGAACGCGGCGCTGTGCTCTACCACGCCGCCGTACGCTTCGCGGCAGCGGTCGGTGCGCAGACCTTTCGCCGTGTCGGTGAACCCGGGCGAGCGCAGCAGCGTTCCGGAATAGAAGAACGAGCCGATCTTTGCGCGCGTATGGACGCAGTCGCGGTAGAATCCGCGGTGCTTCATCTGCAGATACAGCTTCGGATCGTTCCAGCCGAGCTCCTCGCCGAATGTGAACGACTGGGCGATATTCATACGCTGTCCTTCGTCGTCGTCATCCGGCATAAAGCAATAGTTCCTGCCGAACATCGTTACCAGCCCGGAATACACCGCGACGAACGCCGGCACCTGCCTGTTGTGTACCCACAGCCAGGTAAGATACGCCTGCATATTCTTCATGAACGGATCGGCGGTGCATTCGGTGGAAAGCACCTTTTCCGGCGGGCGGACGGTATTAACGTGGTCAAGAAGTATGTTGTAGGAATCCATCCACCAGCTTCCGCCGCCGGGGCGGTGGGAATGGCGGCGGTCTTCGCAGATATAGGGCTGCGCGGCGGCGATCTGGTCGATATACACGCCGTCGACGCCTATCTCGTTAAGCAGGGTGTTCACTATGGAGGTCACTTTTTGCTGCCATACGGCGGTGGAGGGGCACATTATCGAAAGCACGACCTTGCTGCCGTCGGCTTCTTTGGAGCTGTAGGTTTCGGTAAACGGAACGCCGTTTCTGTCCTTTACGCAGTTCGGCTTCGCGATACTGCTCCACTGCCAGTCCTCCATACCCCTGTCGCGCGTGTCCCAAAGGCGGCCGTTTATATAGGGCATCACCTTCACCCCGTTTTCCCGCAGGCGCTTAACGCCGGGTATCATCGCGGGTTTCACCGGGAAATAATGCGGATAATCGTTGTCGAAGGGGATCTGATGCCAGTCGTAGAGGTGCAGGGCGCTGTTATATCCCAGGTCGCGGTTGGCTTCCAGAACGGTATCGGCAAAGCTTTCGTCATCCGTCATCCTGGCGCGCCACCAGTGGTTTTCTTTTCTTAACCAGTCCGGTTCGTCCGTCCTGCCGTTTTCGTCGTGAGGGGGCATCCAGTTTGCGAACTCGTAAACGAATTCGCGGTATAAAAGCGCGGCGTCGTACCAGTCGCCGTCGTAGAGCTGCCACACGCAGGAGCCGTAAAGCGGCTGCGAATTGCCGCCCCTGTCGATATCCGTAAGCGGCTGGACCGCTTTCAGCGCAAAAAACGGCGAATCCGCGTTTTTCTCGAAGAACAGCTTTTTATACGCAGGCGCGGGATCGTGCAGACCGTAATAGACTCCGCGCCGCGTGACCTTGTTCCAGAAAGTCATATACTGCATCGACGCGCCGTAGGAGGGGTAGTTCTGCCGCGAACGGCATTCCGTCGTGCTGTTCCAAAGTTCGCCCGGCCCGTAGGGCGACATGAATTCGACGTTTTTATTGCTGTCGAAAGAGATCATCGGGTAGTCGCATTCGTAAAGACTGTATTCCACGTTCGTGCTTATGAGCCGCGTCGTCCACTCGATACGGTTGTTCGGGCAGACGTGCGCGCAGAGCACGACTGTCACCCCCGGGAGCTTTTCGTTGGCGGAAACGGTGAACACGAAATCGTCGCCGACGTGCGAATACGCCGTTTTGCTCCGGCCGGACAGCGAATCGACGGTGATGAACCCCTCGCCTTCGACCTTGCGCGCGGTAAGATAGAACAGCGTGCGTTTTACCGAAAGAATGTTTTTCCGTTTTTTGACGTCGCGCAGCGAACACAGCGCGAGCCCTCCGCGCACAGAGAGCGTGCAGGCGAATTCCCCCGCGACTATCCTTACAGTCCCGTTTTTATTCATTTTGTACCTCCGTCGGCTGTTTTTAAGTCTGTCACAGATAAAGTCAGCACCGTGACCGCTTGGGCGATCCCGCTTTCGCGCAGGAGCTTTGCGCAGGCGGAAACTGTGGCTCCGGTGGTGGTCACGTCGTCGAACAGCAGATATCTTTTGCCCCGGAGCGCTTCCGGCACCTCCGGATCCGTTTCGTACTGTTTGAGCGCGTGCTCCAGTCTTTGCTTCCTGCCGAGCAGCTTCTGTTCGCCCTTTCCGCGGCGGCGCAGCGCCGCCACAAGCGGCAAGCCGAGTATGCGCGCGGCTTCCGCCGCTATCATCCTCGCCTGGTCGTATCCGCTTTTACGCACGCGCTTTTTGCTCCGCGGGACAAAAGTCACCGCGTCGGCGCGTTTTACGGTGATCCCCGCGGAAACGAGCAGCAGTTCGGCGAGAAACGCCGCGGCGCGCTTGTCCGCGCCGTCCTTCAAGTAATATATTATCCTGCGCGAAACGCCGGAGCCGTAGAAAAACAGCGCGCGTGAATTTTCCGGGCGGGCGCAGGTGCAGGCGCAGGCGGCGCGTCCGCAGCGCGGGCATTTTTCGGTTATAAGCGTTTGAAGCAGATTCAGGCAGGAATCGCAGAAGGGTATCGCGTCCGGCGCGGCGTTTATACGGCAAAGCGGGCACACCGCGGGAAGGAGCCGCGAAACGAGCCCGTTTTCGTTTTTCACAACGGTTTTCCCGGACATCCTTACAGTCTCCCCGCCGCCTCGAGCATCGCCCCGAGCGCGGTGTATCTGCGGTCGACATATCCGTTTGCGACCATTTTCGCCAGCGCCGCGCGCGAACCGACGATAACCGCCATCTCACGCGCGCGGGTTATCGCCGTATAAAGCAGCTTGCGGTTCATAAGCGGGCTCGCAGCTTCGTACATTGGTATGACCACCATACGGTATTCGCTGCCCTGACTTTTATGCACGGTCACGGCGTAGGCGAGCTCCAGCTCCTCCAACTGGGAAAAGTCGTATTCCGCCATCCTGCCGTCGAAATCTATGGTAAGCGTTTCGGCGCGGGTGTCGATATCGGTTATCCTGCCGATATCGCCGTTGAAAACGCCGCTGCCTCTCTCCGCGCCGCGCTTCCACACCACGTCGTAATCATTCTTTATCTGCATTACCTTGTCGCCCTCGCGGAAGACGACTGAGCCGTATTTTTTCTCGGCCTTGTCGCGCGCGGGGGGATTGAGCGCCCGCTGGAACGCGGTGTTGAGATCGGCGGTGCCGAGCACGCTTTTGCGCATACTTGTGATCACCTGTATCTCGTCCCACGGGTCCGCGCCGTAGCGCTGAGGCAGCCGCGTGCAGACGAGCTGAGTCAAAAGCTCCGCTATCGCGGCGTTGTCGTTCTTTTCGATAAAGAAGAAATCGTTGTCCCGGCGGTTCAGCACCGGCATTTCGCCGCGGTTCACCGCGTGGGCGTTTTTTACGATAAGACTCTGCTCCGCCTGGCGGAAGATCTTGTTCAGCTTTACGACGTTATACATCCCCGAACCGATAATGTCGTTAAGACAGTCGCCGGGGCCGACCGGGGGGAGCTGATCCGGGTCGCCGATGAGTATAAGATAGCTTCCGGTCTTCACGGCGCGCAGCAGCGCGCACATAAGATATGTATCCACCATCGACATTTCGTCGATGATTATCACCTTTTGCGAAAGCGGATTTTCGTCGTCCCGGGCGAAGCGGTGCCCGCCGAAGGAATCGACGCTCGCTTCCAGCAGCCGGTGTACCGTCTTCGCTTCCCTGCCGCTGGATTCATACATCCGCTGCGCGGCGCGGCCCGTGGGCGCGGCGAGCACGCAGGAGAACTTCAAAATGCCGCAGATCTCGAGTATCGCTTTGATTATCGTCGTTTTTCCGGTGCCGGGTCCCCCCGTGACTACCGTCACACCGCCGGAAAAGGCGTATTCTATCGCCTCGCGCTGTTCGGGGGCGTATTCGATGCCGAACTTCTGCTCCAACTGCGCTATCTGCTCCTCTATCCCCTCCAGAACGTAAGGGAATTTGAAATTTGCCAGAGTATGGAGCTTCGCGGCGATATACGCCTCCGCGGAATAAAGGTCGGAAAGCGCGCAGCACTCCCCGCAGTCCCCTTCGAACGTTTTTACCTTCGCCGCGGTCTCCAGCCGCCGCACGGCGGAATCGACGTCGCTTTCGTCGACTCCGAGTATCCTTTCCGCGGCTGACACGAGGATGTTCTTCGGAAGATAGCAATGCCCGCCGTTGATCGCGGCGCGGTTAAGAACGTGAACCAGCCCCGCCTCGACCCGCTCCGGGCAATCTGGCGAAAAACCGAGCCGCTTTGCGACCTCGTCCGCTTTTTCGAACCCTATCCCCTGCACGTCGTCGCAAAGGCGGTAGGGCGTTTGCTTTATTATATCTATCGCGGCGGAACCGTAGGTCTTGAATATGCGCACCGAAAGCGCGGCGCCGAAGAATTCGTTGCAGAACATCATCACGCTGCGTATTCCGAACTGCTCCACGTAGCTGTCGTGTATCTCGCCCGCGCGCTTCGGCGAAATGCCCCTGATATCGCTAAGCCAGCCGGGGTTGTTTTCGATAACGTCGAGCGCGTCCTCGCCGAAGCGTTCCACAATGCGCTCCGCGGTGACCGGGCCTATCCCCTTTACCGCGCCGGAGGAAAGGTAGCGCAGGATCGCCGCCGAGGTCGTGGGCAGCTTTTTTTCGAAATAATTCACCTTGAACTGCCGCCCGAACGTGGAATGCACCTGCCATTCGCCCTGGACCTTTATGCTTTCGCCCTCGCCGACGTAGGGCATTATCCCCACGAGCGTGACCGGCTCGCCGTGGCTGTTTATTGTGCACACGGTATAGCCGTTTTCCTGGTTCGTAAATATAACGTCTTCCACGACGCCGTCCAGATAAAGCTCCGACAAGCCCTTTTCACTCCCGTTTTATAAAAATCTTCCGACCGTCCGCGCGGCACAGGCGGTCGATCACTTCCTCCGCCTCGCATTCGGTGCGCACAACGTATATCACGTCCGGAGGAGAATCGCCCTCCGCCTGCTCCCGTGTGAAGCAGATCCGCACGAACGTCCCCCTTTTCGCCCTCGCCCGGCGGAATATTTCCGCACCCAGCAGGCATACTCCCACCGCGGCGAAAAACCCCAAAGCGACAGAACAGAAAGTCTCCATAATATACCACCTCTTATTATAGTGTATACTTTATAAAAAAGCAAGTGCAAAAAAGAGGTTTGGCGGAGTTTTTTGCCGTTCTTCACCGGCTTCGGCGCAAAACGTGCGGCATAATTGAAAAAGGACTTGCCGAAGCAAGTCCTTTTTCCTGGTGACCCGTAGGAGAGTCGAACTCCTGTCTTCGCCGTGAGAGGGCGACGTCTTGACCACTTGACTAACAGGCCGTATGCGTTTTATTTCGCGGTGCCTAATATATATACCACAACTTTTCGGTTTTGTCAACAACTTTTTTCGGGCGCGGGGGCTTCCGGACTGAATACGCGCAAATATCGGGGGCGAAAATAGCATACAGATGGATAAAAAGGGGGCGGGCGCATGCCGGAAGGAAGCGTTCACAAAAGATTTGCGATAATACTTATGTACGCCGCGGCGGGGGCTGCGGCGCTGTACGTCGTCTTCAACTATCTGTGGGGCGCGCTGCTGCCTTTCGTTATCGGCTACGCGCTGGCGGAGTGCTTTAAGCCGGTGGTGAGATACGCCGAAAAACACGAAAAGTTCCCGAAGCGCACGGTGATACTCGCCGTTCTCGCGGCGGCGGCGGGCGCCGCCGTTGCTTTGGTATTCGCCGCCCTGCGCGAGCTGTTTCAGGAGCTGAGCGGGCTTGCGGGGACGGTCGCCGACACGGTGACGCGCATTCGCGACGACGATTCATACGCGGCGGAGCTTATAGACGACATCTGCCGTTTTCTGCCGTTTTCCGGGCTTAAGGAAAAGCTTTTGGAGATACGCCCCGCGATAGACAAACACCTGCTTTCGGCGCTGGCGTCTTACGCCGACGACATAACCGGAGCCGCCATCTCCTTCGCGGGGAACGCCTTTTTGTTCCTGCCGGAAGCGCTTTTCACTTTCGCGGTGACGTTTATTTCGGCGTATTACTTCGCGATCGACCGCGTACGGGTGAACTGCTTTTTTCTGGGGCTGTTCCCGGCGTCCTTCCGTCCGGTGCTGAAGCGCGCGAAGGACGGGCTGACCGACGGGGTGGTGAAATACGTCCGCGCGTACGCTATGATCTTCCTTATCACGTTCGCGCAGCTTCTCGCCGCTTTTTTGCTGATGGGGCAGAAATACGCCTTCGTTATCGCGCTGGCGACCGCTTTGGTGGACGTCCTGCCCGTGGTCGGGACCGGAACGGTGCTTATCCCCTGGGGGCTGATCTCGCTCGCGTTCGGGAGCTACGGCCAGGGGATCGCGCTGCTGGCGTCCTACGCGGTGATAACCGTGGTGCGGCAGATAATCGAGCCGAAGATAGTGGGCAGATTCATCGGGCTGCCGCCGCTTGCGGCGCTGGCGGCGATGTACGCGGGGCTGAAGCTTATGGGGCTGCCGGGGCTTATACTCTTCCCTCTCGCCGCGCTCGCGATCTACCGTCTGCGGGGAGAAGGCGCGAAAGCGGGCGATACTGCCGAAAAATGAATGATCGAACAAGAAAACGCCCCCGCGGGGGCGTTTTCAACGTATTTTCATCCGGTCACCGGCTTTTTTTATTCCTGTTCCGGCGCAGGATGGCGAAAACCGCCGCGATCACGAGCAGCGACGCCGCCGCGGCGATGATAAGCGCGTTAGATCCGGCGCTCCCGCGCGGCTCCGGCGGAACCGAGGTCTCTTCCCGGATCCCGGATTCCGGCGCAGATTCCTCCGGAGGCAGGCGGCGGACTTTTATACTGTAAACCATTTCCTCGCCGTCCGGGCTGACGACCGAGACGGTGACGACCGTGATCTCGCCTTTTATCGCCGTATCGCTTACCGTAACGGAGGCGGTCTTGTTCTGCTTCACGCAGTAAACGCCGATCTTTTCGGTGCCGTACGGCACGGATACGGAATATTCGGTTATATCCGGGTCGAACGCCGGGTCGAGCCGGAAGCCCTCCACCTCCAGGCGCGAGAGCCGGCAGTTGTAATCGAACCCGGGCGCGGGCTCGCGGCGAAGCTTGACCGTGTAATACTCGGTGCGTCCATCCGCGTAGGATACTGAAACGTGCAGAGTGCCGGTATCGCCCAGCGGGACCGCGGCGCCCTCGGCGGTAACGACGCTTCCGGCGGGGCGGGTGATGCGCAGGTCGGCAAGCGCGGCGTCGTAGGGGATAACGGCGAACATCGCGGAGCCGCCGCTGAATTCAAAGCCGCGGGAGTTGAGTATCTCTATGCCGAACTCGCCCTCCGGCGGAGTTTCGGGGTGTACGAGCGCTTCGGTGAACGGCACGGTGCGCGCTCCGGATTCGAAGCTTACCGAAAAGCCGTCCGCGCAGGCGATCCTTACCGTTTCGCCCGCCCCGGCGGTGATGCGGTAGCGCAGATGCACCAGCGGAAGGAAGGGGCGCATACCCGCCTCGCCCTGCGGCGAATAGGCGTATACGCCGGTGCACGCGCCGTCGTCGTAGGCGCCGCAGTCCCAGCCGAGCGACTCGCAGGAAAGATATTCCAGCCCGGAACCGTATTCTATGCGTCCGGAGAACGCGCGCGTGTATTTGCAGCCGTTCACGCACAGCACCAGATCGAGTATCCCGCCCGGCTCCGGCTGCGTGCAGGCAAGCGCAGTGACCGTGCCGAAGTTGTTTTCCGGCGGGGTGCCTTTGTCGCCGGGGAAATACCCGGTCAGCATATTGCGAAGCCAGGAATAATCGAAATTGGTGGCGATGCCGTCGCCTGAAACGTCCGCCGCCGCGGCTGCCGCGGGCCCGTAATCGTAGCCCATGAGTATGCGCTCGCAGATAAACAGGTCGTGCGCGGTAACGTATCCGTCGCCGTCGGTGTCGCCGTTCACTATAACGGTGAGAGAATCGGTCTCGCTGCCGTCCTCGCGCAGGAGCTTTATCACGCAGCCGGTGCTTACGGGGCCCGTCGCGGGCATACCGTCCGCGCCGAGCAGTACCGCGTTCCTGCCCTCCGGGAGCATCGAAAGCAGATATTCCGGATCGAGCCCGGGGGGCGTCCCGCGCAGAGTGCCTTCGTTGCGGTCCACGTACAGCCCGCTTTCCCGCGGGAAAACTATAAGGTCGTCGCGCACGGTAACGGTGCAGACCGCGGTGAACACACCGTAGCCCGCGTCTACTTCCGCGGTGACGCGGTATCTGCCGACTTTTTCCGCCGTGACAACGCCGGAGCCGTCTGCCGACACGCCCTCCGGCTCCGCGCGGAAGACCGCGGGGAACGAGCCGGCTCCCTCCGGCAGGTAGTTAAGGCGAAGGGTTATCTGCTCGCCTATGTTCATATCGCGCTCCGCGTCGGCGAAGGATACCCCCGCGAGCCGCGAAAGCACGGTGAAGTTTACGGTTATGCAGGCGCCGCAGGGCATCGGATGCACCAGAACGTGCCTGCCCGGCGAAGTGACCGAGCCGTTCGGCGGAAGCTCGGCGCCGTCGACGAACACGGAGCCGCGCGGGCATACCGGCGTGACGCTTTCGGTGTAAACGCCGCCGTCCGCCGTACCCTCCACGAACGAGCCGCCGGAAAGCGGGGCGCCGTCGCCCCAGCCGCAAACGGTAAGCGTTCCGCCGCCGAAGGTGTAAAGCTCGCTTCCGGAGGAAGCGCATACCTCGCACGAGGCGGACATGGTATCGCCTGTATATATGCCGTCGGGCAGCGAATAAACGCCCCCGCGCGTGACGGCGATAAGGCCGTCGGAGAACAGGGCGGGCGAATCGAGAACCGCTGCGGGCTCCAGGTCGTCCGACGAATAAACGTTCGCGCCGCATACGGGGTATTCCCCGCCGAACAGTTTTTCGGCGGTATCCGCCGCCGCGCGCGCGATAAGCGCGCCGTCTTTTCCGTACAGCGAGAGCCCGTCCGCCGAAAGCGCCGCGACGTTTTCGCCGCACGGCGCGATCTGCCGCGCGGATATGCCGGTCTCGTCAAACCTGCCGTCCGCCGGATCGACGGTATATACGCTGCCCCCGCAAAGGGCTACGATGCGTTCGCCGTCATAAAAAGCCGCCGTGCAGACCGCCGGAAGCGGGAAATATTCAAAGGCGGCGATATCGTTTTCCGGCGCGAGCAGCACCGAAGGGACGTCCGCGAAGCAGACGCAGACCTTTCCGTTCGCGGCGCTGACCGCGCGCGGCACGAACCGCAGCGGCAGCGGGGCCCGCGGCAAAAGCTCCCCGGAGCCGACGGAATAAAGCGAATTTGAATCGTCGAAAACGATATATACGGCGTTCCTGCCCGCCGCGGCGGAGATCACGCGGCGCTCCTCGCCGTAGAACAGCGTGGAACGGTAGGCGTCCGCGCGCTCCGGCGCGGTGAACGCGTCGCCGTAATAAGGCGCGGAGAAGAGCCGGGGTTTTTCGCCGTCCGCCGCGCGGACGACGTCTATCCTGCCGCTTTCGAACAGCAGGAGATTTATTTTTTCTCCGAAATAAGCGCGGTACAGCGGCTCCGGATATACGCCGACGGTCTCGCCGGAAGCGAGATCGTATATCGCCGCGCCGGAAAAGACCAGCCCGTCCGCCAGCGCGACGGCGCTCAGTCCGCCGGATTCGCACAGGAGTTCGCCGTTCGACGCGTCGAACACGCGGTTCCCGGCGACTATCCTGCCCTCCGCGAACAGCAGCGATTCCGAATAGACCGGGATCCCGGTCTCCAGCACCGCGCTGTCGTAAGTGACTGCGTCTATAACGTGTATTTTAGTGCTTCCCTCGTAGGGCAGCGCGCAGATGCGGCCGCCGTCCGCGACCATGTATACGCAATCGAATCCGAGCTCCGCGAGCGGTTCGGTCCTTCCGCTGAAATAATCAAGGGAATATAGAGTTTCTTCCGCAAAGCAGCAGACCTTGCCGCCGCAAAGCACCGCCGCGGAGATCTCCCTGTCGGGCGCGACGGTTTCGGAAACGTGCCCCTCCGCCGAAGCCGCCTCGGCGCGTTCGAGCAGCGTGACGCCGTCTTCGCCGAAGAGCAGCAGAAAATCGGTTTCGAACGCGTGCGCATAGATCCTGCCCTCGCCGACTGTATATTCGGTCCTGTCCGGCGAATCGAGCAGGCACACTCTTGCTCCGCCCGCGGTATCGCCGTAGAACACCGCGTAGCCGTATTCCTCGTCCACTGCCGCCCCGCGGGAGACGGTATCGCCGTAATACACGCCGTGCTCCGGCGGATCTTCGACCGTGAACCTGTACGCCTGCGAACGGCGGCGGTCCGCCCCGAAAACCGTGAGCGTGTGCTCGCCGGGGGAGGAGACCGCGAAGGCGTTCCCCACGGGAGCGCCGTCCAGAAGCGCGTATCCGCCGACGACGGATATTCCAACCGGGCTCGCGTATTTGCCGCCGTCCTCTATCCCGCGGACCTCCGGCGCGGCGAACCATACGTCCACGGTCTTTTCGACCGTCTCGTCGCCGTCGGTGAGTATGAACCTGTGCCTGCCGGAGGACGTGACCGGGGTGCCGGAGGCATAGGGGAAGCCGTCCAGAAGCGCGTATCCGCGCGTGAATTCGAAAACCGAATGGTCCGCGTGCTCCTTGTATTCGCAGGTGAGCGGGTCGCGGTCGATGCGGAACGCCGCGCCGACAGAGGAACCGCCGTATCTTACGTTCACGACGTGCCTTCCGTTCGCCGTTACGGTTTCGCCGTCGAGTATCGGCTCGCCGTCGAGCGTGGCTTCGCCGAAATTGAACCCTACGCTTACTTTTTCATAGTAAAACCCGCCGTTGACCACCCCGGTGATAAGCGGAAGCGCGGAACGGCGCAGTATCTCCGGCGCGTTTATTACACCGTGCCCAAGCTCGTCCCCGCGGGCGGAGCCGCAGGTGTCGATGATCGCCGCCAGAAATTCCCCGCCGCCGTAGCGCACGCCCTTTGCCGGGCCGGAAAGCGCCAGCGCGGCGATCCCGCTTACGAACGCGCAGGAATAGCTGGTGCCGGAATCGCGCTTGTAGCCCGAAACGCCGTCTTCCCACACCGGGACGAGAACGTTTTCGCCGGGAGCGGCGACGTCGACGCATTCGTTATATTGCGAAAAAGCGCTGCGGGCGCCGTGCGCGTCCGAGGACGCGACGGAAATAACGCCTTCGTAGGAAGCGGGATAGCTTTTTCTGCCCGCCAGCGAACGGTTGCCCTCGTTGCCGGAGGCGGCGATGATAACGCAGCCCTTTGAAAGCGCGTAGTTCACCGCTTCCTGCTCGGCGTAGGACGAGGAATAGCCGCCTACCGAAAGATTTATTATTTTCGCTCCGGCGTCGGCGGCGAAGCGTATGCCGGAGATTATGTCCGAAGAATATATGGCGGTGCGGGTGGAGGAGACCTTTACCGGAAGCACCGTTACGCCGTAGGCGACGCCCGCGGAGCCCTTGCGGTTGCCCGCCGCCGCGGCGATAACGCCGATGACCGCGGTGCCGTGACCGGAGCTGTCCGCGTATACCCCGGCGGTGCGCTCCACCGCGTTGTAGCCGGGAAGTATGTTCACCCCTTCGAGATCCTCGTGCTCGCGCCAGACGCCGGTGTCGAGCACGGCGACGATAACGTCCGGCGAGGCGGTGACTTCGTCCCAGGCGTCGTAAATACCCATTAGATCATAGGAGGGCTGACGCACCGGGTCGTCGGTAGCCGCAAGCACGGTGCGGACGCGGTCCGGCTCGCTGTAGGCGATGAGCTCGGCGTTTTCGGCGAAGAAGGGATGCGTTTCCGGAGCGCGGACCACGAACAGCCGCGATCCGGAATCGGCGGGCAGAGTATATTCCAGCCCGCTGTTTTCGAGCGCGGAACAGACCGCCTCCCGCGGGATATGATCGCGGAAGCGGACGATGCGGCGTTCCCCTTCGCCGACGGGGGCGGAAGAATGGACGGCGGGCGCGGAGGACGCGATCCCGAGCGAGGCGTTTATCGCCCCGGCGCGGGCGGAATCGCTTGCCGCGAACGGCAAAGAAGGCGCGCGGAAAAGACCGGCGGCGCCGAACGCTGCCGGCAGGACGAGCAGCGCCGCGATGACGAACGCGGCGATCTTCCTACGCTTTTTCACGAC
>JAEEGL016634530.1_pt1 | contig 16896 bp, 18 predicted proteins | sample 9134231 | NCBI WGS metagenome assembly JAEEGL01 (sample SAMN16246548, study PRJNA631951) | gut metagenome | biome: gut microbiome; feature: rumen; material: fiber-attached | host: Bos | place: Iran: Karaj | collected 2018-10
ATTTCCTTGTGAATGGTCATCTTCTTCAAGATGGGGTTGTACTTCTTCAGCTCCAGACGTTCGGGAGTGTTCTTGCGGTTCTTGGTAGTGATGTAGCGGCTTGTGCCGGGCATACCACTGGCCTTGTGCTCGGTGCACTCCAGGATCACCTGTACTCTGTTTCCTTTTGCTTTCTTTGCCATAACTTTGAGGTTTTGAGGTTTTGAGGTTTTGAGGTTTTGAGGTTTTGAGGTCTTTTGAGGTTTTGAGGTCTTTTGAGGTTTTGAGGTTTTTGAGGTTTTGAGGTCGTTAGACCCTACAACCTTATAACCTTATAACCTTACAACCTTATAACCCTACAACCTTATAACCCTACAACCTTAATCCTAAAATTTTAACCGATTACTTTAATTTCTTTCCAATCGCAATAGCCCTTTTCGACGGCCTGAGTGAGAGCTGCGTCAAGACCAACCTTGTTAATCATACGAAGACCGGCGGCTGAAATCTTCAATGAAATCCAGCAGTCCTGCTCCACATAGTAGAACTTCTTTGTGAACAAGTTCACGTCGAAGGTACGCTTTGTACGGCGCTTGGAGTGGGAAACGTTGTTTCCGACCATGGCCTTCTTTCCGGTAATTTGACAAATCTTAGACATCGTTCTAATCTTTCTTTTTTTGCTATCCCAATAGCTTTTTCCAAACAGCGCCGCAAAGGTACGTCTTTTTTTTCTAAACACCAAATCTTTCGACGTTTTTCTCTTTTCTGCAATTAAAAAGGGCAAAAAAAAAGTAAGGTTTCCTACGTCTTCAGTTTTTAAAAAGATCATAAAACTCTGTTCAATTTCAATATGCAGGTCACGAAGAACATCAGATATATTATGCAGATTGGCGAAGACATTATGACACCTACCACAACTAAGCGGATTAAGCGATAATAACATTGACAATATACTTATGAAGATATCACTAATCAAGCAGGGGGTTTTGGCCATGTGTGGCCCAATGGCGAGGACAGGAACGGCGGTTCGGCAACAGCATCGTACCCCTGCTCGTATCCCGACAAGGACAGGGCAAGAGCACCTTCTGCCGGCAACTGTTGCCACCCGAACTGCGGTCGTGGGGCTATACCGACCACCTCTCGCTGGCCGACGAACGGCAGGTACACCTGGCCATGGCACAGATGCTGCTCGTGAACCTCGACGAGTTCAACGCCATATCACAGAAGAAACAGGAAGGCTTACTGAAGAACATCGTACAACTGCCCTCGGTAAAGGTGAAACGCCCCTACGGACGGCATATCGAGGAAGTGCCCCGACTGGCCTCGTTCATCGCAACCACCAACTTGGCCGACGTGCTGACCGACCCGTCCGGCTCGCGCAGGTTCGTGGGCGTGCAGGTAACAGGCGACATCGACCTCCGGCAGACACCCAACTACGAACAACTCTACGCACAGGCCCTGGCAGAACTGGACGACCACATCCGTTACTGGTTCGACGACCGCGACAATGCCCTCGTCATGCAGCACAACCTACGCTTCCAGCAGCGCACGAGCGAAGAAGAATTCTTCTACGAGTATCTGGCCGTAAGCCCCGACGAAGCGACGGGTGAATGGATGTCGGCAGCAAGCATCATCACCTATATCAAGTCGCGCGCCCACTCCAGTTTCCGTCTGCCAACGCCCAATCGCATGGGACGCATCCTCACCAACCTGCCCGGCATGATACACAAACACACCATGCAGGGCGAGCAATATCTGGTTGTAAAACGCTGATTTGGGCAAAAAAAACATCATTCTATCATACTTTTCAAGCAGAAAGGTCATACCTTTCTGCTTGTTTATCAATTAGTTTGACAGAATGATGTTTTTTTCGGGGAAAAAATTACAAAGAAGAATAATGCTCTTCTAAATATACGTCCAGCCTTTTATAATCAGCCTCTTTAAGCAAAACACGTTTGCCTTTGTCAAGCAGATATATGCAGGGCAATCGCTGTATGTCATATAATCGTTTTCCGTAAATGGCACCGTCTATGTCAAAGCCAATTGTCCAGTTAGTTGGATATTTATGTTTTTTCCATTCTTTGATATCTGCATCAGGTGTTATTGCCAATACCTTTAATTGTCCTCTATTTACCATATTTTGTAAAAGCGTATTTTCATTAATCGCCTCTTCTGTATGATGACAGAGAGAACAATCTGGATTGTTGAAAACAAGCAGTAACAACGGTGCATCCACACCATAAAGACTATGCCATTTGTCTTTCTTGTCTATATAATTGAAATCATTTGCTAACTCCCCCACTCGATTCTGTCTCATCACCTTCACTCGCTCCTTGGGCAGCAATTTCATCACTGAATCAGCCTCAGAGGCAACGACCTCAGTCATAAACCTCATATAAACGTCCTCATCATAATGAGGCGATGAAGAATCGTAAAGAATCTGGTCTAACCAAAACAGAATCCGTCCGAAGGTTTGTTCCTTCCTACATGCCAGCGAAACAAAATGCTTTACACCATTATCCAGTTGTCCCTCACCTGCTTGCCTCAACAAATACAGATAATCAAGCAGCAACTTGGGGCTTTGGAAGTTGGCTGTGTCGCCTATACTCTGTTCATCCCAAAAATGGCTTGCCATATAGACAATTCTTCCCTGCCTGTCGCCAATGCTCTCTGGCAGAACAGGGTAATGGAATGTCTGTGCCACCACTACATAAGGACAGGTAAAGATGATTAATAAGAGCCTCCGTTTCATTTCTTCTTAGATGGAATACGGAATGTATATCCCATTGTGAACGAGAACTTACTTTTAGTACCATATTGAAGGCCAAAGTCCAGACTGCCCGGCCCGACGAACCAGCAACCACCAGCCAAAAGCCTAAACTCAAAGAAACTGTCAGGAGCAAACACCCAAGAGACACCTGCGCCAGCGTATGGGGCCAGGTTTACTTTCTTGATACGGAATGGTAAGTAAGCACGACTGTCAACTCCCACATCACCTGCAAATTGGCCTTTGGCACCTTTTGTCTTATTACCTCCGATATTCAACGTAGCAGAAGCATCAAGTATGTCTTTATAAAGGTATGAACCTACTCGTAAATTAAGTGAATAATCGGTGCTGCCTTTACTTCCATTCAGTTGACCGCCGATATAGTAGAACACCTTTGTACGCCCCTGCCGTTTCAGTTCCAAAGGCAAATAACGTTCTATCTGTAGGCTGTCATTGCTCCACCTCTCTATCATTCTGACACTATTGCCAGTATTCATCCAGAGTTCTCTTTGTTGGTATCCAGAATAGATGGTCATGTCATGGTCGGCAAACTCCTTGGCGACCTTGTTCAGTATATCCTGCTTTTGTACGATGCTCAGAGAGTCATAGTCGGCATTGGTCATAAGATACAACTTGTTGTTTTTTGCAAAACCACCACGCAAATACCTGACTACCATCGGGTCATTTAGACTCTTGTATTTCGGAGTCTCAGGCTGCGGCATCTCTGCAATAGAATCCTTCTTTTCTTCCTTTTTAGGTTTCTCAACTTTCGTTGTCTTAACACGTGGACGTTTCGTGGTCTTCCTTGTTTGCGCTTCTGTAGAAGAATAAAGGCACAAAAGCAGTATGGTTATCGTGAATAGTCTAATCTTTGTCATTTCTTACGTTTGTTAAGGTCGAAGTATATGGTTTTTCCTATTGAAATGCCGTAGCTGATATTACCCCCCTTGGTAAGAGGGAAATAGCCGTTAACCATGATGTCGAAAGAGGAGGTTTGTTTCTTATTGAGGAAAGTAAGACCTGCTGACATTGTGTAGTTAAATGAGTTGGAACCTTTACTAAACATATCCGTAAATCCCATACCTCCAATGAAAAAGCCCCATGTCTTATATACCGAAGCACCAATGTTTCCAGAGAATTGTTTACCGACATAACCCATTCCTAAATTCAGCGATGCGCTGAATTTGTTACTGGTATATGTACCTATACGCCCGTTGAGCATATATGAGTCTTTTGCTGCTGACGCTCCCACGTAGGTCATCATCTTTGGTGGGTTCATTCCTAAGAGCCGTTTCATCCAAGAAGCATTCTCAAATTTGGCCTTCATCTCGTTAACTTTCGTCAAATGGTTCTGGAATATCTGCTTGTTCTCCTGCTGCTTCTGTGGCATCAGGTCGATACCTTTCTGTAGCAAATGAGCAGCATAGCCATAATACCCCAGACTTTCCCACACCGTACTGTAATCTACATATATAATATAGGTATCAGGATAGATGGCAGCCAATACTTCAAAAAGAGCCATTGCTTGAATAGTCAGCCTATTTGCCGCCAGTTTGTTTGCTCGCTTCAATGCAGTTTCTGGCGCATCACGGTTGATGGATGCAGTCGTTTTGTATTTCTCGTTTAGCCCTTGATAAACGCCATTGATCCACTCCGGCACCTTTGCCGACTTCATCAGTTGCTGTGCTGCATCTGTATATCCCATTAAGGTCAATACTTGTGCGGCATAGAAATCCCCATATTTCGTGCCTACCATCCGTGCCCTATCAATGTTCATCAGTGCAGCCTCAAAATCGTGGTGAAGAGCAAGTGCATACGAGTATTCTGCGAGGAGGTCACCATCTACGCCTTTGCCGGCATTGCGTTGTTCTTGTGACTGATTGATTGCTGAAACATACGATGCTATAGCATTGTCAGCATCACCTTCTTTTAAGTATTGCTGTGCTCGCTTTGTCAATTGTTGTATACCCACAGGCAACTGTCCCATAATAAGACCTCCCAAAGTCCGACTTAATATAGTAGATGGGAATATAAAGAAGGACAAGGATACCAATAACATAAAACAGAGTTTTCTCATAAGGTGTCATTCATTTATATAAACACGAAATTGTCTCAAATTATCGTCAGATTTCATAGAGTTTTTAAAGGTTTTATGAGTTACTATTAATTTCTCAACCATTGGCACTATTCTATGACCATCTATGGGAGCAAGCATTCCTTTATGACCACTATCTATAACTTTTAGTTGTCCAGTTGCAGAGGGCAATGCTGCACTTGCATAGTTTGCGGAAATGATATCATCCTTAGTTTTATATTTAGCGGCAGAAAACAACAATGCCCTTGCACTCTCTCTTATAGGAGAAAGTGCGGTGTTTTCCTGTGCATTTGTTAAAATGTCATGAGTGTCAGAAATTCTTACAATATTATAATTGCCCTCAGCAACTTTATCTGCAACTCCAGCATATTCAAAAGTGTTTTTGTGAACGCCTGCAGGGTTAAAAACTACTGTCGGTTGACCTGAAACGACTCCAGCTATTGTGGCTAATCCACCTCCAAGAGAATGACCTGTAATGTTTATTTTTATGTCAGGATTATTTGAAACAATTTGTCTTATAACATCTCCTATCTCAATTGCCATCCTGTATTGAGTAGGGACTACTCCTGCTCCTTGCTCTATGTCAGTCTTGATGTCTTCCCATGTTGCTTCAGTACCTCGAAAAGAGACCACATACTCATTTGTTTTTTCGTTATAGAACATGTCTGCATGAAATCCTTCATTTTGATTATCGTTATTGCAGGACTCGATTAATTGCAAAGCACGTAGTACCAGCTGGCTTTCTGGGGTCTGGTCTTTTGATAGAAACCTGAAATCCGAGTTGTTAGTTAACATACTTTTATCGGCATCGACATAAGTCATTGCTGAACATATTGCCATATTTTTGTATAATTCTGACTCGGCCAATTTGTTATCTCTCCAAATTTCATAATCTCTTATCAAATCTATCTCGAATTGTGTTTTGTTATCTTTCAACAGAATATCTTCTATATTTATCTTCTTTTCTTGGAAGTATTCAGAATGTAATTCATCGGTAAACTCCTTTTCTAAAAAATAATTCCATCTCTCATCATTAGGGCTCATCACTTCACCGAAATAGTATTCATTCGGCTGGGCAATATTTCCCTCCTCGTCTCGCATGTTGATGGGGACAAATAGTTTTTCGGAATCAATAATTGGTAATGAACTATTTCTTGCATTATCAAAGTTCACATCTCCTGTTGATACATTAGTCGGTTCGGAGGAATTGAAACTCTTATCAAGTGCCAACATACGTTCCATATCATCGCTCGACCAGTTCTGAATCTCATTCGCGGAATTAGCAGAATAGAAACTTGTTCCTTTGTCTACTCCCAAAACATCAACAGTTCCCGCTGTTCCAGCACATCCGCCACATACAGCATTGATACGAACTGTACACCCTCCCATAGATCCCGAAAAACTTATCAAGTAGTCTCTTGCCCAACTACAATCTTTAGGACTTAAAGTCTTGCCATTATAATGCTTCACCATTGCTTCTGCTACTGCTTTCTGTAGTGCTGCATCAATGCTGCCGCTACATTTCCCACTTGTAGTTAAAGTAGCTGTTAGTCTGCATTGTGCCACAGCTAACTGTGACACAGTGCAGACACATAAGAATAACCATAAACGCTTCATCATAGAAGTAACACTTTTTTATTTCTTGCTGTATTCCATATCTGCTGTCAAACTTATACCTTCCATGCTAAAATCCTCGCGGAGCACTAATGTGGAAGATGTGACAGACTTTATAGAAATGCTAATATCATCCATAGCATCCATACCGTCAAGAATCAACTTGTTACCGTCTAACTTATAGTTGACACCATTGACTTTAGTTCCGCTAAAAGTAAGTGTTTCATCCCAAAATTCCACTTTTGAACCCATCATTTGCTCCATGGACCTTTTCATCTCGCTAAGCGAAGAACGATCCATCGTAATGGTCATTCCCATCACCGTCTCTGTACCTCTCTGGAATTGCCAAGTACCTTGCAACTTTTCGACAAGTTCACTTCCACCAGAGATGTCATCATCATCATCATCACTACCGCACGAAGCGAAACCAAAACTCAACATTGCGACCATCATGATGGCCAACAAATGCAAATAACTTTTTTTCTTCATTTTACAAATTAATTTTTAGTTATACATATTGTTTTCAGAAACAAAAACCTACTTCCAAGAGCAATCCGTCTGCCCTGTTATCGTTGTCGAATCGCCATTCATTTGAGCACATAGAATAGCCTATGTTAAGCATAAGTCTTTTATATATCAAACAGACGCGTGGGTCGGCAATTACGTCAACTGTAAAGCCTAACTTATGTGAAACATTTCCTTTCTTGTCAACTTCTGGTTTTTTATAAAAGCGATAAGACAGACCTGCTCCCAAAGTCAGAAGGCAATGGATGTCGCCTTTCTGATAAAGTAAAAACGAATAGTTAGGTCCAAAATCAACACTATAGTTGCCATACTCTTTGAAACTAGAGCGAAATCCCCATTCCATTCCCCAGCCTTTCATTTTGGAATTCAGCATTTGAGAAAAAAAACCGAAGTTGTTCGCCCCTTTAAAACTATGATAAGATAGCCCAATAGCTTTTTCAAAGGTTGTCTTACGTTCATCTTCGTTGCTAAAATCTGATGTCTGAGCAAAGCCGCTGCTAACGAGCAACAAAAGAAATAAATAAAATAAAAACCTTTTCATGTTAGTCCAATGTATTATAATTTTTGTGCAATATTGCCTCTCTTTCATATCATCTGCACTAACAATGTGGGCACAAAGAAAGCGCAGACCTCGTCCATATCTCCAGTCAGGCTTTGCACGGCCCCTATACACTTATGGGTTGAAGTCTACGCTTATGCGTACACTCCAATAGCGTATAGGTCTTGCTCGTTGTTCTCGTGGTGAGGTGCAAATTCGACTGGAGAATTTGAGCAAACAAAATGTTGTGTCCTCCTTGGATACCAATCACGCATGGGTGGCAGAGGAACACGGAGGCAAAATTACATAATTTTTTTCAAATTACCTTCGTCTTTTAGGAAAATATGCTAAAAATTTTTAATATATTTAACCACTGTTGAGAAAGAAGGATGAATAATAACTGGCTGCCCCGAAAGTTCGAGGCTATTCATGGGCATCTCCCCATTTTCTTCTTTCTTATTTGGTGGGGAAGAGAAAAGATAGTATATTTGCAGCACAAAACTATAACTGTTTAATCTAAAAGGATGAATGCATGAAAAAGTTACTATTTATTTCGTTGCTACTGGCTCTACATGGCAATCTCATTGCCCAAGAGGAGACTGAATACAACTTCGATGGAGTCGATGCCCAAAATGGTCTGGAGTTCCATTTCGACAAAAAAGAGCGAGTTGCTCTCTGTGATGGTATTGAACAAAAGTTTGACGATGAAGTGGGCGATGTGGTGTTTGTTATCCATCCTGAGCAACTCGAAATACCAGAGACTATCTCCATATCATTTGAGAAGTGGAACTGGAATGAGGAGCACAACGTGAACACCACAGAAATGCAGTCACTTACATGCCAGGTGATAGGTTTCTCTTACAATGCCTTCTCTTCCAACAATGATGTAAAGACGGTCATCCTGCCCTCTACATTGAAAGACCTCTCCTATTTTGCCTTCAGCTATTGCGAAAATCTGGAGAAAGTGGTTTTTAAAGAAGGGATAGACCACACCGGCGAAACGATGTTCGCCAATTGTCCAAAACTCAAATCTGTCTCTCTACCTTCTTCAATTAAAGAGATACGTCCGGGTGCATTCTCTGGCTGTCCCTCTGTTACCGAACTCACAATCTTAGCTACCACTCCTCCAACCCGATCCGCCAACACGTTCGAAGAAACTGACAAGTCCAAATGCACACTCTATGTCCCCAATGGTTGTGCGGCCAAATATCGCGCTTCTAATAGTTGGAAAGATTTCAAGAATATAAAGGAATTGTAAGAGGATAGAAAATAAACGGACCGGTCATTCGGAATCCACCCTGCGTGTAGGGACGCGATGTCGCGTCCGCATTGCAGAAACAGAATTGATGAGCGGTCGATGAGAGAGCAACCACTGCGCAAAGGGGGCTATATAGTCACACGACTGTATGCCGGTGCTTCCATGGGACAAAAGTCCTTGTCTAAGTACTTGAAGTAGCCTGCCTGGGCTATCATGGCGGCGTTGTCGGTGGTGTATCCGAACTTGGGGATGAACACCTGCCAATGGTACTTGCGGGCGTATTCGTGGAAGGCGTTGCGAAGCCCAGTATTGGCACTGACTCCACCAGCTACAGCAACCTGACGAATCTTGAGGTTACGGGCTGCCAGTCGGAGCTTGTTCATCAAGGTATCGACGATGGCACGTTCGTACGAGGCGGCAAGGTCGGCCAGATGGTGCTGAATGAAGTCGGGGTCGTCCTTCATCCAGTCGCGAAGGCTGTAGAGGAACGAGGTCTTCAAGCCAGAGAAGCTATAGTCGTAGCCAGGGATGTGGGGCTTCGAGAACTGGTAGGCGTCGGGATTCCCTTGTCTGGCCAGCCGGTCGATGATGGGGCCTCCGGGATAGCCCAGTCCCATCACCTTGGCTGCCTTGTCGATGGCTTCGCCTGCTGCGTCGTCGATGGTCTGCCCTATTATCTGCATGTCGTTGTATGCGTTCACCTTGACAATCTGCGAATTGCCACCGCTGACAAGCAGGCAGAGGAAGGGGAAAGAGGGTGAAGAAGACCCACCCCGTCCCTCCCTTAAAGGGAGGGGGACACCCTTTTGCTCGTTGGAACTCTCCTGTCCTTTAAGGGAGGGCTGGGAAGGCTCTGGTTCCTTTATGAAGTGCGCCAGCACATGACCTTGAAGGTGGTTGACATCAATCATGGGAATGCCCAAAGAGGCTGCCAAACCTTTGGCAAACGAAACACCGACGAGGAGGCTACCCATCAGGCCCGGACCTCTGGTAAAGGCAATGGCGGAAAGTTCTTCGCGCCCTACCCCAGCCTGCTTCAAAGCCTGGTCAACTACGGGCACGATGTTTTGCTGATGGGCGCGACTGGCCAGCTCGGGCACCACGCCACCATAGCTCTCATGAACAGCCTGGCTTGCCGTCACATTGGACAGCAAATATCCATCTTTGATGACCGCAGCACTCGTGTCGTCGCAAGAACTTTCGATGCCCAAGATAACAATAGACCCACCCCGTCCCTCCCTTAAAGGGAGGGAGAACCCTTGATTGCTATTCATGTATTATTGCTTCTTTAATCTGTTTAAGTGTATTTTCTATATCGAACAAAACTTGTTCGTTTGTAAAACGAATTACACGATAACCTTTTCGATTCAAGTATTCCGTACGCATTTTGTCGTCTTCTTGCTGTTGCATCTCGGCATGGTAGGCTCCGTCCACTTCAACCACCAATGCTTCGTTGGGAGCCAGGAAATCGACAATATAGTCACCTATGATGTGTTGTCGCTGAAACTTTACGCCCAAGGCACCTTTCCTTACATGCTCCCACAACACCCGCTCTGCTTCCGTTGCACTCTTCCGATTCTCACGAGCAAAAGCTCGCAATAAGGGATATATATCAGGCGATGCTGTTTTGTACTTCATTTCATGGTGTAACGTTCCTCCCTCCCTAAGGGAGGGTCGGGGTGGGTCTTTAATGCGTAAGAATCTCCACCCCGTTTTCGGTCATGACGTAGGTATGCTCCCACTGGGCGCTCGGTTCGTAATCTTCAGTAACGACGGTCCATTCCGTGGGGTCGTCGGCATCGATGCAAACCTGATAGCGACCGAGGTTAATCATTGGCTCGATGGTGAAGGTCATGCCAGGGACGAGCAACATGCCCGTTCCGCGATGGCCGTAGTGCTCCACATCGGGCTCCTCATGAAACTGGAGTCCTACGCCGTGACCGCAAAGGTCGCGCACCACCGACATGTGGTTCTTGTGGGCATGGCGCTGGATGGCATTGCCGATGTCGCCGACATAGACGTAGGGCTGCGAGCAGACCTGTTCGCCAATCTTCAGGCACTCCCAAGCCACATCCACCAACCGTTGCCAGCGCGGCTGCGTCTGTCCGCCGATGACGAACATGCGGCTGGCATCGGCATAATAGCCATTGAGGATGGTCGTTACGTCCACATTCAGGATGTCGCCTTCCTCCAGGATTTCCTCTTTCGAAGGGATGCCATGACATACGACATCGTTGACACTCGTGCAGCACGAGTTGGGGAAGCCCTCGAAGTTGAGCGGCGCGGGAATGCCGCCGTGCTGGGTCGTGTAGTCGTAAACAATCTTGTCTATGTCCAAGGTTGACATGCCCGGCCGAATGTGTTCCGCAACGGTATCGAGCACAGCCGTGTTCAGCACGCCGGCCTTCCGTATGCCCTCGATTTGCTCGGCCGTCTTAATCATCTCGCGAGTCGGAACCAGCTTTCCTCGCTCCTGCGCCTCCAGTATGCGCCTGTCCATGTCAGTCAAAGGCTGACCTGCGGGCACAATCCACTTGTTCAGTTTCTTCTTTGCCGACATACCTTATTTATATTACGCACGCGCGCGTGACACATAGCTCAATGCCTCGCGACATTTGTCGGTGATGTACTGCCAATCCTCTGCCTCCACACGGTCCTTGGGGAAGAGCTTGGAACCCATGCCCACGCAGAACACGCCAGCCTTGAACCACTTTGTCAGGTTCTCCTCTTCGGGAGCCACACCTCCGGTGACCATGATCTTCGACCAGGGCATTGGGGCTTTCAGACCTTTGACCATGTTGGGGCCGACGACATCGCCCGGGAACACCTTCGTCAGGTCGCACCCCAGTTCCTGCGCCTTGCCAATCTCGCTCACCGTCATGCATCCAGGGCAATAGGGAACGAGACGACGGTTGCAGACGGGAGCAATGTCGGGGTTGAACAACGGGCCTACCACAAAGCAGGCTCCAAGCTGGATGTACAAGGCTGCCGTGGGGGCATCCACGACGGAACCGATGCCCAGAGCCAGTTCGGGACATTCCTTGGCTGCAAACTTCACACATTCGGCAAACACCTCCTGGGCAAAGTCGCCACGATTAGTAAACTCGAAGGCACGAACGCCTCCGTCATAGCAAGCCTTGATGACCCGCTTGGCCACCTCGGCATCCTTGTGATAGAACACGGGCACCATTCCCGTCTCGCCTATCTTCTGCAAAACTGCAAGCTTATCAAACCTACTCATTTTACAATTTCACAATTTACAATTTCACAATTAATAACTTTGCTGAATGTGATCCTTGGACGTTACTATGGATTTCACAATTATACTGAGCAATTCCTTTGATTCATTATAGAGAGGCAAAAGACGTGCTTTGGGCAACATTTCTGTCTCAATAATAATTTCGAGCCAATGCATCGTTTCGTCAAGTTCTTCTTCCACAATTTTAAGTTTATTGATGAAGTCTTTCCCCGATTTACTTATACAGGCTGCTCTGTAATTGGCAGAAGGAGAAGTGCCAGATCTGACTACCTGATTAGCAATAGCTCGGGCAGAAACCGTATTAGGCATGCTATCTACCATCTTTATGATTCGTATAGCAAACAGCTTAAAACGTTTCTTCAGCTCATCTTCTGTCATAGAATTGCAATTGTAAAATTGTAAATTGTCCAATTGTCCAATCGTCCTACCTTTGCACTCTTCCGTTTGCCGAACCGCCGGCCAGGGCTTCGACTTCCTCGGCTGATACCAAATTGAAGTCGCCGTTGATGGTGTGCTTCAAGGCCGATGCTGCCACGGCAAACTCAAGGGCTTCGCCCTGCGTCTGCTTGGTGAGCATTCCATGGATAAGACCACCAGAGAACGAGTCGCCACCGCCAACGCGGTCGATGATGGGGTTAATCTCGTAACGCTTCGACTGATAGAATTCCTTGCCATCGAAGATAAGGGCCTTCCAACCGTTGAACGTGGCAGAATAGCTCTCACGCAAAGTGCTGACGACATACTGGAAGCCGAACTCTTCGCGCATCTGGCGGAAGATGCCCTCGTAGCCGCTGGCATCGGTCTGTCCACCTTCCACATCGGCATCGGGCTTGAAGCCGAGACAGAGCTCTGCATCCTCTTCGTTACCAATGCAAACATCGACGTACTGCATCAGGGGGCGCATGACGGAAATGGCTTTCTCGCTTGTCCACAGTTTCTTGCGGAAGTTCAGGTCAACGCTTACCTTCACGCCGTGGCGCTTGGCAGCCTCACAAGCCAACTTGGTGAGCAGAGCGGCCTTGTCGCTAATGGCCGGCGTGATTCCCGACCAATGGAACCAGTCCTTGCCTTCCATTATCGCATCGAAATCGAAGTCCTCGGGATTAGCCTCGGCGATACTGGAATGAGCACGGTCGTAGATGACCTTCGAGGGACGCATGGAAGCTCCCGTTTCGGCATAGTACAATCCTACGCGGTCGCCACCCCTTGCCACATACTGCGTGCTGACGCCATAGCGACGAAGGGCATTTACGGCAATCTGACCAATCTCGTGCTTGGGCAGCTTGCTAACGAAGTAGGCTTCGTGCCCGTAGTTAGCCAACGAAATGGCCACGTTTGCCTCACCACCACCAGGGATGATGCGGAAGGACTCACTCTGAATGAAACGGTCGTTCCCTTGCGGGGAAAGGCGAAGCATGATTTCGCCCAATGTTACAATCTTTGCCATAATATTACATGATTGAGTTATATGTTTCTGGTGCAAAAGTACGAAAAAAATATCAATATTAATTGTGAATTGTTAATTAATGTCTATCTTTGCATCAAAAATCACGTTACTATGATAATTAAGAAAGCAGAATTTACCGTCAGTGCCCCCGACGTGCGCCAGTGTCCCCAAGGAAACGAACCCGAATATGCCTTCATAGGGCGAAGCAACGTCGGGAAGTCAAGCCTCATAAACATGCTCGTCAACCACAGCGGATTGGCCAAGACATCGTCCATGCCCGGAAAGACGATGCTTATCAACCACTTCCTCATCACCTCTTCGTCGGAAGACAGCGATAAGGAAAGACGGAAGAACGACAACCCCTGGTATGTGGTTGACCTTCCCGGCTATGGCTACGCCAAACGAAGCAAGCACGAGCAGGACAAACTCGTCGAAATGATTCGGCGCTACGTGCTCATGCGCCAGCAGATGGCTTGCCTGTTTGTCCTAATCGACAGCCGCCTTGAACCGCAGCGCATCGACCTGGAATTCATTGAGTGGCTCGGCGAAAACGGCGTTCCCTTTGCCATCGTCTTTACAAAATCCGATAAACTGAGCCATGCAAAGACACAAGGGAACGTAAGAACGTTCATGCAGCGACTGGAAGAACAATGGGAGGAACTGCCGCCCCACTTCGTCACCAGTGCCGAAAGCCGCGAAGGACGCGAAGAACTTTTGGACTATATCTCGTCCATCAACAAGAGCATCGAAGGCTGACAACAAGTCACTTGTACCTTTCTCCCCAGAGTTGGCGCATACGTTGTGCCAACTTGTCCTCGGCAGGATTCTCCTGCGGATGCCAGAAGCGTGCCTCACGAAGCGCATCGGGCAGGAACTGCTGGTTGACAAAGTTGCCCTCGTAGTCGTGGGCATATTTGTAGTCCTTGCCGTACCCCAGTTCCTTCATCAACGACGTCGGGGCATTGCGCAAATGGAGGGGGACAGGCTGGTTGCCGCTCTGCCGCACCTCGTCGAGAGCCGCCCCGATGCCCATATAGGCCGAGTTGCTTTTGGGGCTTGTGGCCAAATAGACGGTAGCCTCAGCCAGAGGGATGCGACCTTCCGGCCAGCCTATCTTCATCACGGTATCGAAGGCGGCGTTAGCCAACAACAGGGCATTCGGATTGGCCAAGCCGATGTCTTCGGCAGCACTGATGACCAAGCGTCGGGCAATGAAGGCTGGGTCTTCTCCGCCTTCTATCATCCGTGCCAACCAATAAAGGGCTCCATCGGGGTCGCTGCCACGGATGGACTTGATGAAGGCTGAAATGATGTCGTAGTGCATCTCCCCGTCTTTGTCGTAGGCCAAGGGATTCTGCTGAAGCCGTTCGGTGACTATCTCATCGTTGACCACGACCGTGTCGCCCTTGTTGGTCGATTCGGCAAGCAGGTCGAGGATGTTCAGAAGCTTGCGTGCATCGCCGCCACTGAAGCGGAGCAAGGCCTCGGTTTCCTGCATCTCGAACTTCAGTTCCCGCAACACGACATCGTTCTCTATGGCGCGATGGGCCAATTCCAGCAGGTCGTCTTTGCTCAGGCTCTTCAGCACATACACCTGACAACGGCTGAGCAAGGGACGGATGACCTCGAACGAGGGATTCTCCGTCGTGGCTCCAATGAGGGTAATCACGCCCTGCTCCACGGCACCCAACAGGCTGTCCTGCTGCGACTTCGAGAAACGATGGATTTCGTCGATAAACAGAATGGGGCTGGCGGTATTGAAGAAACGGTTCGACTTGGCTTTCTCCACGACTTCGCGCACGTCTTTCACGCCGCTCGTGACAGCCGAAAGCGTGTAGAACGGGGTTTGCAACTGGTGGGCGATGATGGATGCAATCGTCGTCTTGCCCACGCCCGGCGGTCCCCAAAGTATGAAGCTACTGACGTGGCCCGATTCTATCATGCGCCTGAGCACAGCACCTTCGCCGACCAGATGCTTCTGGCCGATGTAGTCGTCGAGCGACGTGGGGCGCATTCTCTCCGCTAATGGTTGCATAACGAGGACAAAGATAATCATTTATTTGCAATCCTCATAATTAAATTTGCATTTTTGCTCAGTTTGCACTATCTTTGTCCCCATGAAGCTATCGATACTTATCCCAACCTACAACCAGGATTGCAGACAATTGGTCGAAAGCTTGGTACGACTGTGCCACTTGCCCGATGATTGCGAGATTATCGTAGGCGACGACGGAAGCACGGACAGCAGGTCGAAAGAGGCCAACCGCGAACTTTGCAACCTCGGTAAGGTCACCTATTGGGAATCGCCCGAAAACCTTGGCAGAGCACGGATTCGGAACCGGCTTGCCCAGATGTCGAAGGGCGAATATCTGCTGTTCATCGATAGCGATGCAAGGGTTGATGATGCAGACTTCATTGAGGGTTATCTTCGCCAACTGCCCACCGACGATGTGCTCTGCGGGGGATACTACTCCGACTCCCAGGCTCCCCCACCCCAACGTTCCTTGCGATGGCGATACGAGAAAGCGTGTGAAAAGCGACTCACGCCAGAGAATCGCAACAAACGCCCCCACCAGAATATTGCCACATTCAATATTCTGATTCCTCGGAACGTAGCGGAGAGCCACCCTTTCGACGAGCGAATCAAGCGATATGGATACGAGGACACACTCCTGGGACAGGAACTGGAAGAAGCCGGCATCGGGGTGCGCCACATCGGCAATCCCTTGGTTCACACGGGACTTGACACGAACGAGCACTTTCTGGCAAAGACGGAAGAGGCCATGCAGACCCTCCACGACATTCGCCACCGCATAGGCGACAAGTCGCATCTGCTCTCGGTTTACGACCGGCTTCACAAGTGGCACTTGACGAAAGCCGTAGCACTCGCCTTCCGACATTGCCAGAATCTGATGCGCAGCCATCTGCAGGGCGGAAGCCCCTCAATATGGATGTTCAACCTCTATAAATTAGGTTTCTATTGTAACCTCGAAGATGTCACGATATGAAGATTAATATTGTTTGCACCCAAACACCAAGTCCTTCGGCCAATGGCTATAGTATTGACCTCTACTACACCATACTGGCCTTGCGAGAACATGGCTTTGAAATCCGCACTCACATACAAGTCTTAGACGACGACCCCTTGCTTCTTGACGAACTATGTCAAGACGACTCCCCCATTCTCTTCGAAGGGCTCCGGGCGTGCAACCTGCTCACCCACCCCCGTCTGAAGGAGCGTATGAAGGTCGTTCGCCTCCACCATATCGCACACGACCACTATTGTCGCCTGGCCATGCTTAACAAGTTCACCATGCGAGGCTTCAACTACTTCATCGAGAGCCTTCGCTGCAAACGGATGGAGCGCAGTCTCAATCAGGCCCAAGCCGTATGCGCAATCAGCAAGGGCGATATGCA
>JAEEGL010257035.1_pt1 | contig 16895 bp, 19 predicted proteins | sample 9134231 | NCBI WGS metagenome assembly JAEEGL01 (sample SAMN16246548, study PRJNA631951) | gut metagenome | biome: gut microbiome; feature: rumen; material: fiber-attached | host: Bos | place: Iran: Karaj | collected 2018-10
TATTACTAAACTTAGTAAATGTATCATAGAATATTTCCTCACCAACATTTAAAACATCTTCTTCATCAACAAAAGACATTTCTAAGTCTAATTGATAGAACTCTAATGTTCTATCTGCTCTAGGGTCTTCATCTCTAAAGCATGGTGCTATTTGGAAATATTTTTCAAATCCACCAACCATTAATAATTCCTTATAGATTTGTGGAGCTTGTGGTAAAGCATAGAACTTACCAGGATAAACTCTTGATGGAACTACAAAGTCTCTAGCTCCTTCTGGACTAGATGCAGTTAGTATTGGAGTTTGTACTTCAGTAAATCCTAAATCATACATTTTATTTCTTAAGAAATGTAATACTTCATTTCTTAAGAATAGATTTTCTTTTAATTTATTTCTTCTTATATCTAAGAATCTATATTTTAATCTATTATCTTCACTTGTATTAACTTCATCTACTATTGGGAATGGTAATTCTTCACATGTATTTAAAATTTCTAATGATTCTACCTCTATTTCAATATCACCAGTTTTCAAATTAGGATTCTTACTACTTCTTTCAACTACTTTACCAGTTACTTCAATAACATATTCATTCTTTAATGTATCAGCTAAAGCATAATTCTTATTATCTGGATTAATTACTAATTGAATAATACCTGTTCTATCTCGTAAATCAATAAATAATAATCCTCCTAAGTCACGTTTCTTAGCTACCCATCCAGCTAAAGTAACAGTTTTACCAACAGATTTCATATCTACTGTTTCATTATAAACTTTTTTCATCTTCTTCACCCTTCTTCTAAAATAAAAAACTAGTATTCATCCACAAGGGACGAAAACTAGTTAGTTCCGCGGTACCACCCAATTTATTACTTTCGTAATCTCTTTATATATAACGGCTTTCACCGGATTATATTTCTATAATCAACTCCTGAGTGTCTTCATTTCTTTCTTGCTATTAGTTTCCACCAACCACTAACTCTCTATTAACTAAAAGAAACTACTCTTCTCAATCAACATTTATACCGATATTGTAAGACTTATTACCTTTATTGTCAAACATTATCTATGAACTATCATCAATCTAGAAGAATGTCCTTCTACACTCTTAAACTCAGTTTTATCATTTTTAAACATTTCTTCTATTCTATGATCTCTATTATACATATAAGTTAATATAATACCTACATCAGTTAAATTAAACTTACTTAATAATTCTTTATACTTAGCTTTCTCTACATAATAAATAATATTTGATAAATATATTAAATCATAACGGTCTTTAAACTTATCATGTATATCCAATATATTACCTTGTTCAGTTCTTATACTTACTTTATCAAGCATTTTTCTTAACAAACGATAATTATCTCCTTGTAGATAAGCGTTATTTTCTCTTACTCTAGCTGTTTGAAAAGATTCTGATGAGAACAAAGTTGAATGAATAATATCATACCAATCATAGAAATCAAATAAACTATCCCAAAACTCTAATGATTCACCAACTAAATGAACTCTAATTCTATCATACATTTCATTATATATTTCTTCAGGTCCAATACTACCAAAGAAGAATCTTACATATTCTTCTTGTGTTAACGCTTTAACAGCAGCTATCTTTAAATCTAAAAAGAATCTAGGGAATACACTTATATCAAAAGCATCAACATACCTAGTACCACCTAATATACAATTAAGTATTTGATCTCCAGAAGCAATAACACTTAATATCTTTTCTCTATTATTTAAATATTTTTGAATAGCACTCATTGCTTCATTACTAGTCAAATAAATTCCCGAATGATTATGGAAAGGTTCCTCAGACAATAAATTAGACTCAGCAATACCAACTATTCTTTGTGCTAAAATAATATCTTCTTTTGCCATAAGTAATCCCCCCTCTGTTGAGGTGTATTATAGCATAAAAAAAGGAATAACCAAATTATTCCTTTACTTCGAGGGCTACTTTTCTTTTCTCTACTTTTCTATCGTGTTTCTCTATCTTATCTAATTGCTTACATAACTTAACTGCTTTCTTCTCTAAGTCTTCTAAAGTACCATCATTAACAATTTCATATTCATAAGGTATTTCATCAACTAATGCTTCAGTTACATGAGCTTTTTGATCTTTAGTTAAGTGTGATACATAACCTGGTCTTGTAACATGAATAGTAACAGTTTCTGGATAAGCTTTAGTAATTTCTTCAAACTCTTCAGGTAATCTACCATCACTAATTGTTATTACATCAAAATATCTAGAATAAATATCTATATCTTGTAATATTCTCTTAATAAAGAAATATTCATCTATTTGCTTTCTTATTAATTCAGTACCTAAATCTTGTAATAACTGTCTTGGTTTAGTTTCATTATCTCCATCCCATTTAGCTATTTGCTTAGCATACATCTTTATATAGTAAGCTATTTGAATATTAACAACATCTAAATGTTTCTTCTCTCTATAATATTTAGTAATATAATCAGCAGTAGAATCTTTACCACTATTTGCTTTTCCACCAATTAGAATAATTTTCATATATAACTCTCCTCTTTAAACTTTAATTGTTCTTCCATTTATTGCATTTCCTATATATTTAGCATAATTAATTCCTGCTCTAGGTTTATCAAAAGAATAAATTCTTAATCTACTATCATTATAATCTTTTATTGTCTTACCAAATTTTTCTCTGATATCTCTTAAAGCTTCATTTAAACTGTCATATTCATGAAGTCCTCGATATTTATACCAAGCATTCTCATACCAATAATACTTGTTACTATCTTTATATATCATAAAGGCATGAGCTGGTCCTAAAGACTTAGTACCATCTTGATATAACATATAATATGTTCTAAAATCTACTTTCATTTTAGAAACTAAATATCTTTCTAATTCAACTTGATCAAAACATAAACCTATACCAGTTTCCATTAAAGTATTAGGTGTTTGTAAATAATAATTATCTCTAAAATCCCTTTGTGGACTTGCATATTTACTACCTTTTCTATCTATATAACCAAGTCTTATTTTACTTAATTCTTCATTTAATTTTATATAAACACTATCATATTTCAAAAATAATATTCTATTATCTCCACTTAAAGGTGTGAAACCTAATTTTTTAAATAATTTTAAAGCTTCTTCATTATTTCTATAAACCCACAAGTATACCTTTTTATTAGATGCAACTATATCATTTATAATTCTCGTTCCAATACCTTGATTACGATATTCTTTTAACAAATATATTTGGTCTAACATTAAACCATCTTCATATGGTGTTAATGCATAAGCACCAGCTATTACTTTATCTACATATATTAATTTGTAATAACCATAGTTATCCTTAATATTAGTAGCAATATTTTTTCTAATCTTTTTCTTTTCTTCATTGCTTAAAATTTTATCCATCTTATCATCAATCATCGTAATTGATTTCATGCTTGTTAAGATATCAATATCTTTAGCTAATGCCTCTACAAGAGTATACCTGACCATGTTTCCACCCTCTTAGGAATATATACTAACAAAAAAGATAGTAAAATACCATCTTTTTTTATTTTTCTTCTTTCTTTTTAGAAAGAACTACTACCCCACGAGCTTTACAAGAGTCTTTACCTTCAGGGCAGTAACCTAGTACTTCACAAGTTGGTCCTAAACCTTCACCAATAAGTGGTGAAACTTTTTTAGCTTTTGCAACCATTTGATTGGCAAGCCCCCTGATCTCCCATTGTGCTTTATTACAACATCTCATTCTACTAATCCATTCTAGAGTTCTAGCATTCATTGTTGTTGTAATATTACAAGCATTACCAGCTAGATAGAAATATACTAAATCTTCATCTCTAACTCCTGCTGCTTTAAATTGTTCCATCATTATTTTATTATTAGCAAATATCTCACGATATTCTTCTTCATGATCCTTAGCAATTGTTTCTGGAATAACATAGTTATCTAGATTCCACATTGGTACAAAGTCTGGTACCATTAGCGAATGCATTCTATGTCTTGTTATATGTGTTAATACTGCTAATGATATAGGTAATTGGAATGTATATGATGCTTGTTCCAATTCTCTTTGTTGTTTCTTGTGAATAATTGCTTGCATCATATCTCTTTTTACAGTAGGTCTAAAGTCACCTAAACTATGTAATAAGTTTTCAGCATCTTCATAACTTAATTGATATCTAGCCATTAGAGATGTTACTAATACTTTCCAATCTCCATTCTTTGTATAATCAATCATATCTACTTTATCTAACAACTTACCTTGTTTAACAAATGCTTCCTTAGCAGCATCTGGTACTATCTCATCTAAGAATTCTAACTTATCTTCATAATAGTCTTTTTTACCTTCATTATCTAATGCTCTAGATAAATAAGGTACATATTCTCTTATCATATCAGCTAATTTTTCACCAAATTCATGAACTTCAGTAATATGTGATACTTTACCATGTAACATATCGCTAGTCATGTTTAATAATTCGTTAGCGTCACAACCCATAATAATATTACTATGGAAACAATAAGGTAAAATATATCTACAATCTTCTATAGGTAATTGTTCATCCTCAAGTTCTCCATATTTTTCAAATAAAGAATTCATATATTTAATATATGTTTCTTGTAATTCTTTATTATTTGCTAAAACATTACCTTCTTTATCTTTAAAATCAGGTACATAAAAACCAGCTGTTCTAAAATCAACATTTCTTCTTGATTTAATTGTAAATGAAGTTAATCTATAACCAATAATAGTTTGTTCTATTATTGGTGAAACATCTTCAATAGCAAAAACTAAATAATCATGTTCAGAAATAGATTTATGTCCATAACCAACAATAGCTCTAGCTAATTTTAAATTACTTTCATAATCATTATGATTACTTAAAACTTCTGTTACAGTTCCTTCAGCTCTAGATAAATTTCCAGCTGCAGCAACTATTTGAATTCTTTTTTCGATTTCTTCCTTAGTATTGTTACCAAGCATTACAACTTTCATAAAAACTCTCTCCTTTTACCAATTTTGTCTCTACACTTAAAATATATCATAATAAGTTTAATAATAAAAGTGTATTTCGTACACATTTACACTACATTATTATTTAAGGTTAATATTTATGATAACTCATCAAGTTTTATTTTACAATTTAAAAACATATTCTTTACGATAATATGTTATAATTTTATAGAGGTGTTTATATGAAATTCATTAAAGACTTAAAAGAAAAAGAATATCGCGAGTTTTGGAAAAGTACACCAAATAATCACTTCATGCAAAGTTATGAATGGGGACAAGCTCAAGAAAAGAATCGTGATCAAATACCTTGTTATGTAGGTTTAAAAGATGATGATGGTAATGTTGTAGCAGCTGCCCTACTTCTTAAAAAAAAGACACCATTAAATATGTGTTACTTCTATTCACCACGTGGATTCACAGTAGATTTTACAAATAAAAAAGTACTATCTGAATTTACTAAAGGATTAAAGAATTACTTAAAAGAAGAGAATGCTATTTATTTAAAAATGGATCCTCCTCTTATGTATCAAGAAATAGATGAAGAAGCTAACAAAATTGAAGGTGGCAACAATAACTATGTTGTATTTAATAACTTAATAAACATGGGCTATAAACATAAAGGTTTTAACAAACTATATGAACGTAACCAACCTCGTTATACATTTAGAACTTACTTCAATCAATTTGAATCATTTGAAGAAGTTGAAAAGACTTTCTCTAAATCATATTCTAAACCTTTAAAAAGAAGTTATAGTTATGATGTCGAAATATATGAATCAAATGAAGTAAAAACATTCCATGATTTAATTAAATTAATATCTGAAAAAGATGGTTTTAGTGAATATAGTTTTGATTACTATAACAATGTTTATGAAGAACTTAAAAAAGATAATCTTATTAAAATATTCAACGCTAAATTAAATCCTTCAAAGATTCTAAAGAAACTATCTGAAGATTTAGAAAAAGAAAAACACGATGAAAAACGTACTAAGATTGAAAAAGATATTGAGTTCTTTAAAGAATTAGAAAAAGAACATCCTGAAGAATATACATGTGCTTCTCTAATCTGTACATATTCTGCTACCGGTGCATGGTCGTTATATATTGGTAATGATGAAGCAGCAACATACACAGGTACTGTTAACAGATTATATTATGAATTCATTAAAGATGCTTATGATAATCATTATGAATATGCAGATCTATTTGGTGTTGTAGGTGATCCTCATACTAAGTATAAAAATCTAGCAGGTATCTATGAATACAAAAGAAAAATTGGTGGTACATATGTTGAATTCATTGGTGAATTTGATTTAATTAATAAACCATTCTGGTACGCAGTATTACCATTCTTATTAAAGATATATCGTAAAATAAAAAAGTAATAGTTTAACTATTACTTTTTTTCTAACTCTTCGATATTCAATCTTTCAACACTCTTAACTGCTGTTCCATCGAATACTACTTTAAATACCATTGGTGCAGACCAAGTAGCATCTACTACTGTCTTTTCATCATAAGTTAAAATAATGTCATCATCATAATTTAAACCTTGTTCACACCAAGCACTTAACAAAGCAGTTAATGCAGTTGCATGACTAACTACTGCTACTCTATTACCTGCTTCAAACATTAATATATTTTTAATGGCTTCTACCATTCTTTTTTTTGTTTGATTAAATGATTCACCACTAGGTAGTTTAAAATCAAAATCTTTAATTTCTAATCTATGGAAATCTTTCCAATCTAACTTACCCATAGTACCAATTTTACGCTCATTTAATCTATCATCAACATTAATAATCAAATTATTCTCTAAAGCAATATACTTAGCTGTTTGTAATGCTCTAACATAACTAGATGAATAAACGGCATCTATATTCTGTAATTCTTTACAAGTACTAAGAGTTTCTGCTCTCTTTTCTCCACTAACAGTTAATATAATCTTTTCATTACTTAGTTGATCATTATCATGGTAACTAATATCTTTAAAATTATTCTTTGGTGTTGCTTCACTATGTCTTATTAAATATAATACTGTGTCATTCATTAAAAAATCACCTCAAATAATCCAAATGATACTGCCATCATAATACATCCTGCCAAGAATACACCACATATTACAGCAAGTATTGTTTTCTTAAAATCTAAATCTAAAATACTAGCAGCTAAAGTGCCAGTCCAAGCACCAGTTCCAGGAAGTGGTATACCTACAAATAACATAAGTGCCCAATACAATCCTTTACTAGCTTTAGCTTCTAGTTTTTTACCGCCCTTTTCGCCTTTAACTAAACACCACGTAAAAAACTTTCCAATTATCGGTTTATCTTTACCCCACTCCAATACTTTTCTTGCAAATAAATAAATAATTGGTACTGGTAGCATGTTCCCAAACGCAATCAAAGGTATAAATATTAATTTATTTAAACCCATATATTCAGCCATAGGAATAGCACCTCTTAATTCAATTAGAGGTACCATTGATACTAGAAAAACCAAGATGTATTTTTTTAACATGATTACTCCTTGTCTATTATTAATTCACTATAAGGTAGTATTCTTAAACAAAAAGCAACTAGATAAGTAGGTAATGAAAATACTTTTCTATTAAAATTACCAACATAAATATTATATCTATCTAAACTATTACTAATTCTATCCTTATAACTAATTAATAAATCTCTTATCTCAATATAGTCTTCATTCTTAAAAACTTTAGTATTACCTTTTCTTGATAAAGATATTCTATCTATCATTAAGAACAAATCACTAAGACTCTTACTAGAAACAACAGATTTCTTAATATCAATATAACTTCTACTTAAGCTATCAGCTTCAGCATTATTATATCTATCTAGAATACCAATTGTTTCAAGAATGCATTCTTTGCTTTCTTCGAATTGTCTATCAAGATAATTGTACTCCTCATAAATTTTTTTCTCTCTTACCTTTATAATAATTATTTCAATTATTATAAATACGACTAGCCATATTAATAAAAATATTAAAAAGCCCATCCAATTCATAATGATCACCCAATTCCCTTGCCCATATTATACCACAAAAAAAAGAATGATATATAAAATCATTCTTTTAATCGTTTATTAATTAAACTAGTAACCTAAAAGATACCATTTATCTTTGATCTTACCAAAGTATAGTTCTTCTTTTTCAGTATCAGTTTTGCCGTCAACTTTTTCTTTTACTTTAACTTTTACTCTAATTACCTTTTTTATTTTAACATCATATTCATCTTCGAACTTATCTTGAATTTTTTCAAGTTTAGTTTCAGTTGGTTCAGAAACATCAATTATTTCCCATTCCTTAATTTGAAAATCTTCATCATCTAAATATTCGAAAGATCTTTCAAGTAAAACTTCATAGTCTTCAGCTTGTTCTTTGTACATCAATTTAAGGATAGTCTTACTATCAAGTTTTCCATAAGCTTTCATATACTTTTTAGCCATATCTTCTACTATTTCTGCATCACTTTCGGTTTTTTCTTCGTTAGCTCCACCAAAATGAAAACCTGCAAATAAGCAAATAAGAACTATAATTACTACAAGCAATATAAATATAATAATATTCTTTTTATTCATAAAAGCACCTCACCTAATGTCATTATATCACAAAAAAAAGAATGATATAAAATCATTCTTTTAATCGTTTATTAATTAAACTAGTAACCTAAAAGATACCATTTACCTTTGATCTTACCAAAGTATAGTTCTTCTTTTTTAGTATCAGTTTCATCGCCAACTTTTTGTTTAACTTTAACTTTAACTTTTTGTACTTTAGTTACTTTAACATCATAATCATCTTCGAATGAATCTTGAATCTTTTCAAGTTTTTTACCTTTAACATCAGTTACATCAGTAACTTTCCATTCTTTAACTTTGAAATCTTCATCTTCTAAATATTCGAATGATTTTTCAAGCATTTCTTCATAATCTTCTGCTTGATCTTTGTACATCATCTTAATGATAGTCTTGCTATCAAGTTTTTCATAAGCTTTCATGTACTTTTTAGCCATACCTTTAGGACCCATAGCTCCTAATAAGAATACAACTAAGCAAATAACTACTACAGCACCAACTACATATCCGATAATTTTCTTTAAGAAACCTTTATCTTCTTTAGCTTTTTTTACTGTATCAGCACAAAAATTTTTAGCTTTTTCGAATCCTTTCTTAGCGTTTTCAGAAACTGTTTTCTTTTCTTCTTTCTTGTCTTCCATGGTTTTCAACTCCTCACTTAATCTAATTATAATAATAAATGAGAAAAAAAGCAACAAAAAAGAGAACCATAATCGGCCCTCTAAAAACTTATTTTTTCAAGTATTCTTCGATAACATCAAGGGTATCTTTTACCACATTTTTTCTCGTACATGTTTTATAAACTTCATTTATTTCATCCAATATTTTATCTTTAGGAATATACACTAAATGGAAATCACCTTCAGCTTCATCACCAGTTAAATCTAAATTATCTTCATCTGGTTCTAAGTCATATATAACATCATAATAATTAGCAATATATTTAGTATTAATTCCTTCTTGAGGATAATCTTTTGTATAATAAACAATTCTATAAAAAGGTTCACTTACTGCAGGATCAAAATCTACTCCTGCTTCTTCTCTTATTTCTCTGATTAAAGTATCATTATCTATTTCATCACCATCTACATGGCCACCGATTAAATAACAATTATCATGACACTTTACTAGTAATAATTCACCCTTACTATTTTCAACAACCAGCTTAGCTCTTCTTACAACAGAATCAATATCTTTATCTTCTAAGTTATGTTCATTAATGATAATTTCTTTCATATTTCATCACCACTTAAATTATAACACATAAAAAAAGACATTATTAAATGTCTTTTACATTTGTATATATATCAGTTACATCATCTATTTCATCTAGTAGATCATATAATCTATTATATAATTCTAAGTCTTCGCCTTCTAAAGTAATTTCATCTTTAGCATACCAACCTGTTTCATCAACATCAAAATCTACATCTGGTTGAATGCTTTCAATGATTTCTCTAGTCTTAACATTATCAACATAGTTAACAGAAATATTTAACATACCTTCATCATCTGTTTCGCATTCTAATGGTTCAATACCAGCATCTAATAAAGCCATTAATATATCTTCTTCTTTATCAGATTTAAATGCATAAACAGCTAAATTATCATAGTTATATGATACTGAATTAGTAACACCTAAACTCTTATTAACTTTATTAAAAGCAGCTCTAACTTCTCCAACAGTTCTATTAACATTATCAGTTAAAGTCTTAATCATGAATGTAGAAGAACCAGGTCCAAAACCTTCATATAAGATTTCTTCATATTCATCACGACCAGCACCCTTAGCTTTATCAATAGCTCTATTGATAATATCAGCAGGAACTTGCATCTTCTTAGCTTTTTCTACTAAATGTTTTAAGGCAGCGTTAGCTTCTACTTCAGGAACACCATTCTTAGCTGCTAAATATATTTCTTTAGCAAAGTTAGTATAAACTTTACCTCTAGCAGCACCTGTCTTTTTAATTTTGGCTTCTCTAACAGCATATGCTCTTCCCATAATTACACCTCTTCTAAACGAACTTATTATACACAACTTATATTAATAAATCCATAAAAATTTAATCTTTGAAATAAACTTATATATAAAATGCTTATTAGTATTATCTTTATACTTTCTAATCATCTTATATGGTTTATAAACATCATAATAATCAACTTTATCTTTCTCTAATACATATTCTAAAGACTTAATAACAGCTTCTCTTTTACTTTTAGCATTAAAGAAATTCATAACTCTCCTAAGTTCTCTTTTATCTATCTTTCTTAAAATAAAATCATAGAACTTATCACTATATCTTTTAAAACAATATTTATATCCATCATACTTCTTTAATACTCTTAAAGTATCATAATAACCCATCATTATATTATCTTTAATAACAGCTCTATTCAGTTCTAATATTGAGCCATTAGGTCTACTAGGAACTATTTCTGTTATATTAACTCCTTCATGCTTATGATGACGATTTATACCTATTCCTTTAACATTAATAACATATAAATTGTCATAACCTAAATCAGCTAACATATTAGAAGGACTATTATCATGGAATCCTCCATCTATATAATAATGACCATCAATTATTCTTTTTTCTCTAAATACTGGTAAATAAGCACTAGCTAAAATGTATTCCTTTAACTTGCCTTTTTCCATCATATTTTTATATATATACATTGGTTCAACCTTAGGTAATCTAACCGTAACTAAACCAAAATCTTTATCAGAATTTAATAACTTATCTTCATCTAATAACTTATCCATATAATAAAGCAAACCTTCATTATGGATTCCCATATTTTTTATTATCTCTGCCGTTGTCTTAACTAAACCTACTATCTTTTCTTTTGAAGTAACTTCTTCTCCATTAAAAGATGATACTAAATCTTTATTGAAACCTAATACTTTGCCTGGATCTAACTTCACCCAAAACTTAAGTAATTCATCTTCTTTCCCAGAAGCTAACATTGCAGCATTAAAAGCTCCAATAGAAGTTCCAACATAACCATCAAAGTTAATATGACAATCTCTAAAAGCGCAAAAAGCCCCTATCTGATAAGAACCTTTTACTCCACCACCTTGTAATACCAACCCATTTTTCTTTTTCATTTTTTCTTTCTTCCTAATTTTAATTTCCATATAATTGGTTTAGCTAACAATCTAGGAATAATTCTAAATATACTATGTTTATAAACTGCTATAACATCATAGTATAAATTAATATCTTTAGATCTAAAATTTAATATATCTTCTAACTTTCCGCCATCTGCATAAGTTCCACAATAGAAATTCTTTTCTGCAAACATCATGTTAGTAATATATCTAAATGTTAATCCATAACATTCTAATACTTTTATTAAATAATCTCTAAAACATACTATATAGTTTTCCCCACCAGTAAGATTATATATCTTTTTATTTAATTCTTTCTTTTTATCTATAGCTGCAGTTAATGCATAACCTGCATCTTCAGCAGATATCGCTTCAAATACAGTATCTTTTGGTACAGAATAAATAACACCTTCATGCTTAACATCACATAATACATAAGCACATCTAAATATAGTATAGTTACTTAAATTCTCTTTTATTAATTGCTCTTCTTGTAACTTACACTTAGAGTAATAATCATATTCATTAATCTTTCCTTCTGTTTTAACAGTAATTTTTTCATCTTTAGGAACCTTACCATAAACAGATGTACTAGAACAATACATTAAATGACACTTTGGATTATAATCCTTAATTGCTTTTACAACATTTTGAGTACCCTTATAATTCAATATAGTTGAATAATCCTCTTTTAAATTTGCAAAAGGTGGTAAAACACCAGCTAAATGGATTACTATATCGCATTCCTTAACTAATGCATCTACTAAAGTACTATCACTAACATCACCATAAACAATACTTATTCTCTTTTTATACTTTCTAAGTCTTTTATAAGTACGTTTAGTCTTTAAATCTAATACAGTAATATCATACTTTCCTTCACTTAATAAAAATCTTACTACTTGCAAGCCAATAATACCTGCTCCTCCAGTAACTAAAACTTTTTTCATTTTATCACCTTCATACTTAGTGTCATATATATAATACCATAAAAAGAGAGTTATTAGTATAACTCTTCACAACTGTTGGCATTCAAATCATATGATGCAAACTCACCCTTAACATACAAAGGATAAGCAGCTGCACCTATCATTGCTGCATTATCAGTACAATAAATAAAACTTGGCACCGATAATTCAACACCGTTTCTATCAGTCATCTCTTTTATTTGACCTCTTAAGAACTTGTTAGCAGAAACTCCACCAGCAATAATCATTCTCTTAACATTATATTTCTTAATTGCTAGTTCACTCTTTCTAACTAATTCATCCACTGCAACATCCTGAAAGCTTCTTGCTAAATCAGGTTTATTAATTTCATGTCCTCTTTGTTGTTCGTTATGAACTAAATTTATAATACTACTCTTTAATCCACTATAACTCATATTAAATGAATCATCATTCATAGGGATTGGTAAATCATAACTATGTTTACCTTCTAAAGCCATCTTTTCAACATTTGGTCCACCTGGATATGGTAAACCTAATACTCTGGCTACTTTATCATAACATTCACCAATAGCGTCATCTAAAGTACCACCTAAATGTTCAAATTCATAATCGCCTTTCATAAGAATCAAATCAGTATGTCCTCCACTAACTACTAATGCTAGTAAAGGAAATTCCATTTTCTTTTCTAAGTTATTAGCATAAATATGTCCAGCTATATGATTAACTGCAATTAAAGGTTTATTACATACATAAGCAATTGTTTTAGCACATTCTACTCCAACAATTAAACTTCCCATTAAACCTGGTGAATAAGTAACAGCAACTGCATCTATTTGATCCATCGTCATATTAGCTTTAGTTAATGTTTCTTCTAATACCATAGTTACATTTTCTGTATGCATTCTAGAAGCAATTTCAGGAACTACTCCACCAAAATTAGCATGAGTATCCATTTGAGTTAAAACAGTTAAGTGAACACACTCTGTACCATTTTTAACAATTGCCATACTAGTTTCATCACAAGATGATTCTATTGCTAAAATATAAACATCTTTCATCTAAACATCCCTTTTCATTATTAAAGCATCATCTCTGCCATAATATTTCTTTCTTCTACTAATAACTTCAAAACCATTCTTTTCATAAGCTTTTATTGCTGACTTATTCTTTTCATTAACTTCTAAAAATAAAGTGTTGATATCTCCGTAGTTATTAACAACATGTTTTATTAATTCAGTTGCAATTCCTCTTCTACGATATGGTTCATCAACCACAATATCAATAATATCTATCGTATCAAAAGATTTAGAATAATATAAAAAGCCTACCAACTTTTCATCTTCATAATGTCCAACAATATATTCACTTTCAGATTCAAGAATTCTTCTTAAATCATTAGTATTTCCAAAACCACTCTTTATTAAACTACCTAAATATAAAAATCTATTTTTATCTTCAATAGTTAAATCTTTTATCATTTTAATGCATCTATTCCCTTTATATATAGTGGTTTAACTTCATGTGCATTAAGTGGTTTTGCATTTTCTAAATATTTATAAACAAGTTCATAATTTATATCTATTTCATCAATTGCTTCATTATTCTTTTTAAATTCTCTATATTCGCTATTAGGAACATATCTATATTCTTCTAATACTTTAGGTCCCTTATTAAAATGACCTACATATGCACCATTCTTATCTTCAATAACTACATATGCTTCTTTTTCTTCGTTCAAAGAAATATATTTAACTAATAATGAATCAATAACTTTAATAGGTATATTTCTCAAGAAAGCCATAGTTTTTCCAATAGTTACACCAATTCTAACACCAGTGAAAGAACCAGGTCCATTACATACAATAACTTCATTAATATCATCAACAGCGATATTATTTCTTTCAATTAATTCTTTAATTGTTGGCATTGTAATAACACTATGTTTTAAACTAGTTTTAACTACTTCTTTATCTAATACTTTCTTGTCTTTAAATAAAACAACACAGACTTCTGTGTAATGAGTATCAATATATAATGAATACATAATAATGCCCCTTTCGCGCCATATTATAACACATTTGATCAATAAAAAAAACTCTTTCGAGTTTTTAGAAAACAGATTCACATAAATCTTGATATCTTTGTCCATAAGGAGTACATATCAAAACTCTTGTATCATCTTCCATTACCTTAAATCTAATATCTAATCTTTCTTCTGGAAGTTGATCCTCTATCATTTCAGGCCATTCTAGAATACAAACACCATCACTATTAAAATAATCAGCTACACCTATCTTATTGTTAGGAGTATCTTCTAATCTGTACAAATCCATATGATATAAAGGCATTTGACCATCATTATATTCCTTAACTAAACTAAAAGTTGGACTAGTAACAGTTTCTGTTATTTCTAAAGATCTTGCAAAACCTTTAACAAATACTGTCTTACCACTACCTAGTTCTCCTCTTAAACAGATAACCATTCCTGGAAATTTTTCACTTTCAATATTCTCCGCTAATTCAATAGTATCTTCTTCTGATCTAGATGTATATTTATAATTCATTTCCAATCACCTGTATTAATTATAACAATATATACTAATATATTTCACAATAATTTAATATTTTGACACATTTATTACACAAGCAACAAAAACATCTTCTTTTAAAGTGGCAAAATAGACATTTTAGGACACATTTAAAACAAAACATATTTTTATTCGTAATCATATTAAAAACACCTATAAAGGCATTATAATACCATAAGAAAAAGCGTTAACATTAACGCTTACACTAACCTACTAAAAGGAAGCCTTTTCCGCCACCACCCATATAATGTTTTACTATTTCTTCTAGATCACCATAATCTCCAGCCTTACAATTTCCAAGCAAAGCTCTTCCTTGTTCATCTTCACCAAAAATAGTAATAAAATGGTTTTCAACACAATATTTTGTTTCACCGTTATTACCACCAGTAATTAATGCAATAACTGGTTTACCTTTACTCAAATGATTTCTTACTTGAGTTAAAACACTCTCTATCTTTTCTTCATCATTATCATTAGAATTATAAAAAACAGGTCCCGAATATGTAATTCCTTTACTATCTAACGCTGCCATAATTCCATTAAACGTTCTGGAAGTAGTTAGTTCTGCACCATCCCAAACAGTTATGTTTCTATCCCAACCACTAGCAGCTTGCACAAATGATACAGCAGAGCAACCTGCATTAGCGATATTATCTCCATCAAATGATACATCGGCAAAATCTGTTTGAATATAAGAATCATAAGTCCTACCATTAATGGTTACAGTCTTCCTTGCTCTTTTATTATCAGATGCTTCACCAAAAGAAGCGGTAGCACTACTGCCCCCGCTTACTGATGAATCAGTATTTGAACTTCCACTAGAATTACTTCCGGATGAAGTAGATTGATTTCTAGCACGTTCTTCCTGTTTCTTTTTGTGATAATCATTTGCATTATCTTCTTCATCGTCATCCTGAGCATTTCGATCAGCTTGATTTTTTGCTCCCTCGTCAGACTCGTCTTCTCTTTGTTGAATTCGTTCTTTTCTTTCAGCTTCTTCTCGATCCTTTACCGAGTTAATATAATCAATATTAGCATTAGCAACACAATCAGCGAATGTGTTATCATTATTCTCAGCTAATTCATTAATAGTATAGTTAACAATTGTAGGTATCAAGAAAACAGCTAAAGCTGCAACAAACTTTTTAGCTATAGAAGGTACAACCTTCTTAATTTCATCAGGATTACCTATAGCTTTACCTAGAGTCATCATTCCGGTAATCATTAAAATGATAGGAACGACAGTTTTACAAATAGTAATGAAATATTTCAATACCATAAAACAATATAATACTCCAGATTGATCACAAAAATGACTTCCATCTAATATCATATAACATCACAATATAATTATAATATAAAAAGGTTCCAAAAGGAACCTTTTTTATTGCAAAAAAAAATTGGCAACTACCTATTTTCGCATAACTATCGTCGGCGTATAAGTGCTTAACTTCTCTGTTCGGGATGGGAAGAGGTGTATCCACTTAGCAATCGTCACCAATAAGGATTTTGTCCTTTAAAAACATGATAATGCTCTTCAAAAATAATAATTAGGATTAAATCCTCGTTCTATTAGTACTAGTCAGCTCAAATTATTGCTAATCTTCCACCTCTAGCCTATCAA
>JAEEGL013302178.1_pt1 | contig 16895 bp, 13 predicted proteins | sample 9134231 | NCBI WGS metagenome assembly JAEEGL01 (sample SAMN16246548, study PRJNA631951) | gut metagenome | biome: gut microbiome; feature: rumen; material: fiber-attached | host: Bos | place: Iran: Karaj | collected 2018-10
GACAAGCACCGGGCAGAGGGAGATCGCCCTTGCCATCTTCGCCTTCCTGTGGCACACCTACAAGCATGAACAAATCTGAACTGATCCAAGCACTTTCAGAGAAAAGCAACATCTCGCCCGAACTAGCCAGCAGCGTCGTCGAGACCACGATCGACATGATGAAGCAGCAGCTCATGGACGGCGGTCGCATAGAGATACGCGGCTTCGGCTCCTTCGAGATGCGCGAGTACGGCGCCTCCATAGAGCGCAGTCCTAAAATCAGCGACAGCGTTTTAGCCGAGCCAAAACGCTCGCCGCCCACCAAGTGCGGACAGGTGATGAAGGCCAATGAACGCTGATCGTAGCAAAAGGCACGGGGGCAATTCCATGAAGAAGCACTTTTTCGCACTATGCATCGGACTACTTATCGCGTTTGCAGCGCAAGCCGCACAAGCCGCCTCCATCGACTGCACGAAGGCCAGGACGTATGTTGAAAAGCTGGTCTGCTCCGATGAAGAAATCTCTCAGGAAGACGACAAGCTTTACACTCTGTATCTGGCAGCCAAAATGCAGACTGGCAACTCAGAAGACTTCAGGAAATTCGTCAAGTCTAACTGGAAGCTGCTCCAAAAATGCAAGACGAGGGAGAGCGTCCTTGCCTGGTATAAAAAGTCTATAGAGCTTTATTCGTCTCTTGCTAATGCTCAAGCTTCGCAGTCGTCCCATGTCGTGACCATCAAAACGACGCACAAAGAACAGCTTGATAAGAAAGGGCCTGGATACGCGGCCCATGTCGAATTTGCCTGTCCTGATGACCCCAAGCTCGCGAAGATAGCCAGGCAGCGAGCTGCCCTCTCATTTTCCGAGGGGGTTCGATCTATACGGGAATTTATCAAAGACGTGCCGGCAGGCGATCTTGGCGAGGACATCGCCGTCTTCCAGCAAAATACGACATGGGACATCAACGGCAATATCGCCACTGTCATCGATGAATGCTGGAAAGCTCTTTTGCCAGCGCCCGGCAGCCAGTGGCTGGAAACCTGCGTTTACCACCTGCCAACGCTCAAGCCTATTGCCTTGTCTGCACTGTTCGAGCAGCCAGATCCGGCCAAAAAGAAGATCCTTCAGATCATTGCGGAAGGACATCCTGACCGTGACCTTTCCGATGTATCCGGAGACAATCTTCTGAGGCACTTTTCTTTCAGCAAAAAAGGCATGACCTTTTATTTTTATGGGTTCGACCTGGGGCCTGGCCGCATCACGGAAGTCGAGGAGCAGTTCATCCCCCTGGAAAGGCTTGCAGGTTACGGGCTGACAGGCTATTGGAGCGAACTGGACAGGTAGGTGCGTCCGGACATGAACCAGGCATTGTACTTCCTTGCCTGAGATGCCAGCCAAAGCTGGGGGCTTTATCCCTCCCGAGCTGCAGCGATAAAGGAACACAAGGAACCTTGACATCCAAGAAGCAGATGCTGGAAGATACCGTTGCCGCCAGCGCCGCCATCTCCGTGCAGTATCCGCGCGATAAGGATCGTCGAAGCCCGCTTGGAGCTGCCCCTCCGGGAATGCTGTTCTGGCAGTCTTCCGGCTTAACCGCATAACGAAAGGATGTTTCTGTGATTGAGCAAAAAAAGGTCCTCCAGGCGTTACAGGCAGCAAGCGGACTGGCGGGAGAGGGATTGCCCGTCGCCGTCTGCGTTACCGATGAACACGGTTTCCTGCTCGGCTTCACACAGATGGACGGTTGCAACTCACATCTGTTCCTCATGGCGACAGCCAAGGCACGCACAGCATCGCGTATGGGAGTGCCCACGAGCCAGTTCCATGCGCGCCTTGTCCGGGAGCAGCTGTCACTGGCAGACTTCAACGAAGAGAACTTTACCTCTGTCGCAGGAGGAGTCCCTGTGCGGGATTCCGGAGGCCGTCTCCTTGGGGCTGTCGCTGTTTCCGGACGACTGCAGGAGGAGGACGAAGTGCTGGCCATGGCTCTGGCGGAGATGCTGGCGGCTCCCCTGTAAGACGTTCCCCGAGCGTCGCGCCCGATAGGATCTTTGTCCTGTCGTTCTTCGCGCGTCATGTGCGGCGTCGTGCCGGATAACGGTCTGCGGTGGTCCCGCTTGGCATATCTTCATCGTGCTCCTCGCCAGCAGAGGTCGTGCCAAGGGAGTGCGGGCGGCGAGACAGTGTCACAAGCTGCCTCCCTCCACGACAGGATGGGACGTCATGCGGCCGCCCTATGATGGCTGCGCAAGCCACAGCCTGCTCTTATCGGGTGATGCGGGACTATCTCCGGCGGCACAGGCATCACTGCCTTGTTTTCAGGATCGCCAGGCTGTTACGCTTCCTTTTCCCCTGGCTTTTGCTTCGCCGCGTCGGCACGGCGACAATGATGGATACGTACCGGTCGCATCGTCCCTGCCATCGGCCGGTGGCACCGGCGATGAAGCCGTATTTGCGATCCAGAACAGCCCGAAGCGTCAGTCCATCCCGCCTCAGCACCTAAGAGAGTCGCAACCTGTTTCGCGCATACGGACTGAACAGATATAGGAAATGGCTATGACTGAAAAAGAAAAAATGCTCTCGGGGATGCTCTATGACTGCACAGGTGATGAACTCGCAAAAGAACGCCTGAAAGCCAAAGACTTATGCTATAAATTCAACCACACCCTCCCCTCCGACACTGAGCAGCAAACAGCGATCATCAGGCAGATGTTTGGCAGGACAGGAAAAAATTTCAGTATCTGTGCGCCGTTATGGTGTGACTATGGCTACAACATAGAAATTGGCGACAATTTTTTTGCCAACCACAACACTGTCATACTCGATCCCGCCAAAGTCATCTTTGGCGACAACGTGTTCATAGCCCCCAACTGCGGTTTCTATACAGCCGGGCACCCCATTGACACGGAGAGAAGGAATGCCGGCTATGAGTTTGCCTACCCCATCACAGTAGGAGACAATGTCTGGTTTGGTGGCGGGGTCCATGTCCTGCCAGGCGTTACCATTGGCAGCAATGTGGTCATAGGCGCAGGCAGCATTGTCGTCAGGGACATTCCCGGTAATACTGTTGCCGTGGGAAATCCATGCAAAGCCATAAGGCCCATTACAGACAGGGACAGACAATTTTGCTGGGATAGACCTGGCGCCCCTTTCCTGTGACCTCATTTTGAAGGGCATGGCGGAAGGAACTGCTGCCGCGCCATGGTTGCACGGCGAAACGCCCGATGCACGAAATCCCATGTTGCCCTGTGCCCGTTCCGCACAGGCCGGGATGGCCTGCCTGGATATTCATACGCTCAGGCCGCTGGTGCCTGACATAAAGGATCGACCGATGAAAATGAAAGCGCTGCTGATACTGGGGGTGACCTTGGCGAGTATTTTTTATGCGGAGCTGTCTCCCGCCGAGAACCAGGGGGCGTCGAACGCAGGATATGGCATGGCAAATGCTTCCGATCTCCTTTTCATGCTTGGCAAAACAGCTGAAGAAGCAGGCCTTGCCTATGCCGGGCGTTCCGAGATATCGGGAACGATTTTTGGGCATCAGGCACATGGCACCATCCTTTTTGGAGAACGCTCCGGAAAGCAGGTCGTTACCGGCATGTCTCTGTCTTCGGACATCCCCTACGATGAATGCTTCGCAGCATTGAAGGCATTGTACGACATCCCGTTCGAGACCAATGTGATGCCCTATGTGCAACCATATGGGGCCAGCGTCAATGCCTCGTTTTTCACCGGCACTGGGACAGTGACCATACAGCAAAGCATGAATGCTCCATCATGCAGCATCCATATCAGCAATGCCGTTCCTGATGAAGCGAAGCTCCCTGTCATGCCGGTATCGCTGGAAACGTTGAATGCGCATATGGGGATGGACCTCCAGTTTGATGACGACCTGTACAGAAACATGCGTATTGCCCGCATTCAGCACGGGGACAATCCTATCTACCGCGTCAAGTATTCTGATCCCGACGGCAACGAACGCCGCGTCTATATGCAGAAGCGGCAGACGAACGTCGTGCCCTCCCAGTTCGATCCGGACATCACGTGGAAAGGAAACTGGGAACACGAAGAGATGATCGGAGATCCGCTCGATGCGACAGGCAGGAACCTGACCTGCTATGAATATGACGGAGGCGGGATGGGCTGCGTTTCCTGGTACAAAAACGGCAATTTCGCTGTATTGATGCCCCGCGGAGCGACAAAGGACGCTCTCAAGAAAGCCATGGGAGACATCCGCAAGATCATTGCAAAAGGGAAATTGAAGCATGCAGCGCAGCGGGGCAAGGACTGATTTCCGTTTATGGTGACGCGTACAAAAGGCTTCACCATGGGAAGCGCATGCGTTCCTCTGACCCCTGCCCCAGGAACACACTGAGGCTGCACTCCTGGCTTTTCCCTTTACGTGCTGCCATGGGCTGCCGCTGCCCCACGGCGACGGGCCAAGCGGCAATCCACACGGGGTGCCATAGGCCAAAGCGGCAGCTTGTTCAAAAAATATCAAACTTTTTCCGGAAAGACAAAAGTATTGCCACGCACCATGACTGCGGTTACGTTGTGCGCATGGGAGGCAGGTGATCAGTCCTGCTGCCATTTAACAATCATGGCCTTTGCTTTTTCGGTGACAACGGAATTGTGAAGGCTTTGGCATATCCGCCGAGGAGTCTACCATGAGCATGTCAGAAGCAAGTACACTTTGCAAACAAGCCTATCAAACCGGTTACTTTGGCCCCTACGGCGGCCAGTATGTGCCAGATCCCCTGAAAAACAGGCTCAACGAAGTTGCCGCCGCCTTTGAGCATTACCGCAACGATCCGGACTTCAATGCCGAACTTGCCGAGCTTTACCGCCGGTTCTGCGGCCGTCCTTCCTCCATATACCACTGCCAGAACTTAAGCCGCGATCTGGGCGGCGCCCAGATATGGCTCAAGCGTGAAGACCTTAACCACCTGGGTGCGCATAAGCTCAACAATACGCTTGGGCAGATACTCCTCGCCAAACGCATGGGCAAGAAACGCGTGATCGCTGAAACCGGCGCCGGCCAGCACGGCGTTGCCACGGCAGCGACGGCAGCCCTGTTTGGCATGGAGTGCATCGTCTTCATGGGCGAAGAGGATATGAAGCGCCAGGCTCTCAATGTCGTCCGCATGCGCATGATGGGGACGGAAGTGCGTGCCGCCATGAGCGGCCAGCGCACACTCAAGGAAGCCGTGGATGAAGCCCTGGAATACTACGTGGAGAACCCTGACGTATTCTATGTGCTGGGTTCCGCCGTCGGGCCGCATCCCTATCCCGTGATGGTGCGCCACTTCCAGTCGGTCATCGGGACCGAGGCCCGCGAGCAGATACTGCGGGAAACCGGGCGCCTGCCTGACGCCGTAGTGGCCTGCGTGGGCGGTGGATCCAATGCGGCGGGCATATTCGCGGGTTTTCTCGATGACGACGGCGTGCAGCTCATCGGCGCAGAACCCGGCGGCCGCGGCGACGGCTACGGCGACAATGCTGCCAGCCTGGCCCTGGGCAAGCCTGGCACGCTGCATGGCTTCCGCTGCTATGTGCTGCAGGACGAGAACGGCGAACCTGCGCCGGTGTACTCTATCTCCGCCGGTCTTGACTATCCGGGCGCCGGACCGGAGCACAGCCTGCTCAAAGACCTGGGGCGCGCGCAATACGTCACCGTCTCTGATGACGAGGCTGTTTCCGCCATGCTCGCGCTCTCCAGCAAGGAAGGGATCATTCCTGCGCTGGAATCTTCCCACGCCCTGGCGTATGCCATACGCACCGCGCCCGGAATGAAGAAGGACAGCATCATCCTTGTCAACCTTTCAGGAAGGGGTGACAAGGACGTGGATCAGGTCGCAAGGCGCATCGGCATGATGTAGCGCCGGCCCATGCCTGTTGCCTGGTCAGGCACGCTGCGGCGCCGCTGCACGAGACCATGGGGCACTCCCCTGTGATCCTTGCTGCGGCGCCGCTGACGTTGACAGCCTAGACAGCGCACAGGCGACCAAGGGCGCAAGCAATAGCCGCAGCATAGGCAACTCCTCAGGACCTAAGGGATTTTCTTAATCTTCCAATACCTGAAGGAGCACGAAAACAAAGCGCTCATACCGTACGGGGCTGCAAGCCGCGGGCGGGAAGCAGACGGCAGGAGTATGCCTCTGCCGCGTCCGCCGAAGCAAGGCCGCGGGAAGATCCGTTGCCGCAGCATCCGATCTCAAGGCGCTTCTCTTCAAAAATATCGCTTGACGCGCCCTTTTCAGGACCATAGTTTCCTTGCAGGCCATCTCCGCTGGGGCCGGCCTTTTCGGCACAGCAAAAACGGCAAAGGAGCAGCAGCATGAACAACACGTATATCGACGGCATCAGCCAGATACACTTCCTCAACAACATGGTCCGCATGGATACCTTTGTGCTCGCTCCCGCCTCAGGCGAAGAGCCGAGGCAGGAAAAGACCGGGCAGATCGTCATGACGCCCCAGGGATTCCTTTCCGCGCTCGGGGCCATGCAGCAGCTTGCCGACAGGCTGGTCGAAGCCGGCGTGCTCACGAAGGCGCAGTAGCATCGCATCCTGCCTGCAAGAGCCTCCATATACGCCGGGAAAGTTCCCTTTTCTTTCGCGTCCATGGTGAAAAATCGCCGCATCCTCCCGTGATAACTCATTTTTTTTCATGAACATGGAAGCTGGCGGCGTTCCTGGAAAGGAAAGTCTGCCGGGCGACATCTCCTGACGCCTGCCCTGCGGCGTGTTCGAGCATGCTGGCCATACGGCATGCTTTCTATCTGTTAAAAAGATAGAAAGCATGAACGATCCCAAGGACGGGGCAAGGCACAATACCCCGCGGCGCAAGGCAGCGCGGCCCTTCCCGGCTCTTCCAGGCAGGCCGGGTCGCCTCCCCACCCTGCACAGAACGCATCAGCAGCCACCGATGATCATCGATTTCCATACCCATTCCTTTCCGGAAAAAATAGCCGCGAGGGCTCTTGAACAAATGAGCCTGGCCGCCAACACCCCGTACTTCACAGACGGCACGGTGAAGGGCCTGATCGCGTCCATGCACCGGGAACAAGTGGGGCTGTCCGTCAACCTGCCCGTCATGACATCAACGGGACAGGTGGAAAAAGTGAACAGCGCTCTGATCGCGCAGGCGGACACGCTGCTTCGATCGGGCGTCCTGACGTTCGGGGGCATGCATCCGGACTACGGAGACCCGCACCGGGAACTGCGGCGGCTGAAGGAACACGGCATACGGGGCATAAAGCTGCACCCGGCCTACCAGCGCACGGACATCGATGATATCCGCTACCTGCGTATAATGGAATGCGCATCTGCGGAAGGGCTGATCATCGTCACGCACGCGGGGCTCGACATCGGATTCCCAGAAAAGAACTGGGCACCCGTCAAGGGGATCCTGAACGTACTGAAAGAGGTCTCGCCGGAAAAGCTCGTTCTGGCGCACATGGGCGGCTGGTCCGGGTGGAAGGATGCTGAGCAGCATCTCTGCGGCGCCCCTGTCTGGTTCGACACGGCCTTTTCCCTCGGCCCCATAGCCGTGCGCGACTGCGCCGTGCCTCCTGCCTTCGCGGAGAACCTCAGCTGCGATGACTTTGCCCGGCTGGCCAGGAAGCACGGCGCGGACAGGATCCTGTTTGGCAGCGATTCTCCCTGGGAGCGCCCCGCCCTCTACAGGAGCTTCATCCAGAGCACCTCGCTGAGCCAGGAAGAAAAGGACGCCATCTTCCACCGCAACGCGGAACGGCTGCTGCAATTCCCGTGCCCGGCGGACAGGACAGCAAAGCTACAGGATACATCGCTATGAACATGTTGGTCGTGCGCATGATGATTTCGCTGGCGCTGGGAAACCTGCTGCTGGCTGCAGGCGTGATGGAGTTCGTCTCTCCCTGCGGGATCATTCTGGGCGGGGTCACCGGCCTTTCCCTGACGATCACGCACTATGTCCCGCTGCCGCTATCGTCCGTGGTGCTGGCCTTCAACGTCCTCCTGTTTGCGGCAGGAGCCTTCGTGCTGGGCAGGAAGTTCGCCTTCGCCACCATAGCCAGCACCTTGCTCTATCCGTTTTTCATGGCGATCTTCGAGCTTTTCCCCCTCACTCTGGCGCAGATGGTGCGGGACCCGATGCTCTCTGCTGTCTTCGGCGGCGTCCTGATGGGCTGCGGCGTCGGCTTGATCATACGCAGCGGCGGTTCCACCGGCGGGACCGATATCATCGCGCTCATCATCAACAGGCGCCTGCACGTCAACCTGTCCGTCCTGCTCTATATCATCGACGGGTGCGTGCTGGCCGGGCAGGCCATGTTCTCCGACGTCGCGCAGATACTGCTTGGGATCTTCGTTCTGGCGCTCCTGACGATGGTGATGAACAAGCTCATGGTGATGGGCAAGACACAGATACAGATCTTCATCGTCTCAGACAGGGCGGAGGATATCCGCAAAGGCATCCTGGCCGAAGAAGACGCCGGCGCGACCCTGTTCGCCGTGGAAAAGGGCTATACCGGCCAGAGCGGCACGGGGATCCTGTGCATCATCCCCAGGCGGAAGCTGTATTCCGTCTGCCACATGATCAAGGTCACGGATCCCAGAGCGTTTTTCATCATAACTGAAGTCAAGGAAGTGCAGGGGCAGGGCTTTTCCTACGGCATGCATTGATGCGCAGGCGGGGACGATGCCCCGGTCCTGCGCATCCTATGCCTTGCCGCAAAAAGCAGCTTACCGCACGCCATTGCAGCGTGCCGGCGCACATGGGTGCCTAAATGCCCTTGCTTTCCTTGCGGAGGTCGACCAGGCGCTTTGCCTTGCCTTCGCTGACGGGCAGGGAATTGGCATAGACCAGCTCGACGACGGGCGTGACGAGGATCTCGTCAAAAAGCCGGTGCGCGATCTTTTCCTGGAGGGCCTTGAGCAGGCGCATGTCATCCACGTAGTTTTCCTGGCGCATTTCGACCTGGACGCGCATGGTGTCCCTGTTGCCGTCAGATTCGAGCTTGATGAGGTAGTTCTGCCCGACTTCAGGCATGGACATGAGGACCTGCTCGATCTGCATGGGGTAGATATTGACCCCCTTCAGAATGAACATGTCGTCTGAACGCCCGAGGATCCTTTCGATCCGGCGGTGCTTCCTGCCGCAGGGGCACTCTCCGGGAATGATCTTGGTTATGTCATGCGTCCTGTAGCGGATGACCGGCATGCCTTCTCGGGTCAGGGTCGTCAGCGTAAGCTCGCCGACCTGTCCGTCCGGGAGCACTTCTCCCGTGTCGGGGTCGACGATCTCCAGGATGTAGGCGTCCTCCCAGATATGCATCCCGGACTGGGCCTCGCACTCGATGCCGACGCCGGGCCCGTTCATCTCGCTCATGCCGAAGCTGTTGTAGACCTTGATGTCAAGCATCTCTTCGATGCGCCTGCGGGTCTCTTCCGTATAGGGCTCGGCGCCCACGAGAGCCCGCTTGACGGACATCTTGCGCGGATCCTCGCCCATGGCGCTGACCTGCTCGGCGACATGCATGGCGTAGGAAGGAAGGATATGGATCCCGGTCACCTTGAAATCGTTGAGCAGCTTGATCTGTCTGCGCGTGTTGCCTGCGCCCGCCGGAATGGTCATCATGCCCAGGCGCTCCGCGCCATAGTGGATGCCCAGTCCGCCCGTGAACAGCCCGTAGCCGGACATGTTCTGGAACACGTCCTTCTTCCTGAGCCCGGTCGCGTGCATGCTGCGCGCCATGAGGTCGGCCCACGTGGACAGATCCTTCTGCGTATAGCATATGGCGACGGGCGACCCCGTCGTGCCGCTGGAGCAGTGCATGCGAACGAACTCTTCGCGGTCGACGCAGGCGAGCTTGTCCGGATAGCACTGCCGCAGGTCATCCTTGCATGTGAAGGGTATCTTGCGGATGTCATCGACGGTCTTGATGCTCTCCGGCGTGATCCCCGCCTCAGCAAAGCGCTTGGCATAGAAAGGCGAGCGCATGGCCCGCTGTATGACGGAACGGAGGCGCTTCGCCTGCTCTTCGGCTATCTGATCACGGCTCCATGTTTCGGCGATGTCAAAATATTCCAATGGAAAGCTCCTGTTTCTGGATCATTGATAAAAAGAAGGGATGCCCGACCGTACGCCTGCCCCGGGGGCAAGCCGGACATCGCTGCGCGGCGCAGGCCGCTGCCTGAAGGCAGGCCTGCCGGCTGGATGTGCGCCATGCCGGAGCGACGGCCGCTGCGGGGGGCAACCGTGCGGAACAGATTTTAGCCAAAAAGCCGCCCAAAGGCAATTTCTAGTTTTCACCGATGCCGCCGTGCAGCTTGCGGCGCACGGAGCCCATCGCCGGCGCCTGCCGGGGCGCAGAGCATGGCTCTTGGGCACAGCAAGCCCCCAGGCCTCTCCCGCTGTCTCCCACGCTTAATTATTGACCCCGCCGGCATGTTCACATACATTGCACCGATAGGGCCACCCGTGCTTTTTCGCCCATGACGGACCGGAATCATTTCCTATTTGGCCTGCATCCCGCAAGGAGCGTCCACGGCACGCATCGGCGTCCAGGCCGTGGCTTGAAGACCCGGGCCGCTCAGCTTCCTGCCAACCATCTTACCATGCGGCATATTGTTTATGACTGGACGATATCTCGGTGAATACCGCCAGAAGCTGCGTACGCCGGACCAGGCTGCCCAGATCGTCAAGAGCGGCGACTGGGTGAGCTACGGCACCAACGTCACCTTCCCCACCCTGCTCGACGCAGCGCTGGCCAGGCGCAGGGACGAGCTCTTCGATGTCAAGGTGCGCGGCAACCTGGCCTTCGGCCCCGTGCTGGTCGCCGAATGCGACCCCTCAAGGGAACACTTCATCTACCACAGCTGGCACTGCTCGGCCTACGAACGCAAGCTCTGCGACCGCGACCTCTGCAATTTCATACCGATGATCTTCAGGCACCTGGTGCCCTACCACCGGCATTTCCTCACGACCAACGTGGCCATGGTCTGCGTCACCCCCATGGACAAGCACGGCTATTTCAACCTTTCCTGCGCCGCGGGCATCACCAAGGGCGTGCTGGATTCCGCAGACATCGTCATCGTGGAGATCAATGAGCATCTGCCCGTCATCTACGGCGGTTTCGATGAATCCATCCATATTTCCGAGGTGGACTACATCGTCGAGGGAGAGCACCCTCCCCTTGCCCAGATCCCCACGGCCCCGACGCAGCCCGAGGACATCAAGATCGCCGAATTCATCGTGCCCCACATCATCGACGGGGCGACCCTGCAGCTGGGCATCGGCTCCATGCCCAACCTGATCGGGGAGCGGATCGCCCAGTCAGACCTCAAGGATCTCGGCATGCACACGGAGCTGTGCGGGGACGCCTACTACGCCCTGTACAAGGCGGGGAAGCTCACGAACAAACGCAAGACCTTCCAGCCCAACAAGGCCGTGACCGGCATGGTCTTCGGCACGGGCGAGCTTTACGAATGGGTCGACCACAACCCGGGCTTCATCGTGGAGCCCCTGGAATACGTCAACATGGCGGAGGTCATCGCCAAGCACGACAACATGGTCTCCATCAACAACTGCGTCGCCGTGGACCTGTTCGGGCAGATCAGCTCGGAAACGGCGGAGTTCCGCCAGCTCAGCGGCACCGGCGGGCAGCTGGACTTCCTCACCGGGGCATGCATGTCCCGCGGCGGCAAGGCCTTCATCTGCATGACCTCCACCTTCCGGGACAAGGGCGGGGAGCTCCATTCCCGAGTCGTCCCCTATTTCCGGGGGGACATCATCACGGTGCCGCGCAGCCAGTCCTATTACGTCGTCACGGAATTCGGCTGCGTCAACCTGACAGGCATGTCCACCTGGGAACGGGCGGAGCTATTGATCTCCATAGCGCACCCGGATTTCAGGGAAGACCTGATCCAGGCGGCGGAAAAGCAGAAGATATGGCGCAGGACCAGCAGAATCCGTCCCTAGGGCGCCAGCTGACAGGCCCGCGTGCCATATTTTAATATCGCATACGTGAACCAACTTCCGGGACCAGGAGCCATCCGGCGCACACCGCCCGAGAGCTCCCCGGCCTATCCGGGAAAAAAACAAGGAAACTGCTATGAGCAACCTCCTCGAAAACGCGCCCGGCAAAAAAGCGCTCCTCATGGGAAACGAGGCGCTTGTCCGCGGAGCCATCGAAGCCGGATTGAATTTCGCGTGCTCCTATCCCGGCACGCCTTCTTCAGAAGTCCCGACGCTGCTGTTCGGCCTTCAGGCGAAAGGCTCGTTCCGCATGGAGTTCGGCGCCAATGAAAAAGTCGCCATGGAGATGGCTGCCGGCGCCGCGCTCAGCGGCGTGAACGCCCTGACATCCATGAAGCATGTCGGACTCAACGTCGCATCAGACCCCCTCGGCACCGTCAGCTACATGGACATACTCGGCGCCCTTGTCATCTACAACGCCGATGACCCGAGCCTCTTTTCCAGCCAGAACGAGCAGGACAACCGCGCCTTCTCGCGGCTGTTCGGCGTTCCCATGCTGGAGCCAGCCGATGCGCAGGACATGAAGGACATGACCGTCGCCGCCTTCCGCCTCTCCCATGAGCTGCAGATGCCCGTCATCGTGCGCTCCACGACGCGCGTCGCGCATTGCCGCGGCGTCGTCGAATACGGCGAGATCGCCGCGCCGGCCAGCCCCGCGCACTACGAAAAGGCCCCCCGCAGCTACGTCTGCGTGCCCGCCAACAGCATCCCCCTGCACAAAAAGCTGGTCCAAAAGCTCGCCGCCGCCGCATCCCGCGGCAACGCTTCCCCCTTCAATGTGGTCTACGGCCCGAAGGACGCGCCCTACGGCATCGTGGCCAACGGCATCAGCGTGAACTACGCCCGCGACGCCATCAGCGAACTCGGTCTGGACAGGCAATGCGCCCTTTTCAAGCTCGGCTTCTCCTATCCAGAGCCGGATGAAGCCCTGGTCGCCTTCATGCGCGGGAAGGCCAGAATCCTCGTGGTCGAGGAACTTGAGCCCTGGATCGAGGACCACCTCCGCGTCCTCGCGCAGAAAAACGGCCTTGCCTGCGAGATCCTCGGCAAGGGCTGCGGCAGGCTTTCCAACCTGTACGAATACAGCACGGAGATCGTCACCAGCTCCGTCGCCGAAGCCTTCGGCGTCTCCTGGACCTGTCCTGACAAGCCCGATCTTTCCGGGCGTCCCGTCCTCCCGGTCCGTCCTCCGAACCTCTGCCCGGGCTGCCCGCACCGCATGACGTACTACGCCGCCAAGCAGGCCTGCGAAGGACGCGACGTCATCTTCATCAACGATATCGGCTGCTACTCGCTGGGCGTCCAGCCGCCTCTGAAGATGTCAGACATCGCCATCTGCATGGGCGGTTCCGCCAGCATCCCGTGCGGCTTCGCGGAAGGCATCAGGGGCACGGGGCAGAAGACGCTCTCGTTCATCGGCGATTCCACGTTCTTCCATTCCGGCATGACAGGGATCGCCAGCGCGGTATACAACGGGCACAAGTTCACCCTTGTCGTCCTGGACAACGGCGTCACCGCCATGACGGGTCACCAGCCGTCGCCGGCCTTCGACCCCCAAGTCGACGAACGCGCTGCCATGGCCGGCATGACTCCCATCGACATCGAGGCAGTGTGCAGGGCCATGGGCGTGCCCTTCGTGCGCACGGTCAACCCCAAGCAGCTCAGGAAGCTCCGCGAGACCATCGCCGAAGCCCTGGACTTCGACGGGCTCGCCGTGATCGTTGCCAAGGAGCCCTGCCCCCTGCACAACAGGAAGCAGGGCAAGGCAGGCAAGGTCGTCTTCACCATCGACAAGGAAAAATGCACGGAATGCCGCACATGCCTCACGGAGTACGGCTGCCCGGCATTCCAGCCTGTCAACGGCAAGATCGTCATCGACCCTGCACAGTGCGCAGGCTGCGCCGTCTGCGTGCAGGTCTGCCCGGCACACGCCATCAAGAAGCTCTAGCCGCCTGTCAAGGACGCAAGAAGAGGTCTCCATGAAATCATTGAAAATATACTTTGTCGGCGTCGGCGGCCAGGGCAACGTGCTCGCCTCCAAGCTGGTCGGGGAAGCGGCCCTGCTCGAAAACATCCCCGTCGTCCTCAGCGAAACGCACGGCATGGCGCAGCGCGGCGGCGTGGTGGAATCCACGGCTGTGCTCGGCGATGCCCTCAGCCCGACCATCTCCGACGGCTGCGCCGACATCCTGCTTGCCTTCGAGCCCCTGGAAGCGCTGCGGGCGCTCACCAAGGTCAACACCTCCAGCATCGTCATCACCTCGACCTCGCCCATCAAGCCTTTCAGCCTCAGCGGCGATGATTCGGCCTATCCCCCCGTTGACGAGCAGCTCGCCTTCCTCCGGTCGCACTGCGCCCGGGTCCTCGCCCTGGACGCCAAAGCCATCGCCCTTGAAAACAATAATCCCCTTGGCGTGAACATGGTCCTGCTCGGCGCGCTGTACGCTTCCGGCCTGATGCCCATATCGGCGGAAGCCCAGCGCAAGGCCATAGAGCAGAATACCAAGCCGGCCTTCCTGCAGCAGAACCTCGCCTGCTTCGACGCGGGCCTTGCCGCCCGGTAGCATCTGCCAGACATACGAGGAAGGCATCCCCCGGGATGCCTCCCTCCCCGGTGGCGCGGGGCATGGCATGCTGCCATGCCGCTTTTTCCGCGGCGCCCGCGGCAGGAGATCCGCGGCATAAGGGCAGCAGTACGGCCCGCCCGGCACGACGTTGCCTGAGAAGGACAACCATCTTCAGAGTCGCAGCATGAACGCAGACGCACACGGCTTTCTCAGCGAGATCAGGACGTTCATCCCTTCCTCGCGCATCCATGACGGAGACTTCCTCCCGCAGATATTCGCGGTGGACGCCAGCCCCTTCGCGTCGCGCCCCTTCGCCGTCGCGGACGCGGAAACGGTCGAAGAGTTGAAAATGCTACTGCGCAAGGCGGCGGACCATCACATATCGCTGACCTTCCGGGGTTCCGGCACCTCCGTCAGCGGGCAGGCCACGGCGAAGGACGTGGCGGTGCGCTTTACCGGCAGCGCCTGGAGCGCTATCCGGGTCCTGGAAAACGGCAGGCGCGTCTTCGCCATGTGCGGCGCCAGAGGCGGCGATATCAACGCCGCCCTCGCCCCTTACGGCAGGCTCCTCTCCTCGGATCCATCCTCCATCGCCTCCGCCACCATCGGCGGCATGGCCGCCAACAACGCGGCAGGGCTGAGCTGCACCGTGCCCACGAACATCTTCCACATGCTCGACGCCATGCAGTTCGTCCTGGCGGACGGCACCATGGTGGACACGGCGGACAGCGGCAGCGTTTCCGCCTTCAGGAAGTCACATGCCGCCCTGCTCGAATCCCTGGGCAGCATGCGGGAACGCATCCTCGCCACCCCGGAGCTCGCAGATAAGATCCGCAGGAAATACCGCATCCGCAACACCTGCGGCTACAGCCTCAATGCCTTCACCGACTACAGCGACCCCGTTGCCATCCTCTCCCACCTGCTCATCGGCTCGGAAGGCACGCTGGGCTTCATCCTCAGCGTCACCCTCAGGACCCTTCCCCTGCAGCCCTGCCGCGCCACGGCGCTGCTCAGCTTCCGGTCCCTGGAAGAGGCCATGCAGGCCCTGAGCGCCATGCGGGACGTCTGCGAACTGTACGCCGGTGAATTCATGGATGATTTCACCCTGCGCGGGCTTGCCACCCTGCCCGGATTCCCTGACGCCTTCCGCCCGGGAGGCACGCGCTCCGACGACTGCGCCCTGCTGATCGAAGCCAGGGCGGGAACCTCGGAAGAGCTGGAAAGCCAGATCAGCGGTCTGCGCTCCGTGATCTCCGGCTGCCAGGCGAAGGCGGACACGGGCTTCACGCGTGACCCCGTGGAATGCGAAAAGCTCTGGAACATCCGCCGCGCCCTGCTGCCTGCCGTTGCCGGCACGCGCAAGCCCTCGGAATACGCCTACACCGAGGACTACTGCGTGCCCTTCGAAAACCTTCCCGAAGCCTGCCACAGCTTTGTGGAGATCATGGGCGACCTGGGCTTCGATGGCTGCGGCGTCCAGGGGCACGCCCTGCATGGCAACCTGCACTGCATGATCCCGCTCCGGCTGAACGATCCCGGGCAGGTCGCCAAGCTTGGCGAATTCATCGAGCGCGCGGCCAGGACCGTGCTGCGCCTCGGCGGGTCCCTCAAAGCGGAGCACGGCACCGGCCGCGCCGTCGCCTCGTTCGTGCGACGGGAATGGGGCGATGCGCTCTATGGCGTCATGCTGGAGACGAAGCGCCTCCTGGATCCTGCCAGCATACTGAACATCGGCTGCCTGCTCACCGATGATGCCCTCTGCCACCTGCACGGCCTGAAATATGTCTGCGGGGTCAGCCCCGAAGTCGACCTGTGCATGGAGTGCGGCTTCTGCGAATCCGTCTGCCCTTCGGCGAAGATGGGGCTCAGCCCCCGGCAGCGCGTCTATGCGCTGCGCGCCATCGCCGGGATGGAGGCGCAGGGCGAAATGCAGCGCGCAGCGCAGTGGAAGCAGGAGTACAAAGCTATGGCTGTCGACCTCTGCGCCTCGGAAGGGCTCTGCACGACGCGCTGCCCGCTGGGCATCGACGTCGCGAAGCGCATGCGCCTCATGCGCCACGACGCGCTCACCCCCGGCCGAAAGCGCGCGGCGGATGCCGTGATGCAGCATATGGGTGCCGTCACCACGGCGGCATCCGCGTCGCTGAACGTCCTCGCGAAGTCCCAGAAAACACTGGGCAGCGGCTTTACACGGCTCACGCAGGCCGCGGCGAAAAAACTCACAGGCATGGACATCCCCCCGCTGGCTGAGGTCGGCCTGTGCGGAGGCGGCCGCATCCCATCGCCTTCCCGGCATGCGCCCGAAAAAATCGTCTACTTCCCTTCCTGC
>JAEEGL013438577.1_pt1 | contig 16895 bp, 15 predicted proteins | sample 9134231 | NCBI WGS metagenome assembly JAEEGL01 (sample SAMN16246548, study PRJNA631951) | gut metagenome | biome: gut microbiome; feature: rumen; material: fiber-attached | host: Bos | place: Iran: Karaj | collected 2018-10
CGAAGCGCACCAGTTCACGGTCTTTTACAGACTTGTGGGATTTTGAGGTGCAGCGTACGTACAGAGCTTCCAGGATATTCGTTTTTCCAGCAGCGTTCGGACCGCAGAACAGATTGATCCCCCTGTCAAATTTGAGGGAAAGCGTTTCATAATTCCTAAAGTCCTTCAACTCTACCGACTCAATGATCATGTTTCAGGATAATCAGTACATATTCGGGTTGAAGTTCACGGGAAGGATGAGATAGATGTACTTTCCGTCTTCGTCCCGGATAAAACAGGGAGCCTTGGGATTCGTCATAAACAGGGAGACTTCTTCATCATCGATCACTTTCAGGGCATCGAGAAGGAAATACGGATTGAATCCGATCATCAGCTCCTTTCCTTCGCAGACGACCGGGAGCTCGTCCTTCATGGTGCCGATCACGGAATTCATCTTCATTTCGATACTGTTTTCCGTAATGTGGAATACGATAGGCTTCTTGTCGGTCTCACGGATCAGGACCGTAGAGCGCTCGATGCATTCGATAAAATCGCTCTTATTGACTTTGACCTTCGTATCGTAATCGTAGGAAAGCATAGCGTCGATCTTGAAATATTCTCCGTCGATGAGCCTGGTCACGAGTTTCGTATTTTCGAAGGTAAACATGCAGTAGTTTCTGGAAAAGAAGATATTGACATCCTTTTCCGCTTCTCCGGTCAGGATCTTCGTGATCTCATTCAGGGTCTTCCCGGGTATGATAACGCTGACCGGGCTGTAGTCGTCGCGCAGACCGGTATTGCGGATGGAGATGCGGTGACCGTCCAGGGATACCACGCGGAGCTTTCCTTCCTTTACCTCGAACAGTTCTCCTGTCATCATCTTATTGGAATCGTTCGGCAGGATGGAAAAAATGGTATCGCGGATCATTTCCTTCAGCGTGAACTGGGAAATGCTGACGTACTTCTCGCGGCTGACCTCCGGGATCGCGGGAAACTGCTCCGGATCGCGCTCCTGGATCTTGAAATTGGAATTCTCGCAGCGGATCTCCATGATGCTTCCGTCAGACAGGATGCTGACGTCGGAATTCATATCGTTCGAGATCTTCCGGATGATTTCGAAGAAGAGCCTTGCTTCCACAGCGGACTGTCCGGGTTCTGCGATCACGCATCCTTCTTTGTCCACGGAAGTCTCGATGGCAAGCTCCGTATCGTTTGCGGTGATCCTGAGCCCGTTTTCATCGGCCGTAAGAAGAAAACATTCGAGAATGGGCATGGTCGTTTTCATGGAAACGGCCTTCATGGCTATATTGAGCGCATTGACGAGAGATTCTTTTCTGATCTGTATTTTCAAAATAATTACCTTTCCTTTCCGGCAATTTTGCTTTTGTTGTTATTATTTTTAATAAAAGCAGTGATAGCAGGCTGTGTGGAAATGTGGAAATCCGTGAAAGATCCTTTACCTGCGCAATTTTTCCGTGTGAAGCATTTGTCGGCCGCCCGTTCTTACTCTGTGAAGAAGAGCTGGGTTTTCGACAGGCTTTATCCGGCGGGCCTTTCCGGGCTTCCGACTTATGTTAAGGACTTATGGAAACCGGCCGTTTCCGCACAGAAAAACCACAGGTTCCTGCACAGAGCTGTAAACAGGTTTTTCAACAATCCGTGGAAAAGTCAGATGCGAAGCTTCTTTTTCAGGATGTCGACATCGGACTTCACTTTGCTTTCCGTCTGCATATCTTTTTCGATTTTGTCGCGCCCGTGGATGATGGTGCTGTGGTCGCGTCCTCCGAGGGCGCTTCCGATCTGTTTCAGGGAGGAATCCGTCAGCTCCCTCGCCAGATACATGGCGATCTGTCTCGGATAGGTCAGTTCCTTGTTTTTACGGATCGAACTGAGATCAGCCGGACTCAGTGAAAAATGCTCGGCTACCACGGCGATCACCTTTTCGGTCGTGATCTTCCGGCTGCCTTCGTCCGGAGCGATGATATCCTTCAGGGTCTCGACAGCCATCTCTATATCAATAGGTATATTCTCGAGTCTGGAGCGGAACACGACCTTGTTGAGGGCGCCTTCCAGTTCACGGATGTTGGTCTTGATATTGTCCGCTATATACTTGATGACTTCGTCGTCGACGCAGTAGCCTTCGATCTCCTCTTTTTTTCGGAGAATTGCCATGCGGGTCTCGAAATTCGGCGGCTGGATATCGACGACGAGACCTCCGGTAAAACGGGATTTGATGCGCTCTTCCAGATTATTGATCTCTCTCGGAGGCTTGTCCGAAGAGATGACGATCTGGGCGTCGGCTTCGTAAAGCGCGTTGAAGGTATGGAAAAATTCTTCCTGGACGGCATCCTTGTTGGCAATAAACTGGATATCGTCGATGAGCAGGACCTTCTGGGTGCGGTATTTTTCCCGGAAGGACTGCGTCGTATTGCGCCGGATAGCGTCGATGAACTCGTTGGTAAAGGTCTCGGATGTCACATAGAGTACGTTTGCTCCGGGATCCCTTTTCAGCACGTAGTTCGCGATTGCGTTCATGAGATGGGTCTTTCCGAGGCCGACTCCTCCGTAAAGGTAGAGGATCTTATAATCTCCTCCCGGGTTTTCCGCAACGGCGAGAGACGCCGCATGAGCCAGTTCATTCGATTTTCCGGAAACAAAGGAATCAAACGTATATTTCGGGTTGAGATTGATCCTTTTTAAAGATACAAGTCTTTCGGGAGTGATCTCCGAAGACTCGGTCTCGGATTCCGGTTCTTCTTCATTTTCCAGGACAAAGCAGGGGTCAAGGGAAATATCTGCCGTTTCGGCAAGAGCAACCTTGAAGAGATTCGTGAACTTTTTCCGGACGTAGCTCTGGGTGAATGCGTTTTCTACCTGTATATACAGTTTTTTATCTGTGCACCGTACAGGCTGCATGGGAGCCAGCCAGGTTCTGCGGGAAACATCGGTGAGATCGTATTCGTTAACGATATAGTCGATGATATCGTTCCATTTATTTTTTACGGTTTCTAAGGTATTCATGGCTCAAAAATGGCAAACGAAAAGAAAAATCCCGTAATATAACAGGAGATTTCACACTTTTTTCCTAATTAAATTACAGTCTCTATTTTACTTGAAAACGGGAGAATAGTAAAGTGAAAAATCTGCAAAACAGGAAGTTATCCACAATTTATCCACAAAATGTGTATATTATGTCAAGTGGTTATGTGAACTTCAGATGATGAAAACAGCTTATTTAAAGGAATCCCGGTTTATGAACAGGATGTGCATTCATTTCTTTTATGTCACCTGTCAGGATCCCCGTGATCCGAAGACCCGGAAAACTTTAAAATCTGTCCAAATTTCGCAGTTGTTTTTAGTGTATTTTGCTACTTGATAATTCTGTAACAAAGGACTACTATATACTAGGTTTAGAGATATTTTATAAATTTTTTATAAAATAAAAGATTAAAGGAGGTTATTATGATCAGCTTTATTCTTTGTCTCGCAATCATTCTTTGCGGATATCTGACCTACTCCAAAGTTGTTGACGCCAATTTTGCGCCGGATGACCGTGAAACTCCGGCAGTCGCCATCAACGACGGAGTTGATTTTGTCGTACTTCCGCAGTGGAAGCTGTTTCTGGTACAGCTTTTGAATATTGCGGGCCTCGGCCCGATCTTCGGCGCCATGCAGGGTGCTTTGTGGGGACCCATCGTCTTCCTCTGGATCACCTTCGGTACCGTGTTTGCGGGCGGTGTACACGACTATTTTGCGGGTATGCTTTCCGAGCGCAATAACGGTGCTTCCATTTCCGAAGTTACCGGTATTTACCTTGGTCCGACGATGAAGAACGTCATGCGTGTCTTCTCCGTGATCCTGCTGATCATGGTCGGTACCGTATTTGCGGTAGGTCCTGCAGGACTTCTGGTAAAGCTTCTTTCCGAGAAAGGCGTATCAGGCCCGCTGGCATCCACGACCGTCTGGCTTGCCATTATCCTGATCTACTATTTCATTGCGACCTTTATCTCCATTGATGCCATTATCGGAAAGATTTATCCTGTTTTCGGCTTCTGCCTGATTGCCATGGCAGTCGGCGTTGCCTGCGGCCTCCCGATGCACGGCTACCAGATCCCCGAGATCTTCTCAAATTTCCGCAGCATGCATCCCGCGGGAACTCCCGTATGGAGCTTCATGTTCATCACGGTTGCCTGCGGCGCTATTTCCGGTTTCCATGCTACCCAGTCTCCTCTGATGGCACGGTGCCTGAAGTCCGAGCGTCAGGGACGCTTTGTCTTCTACGGCGCAATGGCTGCCGAGGGCTGCATCGCCATGGTATGGGCTGCGGCCGGCTGCGCGATCTATGAAAAGACCGGCGGATTAAGCACGGGTCTTCAGGAGATCCTCAAGGGCGGACAGTCCGTAGCGATTTATGATGTCTGCGTCAAGACCATGGGCAGCGTCGGCGTGATCCTTGCCATGCTCGGCGTTATTGCCTGCCCCATCACCTCCGGTGATACGGCATTCCGTTCCGCAAGACTTACCCTTGCCGACTGGATGAAACTGGATCAGGAATCCTACGCGAACCGTCTGAAGCTCTGCATCCCCGTGCTCGGCGTCGGTGCGTTCCTCGGCTTCGGCAATACGCTCGGCTTCTTAAGCTACGCGGTGATCTGGAGATATTTCAGCTGGTCTAACCAGACGCTTGCCATGATCGTTCTGTGGGCGGGCGCTACCTATCTTGCCATGGAAAAGAAGAACTACTGGATCGGCGCGATCCCCGCTACCTTCATGAGCGCGGTCACAAGCACCTATTTCGTGATGGCTCCCGAGTGCCTCGGCCTGATCCCGTTCTTCAAGAACAATTACGCCGTTGCGTACCCTGCAGGACTGATCTTTGCGGCATGCATGTTCTTCCTGTTTAAGAAGAGCATTAAAAAGTACGCTTAAATCAGCTGTGACATTTCAGAAAAACTGAGTTATCATGGGGCGGGGGAAGGATCTCCCGCCCTGTTCTTTTATGAATGGTAACTGTTTCAACTGACATATGGAGAAAAGAGCCTGCCATGCTGTTTGCGCCTGAATGCATCGGAAACAGAACGCTTTCCCCGGAGGAGCTCCGGGAAGATAAGAAAAAGTGTAAAAAAACAGGTCCGTGCGGACTTGGAGAAAAAGCCGTGTACCTGAACAGCTTTTTTATTGACCGCCGTTATTATGTATGCTATCAGGATATACGCCGCATATTTAAGAGGGTAGCCATGTCAAAGGGCGGATTTACCGGAAAGGGTGTTTTCGGGTCCATTCCCTACCTGGTCGTGCTGCTCTCCGACGGGACCGAAAAGCAGTGCAATTTCAAATATGAGGAAGAGGTGGATGAGTTCATCCGCCTGTTCAGAAAGCACTGTCCTTCTGTCCCGACGATGAGCGCGGAAGCGGAAAAGCGGTTTTATGAGGAAAAAGCAAAAGAGGAAGCCCGTTATGTAAAGGAGCTTTCGCCGGAAGCGTCGGAAACGGTCCGGATGCTTGAAAAAGCAAAGGAGTTCCTGCTTGAAAAACAGGAAATACCGGATGAGCTCTCCGCCGCGGTGCGGCAGAAGCGTGTGGTCGACCATATCCGGCCGACGTACCGTTATGCTGCAATGGCTGTTTTCGTACTGGCGCTCGGGGCGCTGGTCTTTGGCGTGATCTCCATTCTGAGGCACGACGGGTTTTCCATGTATTTCGTGCTGTTCGGCATGGCGTTCCTGTTTTATTCCATGTCGTCCCGCATGCTGCCTACGGCAAAAAACAACAGCCGTTATGTAAAAGAACGGTGGGAAAAGGCGCTTCTTGCAAGCAGAGAATTCACGTTGTCCGGTGAAACACCGTTTCCCGTACCGTATCAGTACGCGCATCCGGCGGTTCTTGACCGGATGATCCGCGTGATCCGCGAGGGGCGGGCAGAATCAAAGGAACAGGCTTACGAGATCATGAAGGCAGATCTGAAAGCACTGAATTCCGATGTTACGGTCTCACAGACGGAATATGACGAAGTGGTCGCGGTGAAGCCTTTGTTTCTGGAGTGTGGCTACCGTGATGAATTACAGGAAACATTATGAAGGATATTCTGGAATTTCTGCATCAGGAAGGCGTTAAGCCGGAACTTCTCGAAGGCGTCGGGGCGTACCGGAGGGAGCATCCTGCCGCTGCGGGCGGTCTTTCAGAAAGGATCCCTGCCGCGGAATATCTTTATTATGGGAAAGAAGTATGGGAGCAGGCTCTCGCCGTGCTGCTTTCCGGAAAGAACCTGCTGCTTGCGGGTCCGAAGGCTACCGGAAAGAATGTGCTTGCGGATGATCTGGCGGCTCTGTTCGGACGGCCGGAATGGAATGTTTCCTTCCATGTAAATATGGATGCTTCCATGCTGATCGGTACGGATACCTATGACGGACAGAAGGTGGTCTTCCGTCCCGGTCCGGTGTACCTGAGCGCCTGTGAGGGGGGCTTCTGCATACTGGATGAAGTAAACATGGCAAAAAACGAGGCGCTCAGCGTCCTGCATGCGGCGCTCGATCACCGGCGTATCATCGATGTTCCCGGATACGACAGGATCTTAGTGCATCCGGCGGCGCGGTTTATCGGGACCATGAACTACGGATATGCGGGCACCAGGGACCTGAATGAGGCTCTTTCTTCCCGGTTTGCGGTCCTTTCCATGCCGCCGATCTGCGAGTCCGATCTGGAAAGGCTCCTTTCCGAACGTTTCCCTGATCTGAAGGAAGCGGTCCGGGACCAGTTTGTCCGGCTTTTCCTGGAGATCAATGAAAAGGCGAAAAATGCGGAGATCACCGAACGGGCGCTTGACCTTCGGGGACTGATCGACGCTGTCGGACTGATCAGGACGGGGATCCGTGCCGGGGACGCGCTTTCTCTTTGCGTGGTGAATAAGACCTTTGACGCCTATGAGCGGGGACTGATCCGGGATGTGATCGATGCGCGCATACCCGCAGATCTTGGGAAGGAGGATGCATTTTCGTGATCCGTCCGTATACGGCGAAAGCGTCGCGAAGAGCGCTCAATATCGTCTGGAACGCAGCGGGGCGGTATGATTTCGACCCGCAGTTCCTGGCGTTCCTGCCGGACGGAGAGGCCGATGCCTATTTTGATCTGATCATAGGACTTACCGAAAAATGGCTGGGGCTTTCAGAGCTTCAGGCCGTTTTTCTTTCTTACCGGAACGACCGGCGCAGAGAGGAATTTGACGAATATCTGTGGCTCGGCCTGGAGAATTACGTGTATGAAAAGGAACTTCCGGACCGTCCGGTCCTTAAGGATCTCCGTATCCGGCGCGGCGAACTGTTTTTCCGGAATATGCAGAAGCTTTCCCGGCAGCAGATGATGCTCCTTTCCATGCCGGTCCATTTTCAGCAGCTTTCGAGATGGTCGGCGGTAACCGGGAAAAAGCTGCCGCGCGGAACGGCCCGTGAGGAAAGGATGCGGGATGCGCTTCTTTTTTCCGGAAGTATGGAAAAAGAGCAGGTCTTTTCCGCCATGCGTTCCTTTTTGCAGGAATTCTTCGGATATGGGGAAGGGAACAGAGAAAAGGAAAATAATTATGTAAACCGTATCCTGCAGTTCTGCCATACCCGCCGGGACAGGGGACATAGCACGAAGGATATTCTCCTCATCCGTACAGGTATCGGCGGGAATCAGGAAGAGGAAGCATCTCTTCTTTCCTCTTTTTCGCTTGCGGGAAAGCGCCGCTTTACAAAAGGCGCGGAAAAAGAGGATGAAGACTATATCCGTGCGCTGTTCGGAGATCCCCTGATCCCGGAAGCAGAGCTTCTGGAGATGGAAAGATCCCTGTGCGCGGGAAAGGATGCAGGAAAAAGGCTGTGGATCGCCGGAGGATCCGGCGGCCTTACGGAAAATAAAGGAAAGAGCCCTGCCGGAACGGCGCGGGAAAGAAAGCTGCTTTCGGAGCTTTCGGATACGGCTCTCAGAAGAAAAAAGCAGAAGCTTTTAAATGAAAGAGCCCTTAAGGACCAGGCGTTTTTCGTGAAGGAAAGTATCGGATTTTTAAGTGCCGGGCTTAAGACCTTCTTTGAATCAGTCTTTTCCGGACTTCCGGAAAAAAGTCGGAGGGGAAGGCTTGCCGCACAAAGGGCATGGCGTATCGATGTGCTCGGGGAAACGGATGTATTTATAAGGGAAGGGGAAGAACGGGACCTGAGGGTCTTTGCGGATCTTCTTCTCGATGCTTCACAGTCCCGCATGAATATGCAGGAACGGATCGCGCTGGAGGCGTACATTCTTGCGGAAAGCATGAGACGAGCCGGCGTGACCGTGAGCGTTTTTTCGTTCCGGTCGCTCAGGGGCTTTACGGTACTGGAACGGCTGAAGGAAGGTATGGAGGCAGACTGCCGCGGCGTGCTCTCCTACTGCGCGGGCGGATGGAACCGGGATTCCCTGGCTTTAAAGGCGATGCACCAGATCATCCGGAGGGACCGGAAGCCGGAGGAGCTGCATCTGCTCTTTGTCCTGACGGACGCAAGTCCTCATGACCCCGGACCGGAAGGGGAATTTGAGGGTACGGAGGCTGTCGGCGCCGCAGAGGAGGCGGTAAAGGAACTCCGGAAGGATGGTATCCGGACGGCCGCTGTATTTCACGGGGCCTCCGCTCATCTGGAGGATGCGCACAGGATCTATGGAAACGATCTTCTGCGCATCCATAAGCTCAGCCAGCTTGCGGAAGGCGCGACCGATCTGATGAAGCGCATGCTGGAAAGCACTTATTAAGCTTCGCGGATCTTCTGCGCGGCCATGACCGAGGCATCCCGCATGAGCTCTTCGGACGAAAGGACCTCGGAAACGAGGCCGGACTGCCGCAAGATCTCCTGCGCACGGGAAACGTCGGAGGAACGGACCCGGATGTAATAGATGTCGTGGTCCACACGGCCCTTCGCGCCGAAGTTCCTCGGATCGAGCTTGGCTCCGCACCCGCAGGCCATGACCGCGTCCTGCGCGTAGTGGCCCGCGCTGATTCCTTTCAGGCCGGCAGCCTTCAGGGCAGAGCGGATCTCTTCAAAGGTCTCCCTGTCCTTCTTTTTATATATGGTTTCTTTTTTCTCGAACAGCATGGCACACCTCCCGCCCTGATTATACCTTCCGACTGCGGGAAATACAAGGCAGTATACAGAGGGCTTTGGCCAGGGCTGTATAGTATACAGAGGGTTCTGACCGGGGCACATGGGAACGGGTGATGAGGGCTTGCCCCCATACGGAGTGCCCGAATGTTCCGTTCTCTATTTAAGGGCATTCGGGCACGGAGTGGGGAGAGAACCCGTTCCCATGTACCCTGGAGCCGTGTCAGCTGAACAGTAACCAGACTACTACATATTGAGGAGAAAAAACAAGATATCCGGTTGACAGAAGCTTTTCTTTTTTCATATAATAGCAAGGAACGTCTGTCCGGATCGTGTGTGAACGAACGGTATTAATTATATTCAGAGTAGGAGGTGATCCCGGACTATGAAAATGACATTCCAGCCCAAGAAGAGGCAGAGAGCGAAGGTTCATGGTTTCAGAGCCAGAATGAGCAGCGCAGGCGGAAGAAAGGTCCTGGCCAACAGAAGAGCTAAGGGCAGAGCAAAGCTGTCTGCTTAAGCATCGCATATTCAGGGCCGCTTTTTAAAGCGGCTCTTTTACTGGTATGAAGAATTTCCCGTCCATCAAAAAGAATACGGACTACCGGAAAGTCTACGCAAAAGGGCGTTCTCTGAAGGCGCGGAATATCGTCGTCTGCGTGATGGAGAACGGCCTGTCCGGAAACCGGCTGGGCGTAAGCGTGAGCCGGAAGATCGGCAACAGTGTGGTCCGTCACGGCTTTGTCCGGAAAATGCGGGAGATCTTTCGTTTTAATAATGCTCACACCGAACAGGGATACGACATCGTTGTCATTGCCAGATACAGGGCAAAGGAAGCGCATTATTCCGAACTTTATTCGGAGTACAGAAAGCTCCTTGAGGGTCTTGAATTAGCCGTATGGTCTTCCGAAGAAGATCCTGCGGCGGAAAAAGAAGAATTGAAATGAGTATGCAGCAGAAAATCCTGATCGGACTGATCCGGTTCTACCGGAAGTATTTAAGTCCGATGAAGCGATATACTCATTGTAAGTACACGCCTACCTGCTCCCAATACGCCATGGAAGCGATCACAAAGTACGGCGCGTTAAAAGGTTGTTTGCTGGCAGCGTGGCGCATCTTAAGATGCAACCCTTTTGCCAAAGGCGGTTATGACCCGGTCCCGTAACGGCGGAAAAGCGCAGAAGCGCGCTTCTTGTAAATAAGGAGAAAAACATTGATACCAACAATAATTCTGACAAAATCCGGCGGCGTCCTCGGTCCCATCGCGGATATCATGGGATTCATCATGGACGGTATTTTCCGGTTAACGTCCTCCATGGGCATTGTCAATATCGGTCTGTGCATCATCCTTTTCACTCTCGTGACCAGGATCCTGATGTATCCCCTTTCCTACAATCAGTCGAAATCGCAGAAGCTTATGGCGGTCGTACAGCCCGAGATCCAGGCGATCCAGGCAAAGTATAAGGGCCGCGAGGGCGATCAGCAGGCCATGATGATGCAGAACGCCGAGATCAAGGCCGTTTATGAAAAGTACGGCACCAGCATGACCGGCGGATGCCTTCCCCTTCTTATTCAGATGCCCATCATCTTCGCTCTGTACAGGGTCATTCTGAATATTCCGGCCTACGTATCGAGCGTTCGCGTCTATTTTGAGAATATCGTCACTGCCATCGGCGGCGAGAGCGCGGTCGCAAAGGTAAATGAGTTCGCAAAATCCACCGAGGAACTCACAAAGCTCGTGCAGCGCGCGCGTATTTCGGGCGGCGAGATCACGACCACGGACAACATCATCGATTTTCTTTACAATCTGAATCCTGCTCAGTGGGAAAGCTTCAAGCAGGTCTTCTCCGGAAGCAGCGCGGTCATCGAGGAAAACTACGCGGTCATCGAAAAGATGAACAATTTCCTCGGCCTGAACATTGCAGCTGCTCCTTCGAGCTATGGCTGGTTCTCCCCGAAGGCGTGGATCATTCCCATCCTCGCGGGTCTTTCCCAGTACGCCGTGACCAAGCTTACGAGCGCTCAGACCAAGGGTATGACCGACGACAGCAATCCGATGTCCGGCACCATGAACCAGATGATGATCATGATGCCTCTCATGTCGGTCTTCTTCTGCTTCAGCTTTGCGACCGGTATCGTCATTTACTGGGTGGCGTCGTCCGTATTCATGGGCATCCAGCAGTATTGCCTGAATAAGAAGATGGCGAAGATCGATACGCAGGAACTGATCCGCGCGAATATCGCGAAGCAGAACGCAAAGCGCGCGAAAAAGGGTCTTCCCCCCATTAACGAAAAGGCGACCGAAGATAATCTGAAGCGTATGCAGGCGAAAAGAGAGCGCGAGGAGCAGAAGCTCCAGCAGAAGGCCGGTGAAAGCCAGGCCCGCAGGGATGAGGCCAACGCATACTACAAGACCGGCAGCATCGCGGAGCGTGCGCGCATGGTAGAGCAGTATAACGAGAAGCACTCAAAGAAATAAGGGGAGGTATATTGCATGGATCCGATCAGGGTATCGGCAAAAACCCTTGAAGAAGCAATAACAAAAGCATGCATCGAGCTCGGCGCCGCCTCCGATATGATCGATTATAACGTAGTGGAGGCCGGTTCGAAGGGCATTTTCGGTATCGGGGCGAAAAACTGTGTGATCACTGCTTCAAAGAAGCCCGATCCGGAAGAAGAGCTTTTCAATAAGAGACTCGAAAAACTGGACAATAAAGTTTCCGGCAAAAAGCCGAGGCCGCAGGAGAAGAAGGCGGCGGAAGAGCCCGTTAAGGAAGCTCCCGCAAAGAGCCAGGCTCCGGATGCCGCCGCTTCCGAGAAAAAGGAAGATGCTCCCGAAAGAGAGCGCGGCCGCAGGAACCGCAGGGACCGCGGAGAGAGACAGGAATCCAGAGAGCGCGCGGAAAGACAGGAGCAGAAAGAGCGTCCGGCAAAGCCGGAAGGAAAGGAAGCGGCAGATACAGTCCCTGCCGGGGAGCAGTCTGCACGCGGCGAGCGCCGCGGCGACCGGAGAAATGAGCGGAGAAATGACCGCCGCCGCGATCGCGGGGGCCGCGGTGAGCGCGCGGAGCGTGTTCAGGGAGCGGCAAACGGAGAAGCGGCGCCGGCCAGGGAGCCTCAGGCACCGAAGGTCCTTTTGCCCTATGTAAAGCCCGAACCCGGGACCCGTGAAGCAAAGGCCGAAGAATTCCTGACCTCTGTGTTCGAGAAGATGGGAATGGAGGTCACGGTCCAGTGCCAGAAGAGCGAGGACGGCACCGAACTCTGTGTGAATGTGACCGGTGACGATATGGGCGTGCTGATCGGCAAGCGAGGCCAGACGCTGGACGCGCTTCAGTATCTGACGAGCCAGGTCGTGAACAGACACTGCCAGGATTATGTCCGCGTCAAGCTGGATACGGAAAACTACCGCAACCGCCGGAAAGAGACTCTGGAGACTCTGGCAAAGAATATAGCCCATAAGGTTCGCCGCACCGGAAAACCGGTGGCGCTTGAACCCATGAATCCCTATGAGCGCCGCATCATCCATTCGGTGCTCCAGGGAGAAAAGGATATCACGACGAGGTCCGAGGGCGAAGAACCCTACCGCCACGTCATGGTCTGCTCTACCAGAAGGCGCTTAAGAAGCGGCCGTACGGAACAGCAGCCGAAGGACCGTAACATCCGTGAGGTAGCCGAGGAAGAAATACAGTCTGATGTACAGGAAATGCAGGCCGTATCTATGGATACCGCGGAAGTGATCACGGAAGCCGCCGTTGAGACCGTACAGGTACAGGAGATTCCGGAAGAAGCGGCACAGGAAATCGTGACCGCTGCCATGGAAACGGTCGTAACCGAAACGGTCAGCGCCGCAGAAACAGAAACTGCAGAATCTTCGGAACAGTAAATGTAAAAGGCCGGTCGTGTACCGGCCTTTTTTCCACAGAGAATGACAGAAACGAAAAAACACAGAACCGAATACTGCGACGCCGTAGTGGTGGGCGCCGGGCATGCGGGCTGCGAAGCCGCCCTTGCCTGCGCGAGACTCGGCCTTAGGACCGTACTGTTTACGGTGAGCGTGGATTCCATCGCCCTTATGCCATGCAATCCGAATATCGGCGGGACGTCAAAAGGGCATCTGGTATGTGAGCTGGACGCTCTGGGCGGTGAAATGGGCAGGAACATCGATAAGACCTTCCTGCAGTCGAAGATGCTGAATTCCTCGAAGGGACCGGCGGTCTGGAGCCTCAGAGCCCAGGCGGACAAGCAGGCTTACACCAGAGAGATGCGGAAGACTCTCGAGAATCAGGAAAACCTGCTCATCCGGCAGGCGGAAGCGGCAGAGCTTCTTGCGGAGGCAGAGGATGACGGCAGCGGAAAAACGACCAGGGTGATACGCGGGGTCCGGACGACTTCCGGAGCGGAATACCTTGCGCCGCGGGTCATCCTCTGTACCGGCGTTTATCTGAACGCCCGCTGCATTTACGGGGAGGTGGAGGAATTCACCGGGCCGAACGGCCTCAGGGCAGCAACGCATCTCACGCAGTCGCTCGTGGATCTCGGGATCCCCGTACGGCGTTTCAAGACCGGTACGCCGGCGCGCGTAGATAAGCGCAGCATCGACTTTTCCAGGCTTGAGCCGCAGCCGGGAGACGAAATCTTAAGGCCCTTTTCGTTTTCGAACGAGCCGGAGGACATCGCGCGGCAGCAGGAGCTCTGCTGGCTCACGTATACGAACGAAGAAACGCACGCCGTCATCCGGGAGAATATCGGCCGCTCTCCTCTTTTTTCCGGAACGATCAAAGGAACGGGACCGCGCTACTGCCCTTCCATCGAGGATAAGGTCATGAAGTTCCCCGATAAGGATCGGCACCAGATCTTCATCGAGCCGGAAGGGCTTTATACCAACGAGATGTATCTTTCGGGCATGAGCTCTTCCCTTCCGGAGGATGTCCAGGAAGCGATGATCCGTACCATGAAGGGCTTTGAACATGCGCACATCGTGCGGAACGCCTATGCGATCGAATACGACTGCATCGATGCGACGGTGCTCCGGCCCACTCTGGAATTCATGGATATCCGCGGTCTTTACGCGGCCGGGCAGATCAACGGTTCCTCCGGCTACGAAGAAGCGGCGGTCCAGGGCCTCGTGGCCGGCATCAACGCTGCGCTTTCGTTCAAAGGGCAGGAGCCGCTCGTGATCGACAGGTCCGAAGGCTATATCGGCGTGCTGATCGACGACCTGGTCACGAAGGAGAGCCGCGAGCCCTACCGCATGATGACCTCGCGCGCGGAGTACCGTCTCCTTCTCCGTCAGGACAATGCGGACCTCAGACTCACCGAAAAGGGGCACCGCGCGGGACTTGTCAGCGATACGGACTATGAGAAGTTCCTTCGCAGGAAGGAGCTTCTGCAGGCGGAGATCTTAAGGTGCAGGAATACCTACGCTGGCGCTAACGAACGGACCAACGAATTTCTTAAAGCGCACGGCAGCACGCCGCTTCCGGAAAGCCGCGGCCAGAGCCTGGCGGAGCTGATCAAGCGCCCGGAGCTTTCCTACGAGGTTTTGAAGGAGCTCGATCCGGAACGTCCGGAGCTTCCCGCAAGAGTGCGGGAGGAAGTAAACACGGAGCTCAAGTACGAGGGCTATATCCGCAGACAGAAGGAACAGGTGGAACGTTTTAAAAAGCTCGAGACCCGGCGCATTCCGGAGGATGTGGACTACACTTCCATTTCGGGACTGCGGCTCGAGGCGAGACAGAAGCTTCAGAGCATAAGACCGGAGAATATCGGTCAGGCAGGACGTATTTCAGGCGTATCTCCCGCGGATGTGAGCGTGCTGCTGATCTGGCTGGAGCAGAGGAAGACTACATGAACGAAGTCTTTGAAAAGGAACTGAACAGCGGTCTTGACGGGCTTTCTCTTGCGCTTACCGATGTGCAGAAGGAGCTCCTGTTCCGCTATTATGAGATGGTCATTGAAAAAAACCGGGTCATGAACCTGACGGCCATTACGGAAGAGGCGGATTTTGTCCGGAAGAATCTTGTGGATTCCCTGGCTCTGGTGCTGGCAGGTCCCGGGGTCCGGAAGATGCTTGAAAAGCCCGGCGCAGGACTCATTGACGTGGGAACGGGCGCGGGCTTTCCGGGTCTTGTGCTGAAGATCGCCTTTCCGGAGCTCAGGGTCACGCTTGCCGACTCACTGCAGAAGCGCCTTACGTTTCTGGAAGAAGTGATCGGAGAGCTGAAGCTTGCCGGTGTTTCGACCGTGCACGGCCGCGCGGAGGACCTTGCCCGCGATAAAAAACTGAGGGAGAGTTTTGAACTTGTTACAGCCCGTGCGGTGGCGGATCTTTCCGTGCTTTCCGAGTACTGTCTGCCCTTTGCTGTTCCCGGGGGCTGTTTCGTCTCTTATAAATCCGGATCGGTGGAGGAAGAATATGAGCGCGCTCTCTATGCGGCCGGGCTTCTCGGCGGCGAGCCTCTGGAGCCCGTGAAATATCTGCTGCCGGGTACAGACATCGCGCGGTCGCTCGTAGTCATCCGAAAGACACGAAAGACCCCTCCGCGTTTTCCCCGGAAAGCCGGCACTCCCGGAAAAGAACCGCTTAAAAAGAAAAGCTGAGACGGGATGCGCGTCTTGTCCCGCTTAAGAGCGCACTGCGGATGCAGCGCGCTTTTTGCAACTGCTCGGAAAACACAGGTTGCTTCTGGCAGGGGGCAATTCGTGCGTTGACGAAAGTCTGCAGACTCGATTAAAATAGAGCCGTGATCAAAGATCAATAATACAGATAAGGGGAAGTTCAATGAATAAAAAAATCGTGGTCGTGAACGCGGGCCCGAGATCGGGCTGGAATACGGATACGCTGCTGAAGGAAGCGGCGAAAGGAGCGGAGGCTGCCGGGGCGGAGATCCTGAGGTTCGATCTTTTCCGACTGGAAAGATATACCGGCTGTATCTCCTGCTTCGGCTGCAAGAAGGAAAAGTTCAAAGGGCACTGTATCTGCCGCGACGGCCTTACGCCGGTGCTCGACGCCATCCGGGAGTCGGACGGGCTCATTATCGGCTCTCCGAACTATCTCGGAGAGCTGACGGCGTCTTTCCGGGCGCTTTACGAGAGGCTTATTTTCCAGAACCTGACCTATAATATGGAGAATCCCGCTGCAACGGGCGGCAGGTCCCGGTGCTTCTCATCCATACCTCAAACGCGCCGGATACAATGTACACGGAGCTGATTGACAGCTATCAGCAGACCATGAACAGGTTTGTCGGACCGGCGAAAGTTCTTGTCAGCGGTGATACACTTCAGCTGAAGGATTACAGCAAGACAGACTGGCCCTGGTCCATGTTTGATCCGGAAGCGAAACAAAAGCGTCACGACTGCGTATTTCCGGAAGAAATGAAAAAAGCATATGAGATGGGAAAGGAACTGGGTAGCAGGAGGTGGAAATGCCCGAAGTGCGGCCGTACTTTCAAAAATGTGAACCAGAGCCATTACTGTGGAAAAACGCCTGAAACGGTTGATGATTATATTCTTGCACAGGATGCGGATATAAGGGGGCAGCTTCAAAGAGTCAGAGAAGCTATCCGAGAGGAACTTCCGGATGCGACGGAAAAAATATCATGGTCCATGCCGACCTGGTGGAACGGCCGCAATATCATTCATTTTGCGGCGCAGAAGAAGCACATTGGCCTTTATCCCGGGCCTGAGGCTGTTGCTTTTTTCTCTGAGAAACTGGAAGCACTTGGATACAAATACAGCAAAGGCTCTATCCAGATACCATACTCTGATGATCTGCCCTTGCTCCTCATTTCTGAGATTGCAGCCTGGTGC
>JAEEGL016084432.1_pt1 | contig 16895 bp, 13 predicted proteins | sample 9134231 | NCBI WGS metagenome assembly JAEEGL01 (sample SAMN16246548, study PRJNA631951) | gut metagenome | biome: gut microbiome; feature: rumen; material: fiber-attached | host: Bos | place: Iran: Karaj | collected 2018-10
ATGGATGCTGTCAAGAATTTCCTGCGAACGTTTTTCCTGCGATTCAATATCAAGATCCAGCTGCGAAATCTTCTCTTCACTGTTCCGGATATCGGAGTTCAAGGCCGCAGATTTCGACTCATGTTCGGAAATACGGGAGTTGATGGCAGCAAGCTCTGACCTGAGCTGTTCCGCCTCGTTTTCTTTCTGTCTTATCCTCCCGTAAATACTTGTCGATGAGGCATAAAGTGCTTCAAGGTCTTTTTTTGCTTCTTCTAACTCCTTACTTACCCGATCATACTCTGAGAGTACAGATCCCGAACGCTCATGAATACGATCCAGATTGTACATCCATAAGGATACTTCTTTAATTCGAAGATCATCTCGCAGATGCAGGTATTTTTTTGCAATTTCCGCCTGCTCTCGAAGAGGCGCGACCTGCAGTTCCAGTTCGTCAATCTTGTCATTGATTCTAACAAGATTTGCTTCCGTTTTTTTCAGCTGGTTTTCGGCCTCGTCTTTTCTGTACCGGAAGCGGGATATCCCCGCCGCCTCTTCAAAAACTTCTCTTCTGTCCGTATTCCGGTCGGCAATGATATCCGCAATTCGGCCTTGTCCTATATTGGAATATCCGTCACGGCCGAGGCCGGTATCCATAAGGAAAGAATTAAGGTCCTTCAGCCTGACGGATTCCCTGTTAATATAATACTCGCTCTCGCCGTTTCTGTAGTACTTTCTGGATAACACGACCTCATCCGTATCATAATCGAAAAAGCGGGATGAATTGTCTATAACAAGAGAGACTTGAGCAAATCCAAGCGCAGAACGTTTTTCGGTCCCGCCGAAGATCACGTCCTCCATCTTGGTCCCACGGAGGGTCCTTGTGCGCTGCTCACCGAGCACCCAAAGAACGGCGTCGGAAATGTTCGATTTGCCGGAACCGTTTGGTCCAACAATCGCAACGATCTTTTTATCAAACAGCAGCCTTGTTTTTTCGGGAAACGATTTGAATCCCTGGATCTCAATCGCTTTTAAATACAAATCTATACCTCTGTCACGTTCAATCTGTTACTTCAATATGAATGTCCTTATCAGGAGAGACGGACACCGATATGTTCGTAAGCAAAAAACAACTCCTTAGTTTTGCCAGATTCGTCCTGTGCTGTCCGATTATCTGTGAATGAAGTTCGGACGGAGCACGTATTATAACTGAACTGCCTTCCTGTATCCCCTCCATCAGAAGACACATCTGATTAAAAAGGATCCTGCTTCGAACCAGTTCGCCAAGTGCGGGATGGTAAGCACCTCCTGCTGCTTCGCCGGAACTGAGATCATCGGTTGGATTGAGTCCGATACGGATAATCTTAATACCGTTCTTCTCAAACAGAGGAACTATCCGTGCGCAGACTTCAACTGCATCTTCGACCGAATGCTCAGCGTATCTGCCGGCTTTCCACAAATCATACAAAGGCGTACCCTTTATAATGACCGTCGGATAAATCCGCACGCCATACGGTGCAATGCGGCAAATATCTTCAGCCGTTTTCTCAGTCTTATCCGGCGTATCGCCAGGCAGCCCGGTCATCATCTGGATAACAAGTCTGAGACCGAAGCTTTTAACCATCTCAGAAGCTTTGAAGACATCCTCAGCCGTATGACCTCTTCCGGACAGGAAGAGAACTTCGCTGTCGAGTGACTGGGCTCCGAGTTCCACCGTCCTTACACCATAGCGCAAGAGTCTTTCCAGTATCTCAGGATTCACACAATCGGGCCTTGTGGATATCCTTATGGATTCGAGAAAACCGCTCTCCACAAATTCAAATGCTTTTGACAGGAGGGCTATCTGCTGCTCGGTCGGAATTGCCGTAAAACTTCCGCCATAAAAAGCCAGCTGAGGCTTAACTCCTCCGCCAATTCGGGAAGAAGCATCCTCTAACGCTTTTATCACGGTTTCGGAATCTGCGGGCTTGATCTGACCGGAAATCTTTCTCTGATTGCAGAACACGCAGTTGTTCGGGCAGCCTAAATGCGGAATAAACACGGGAATAATACTTTCCCGCGCACTCATGACTGCAATACCTCCAAGGCCTTTTGCGCTGCAGCCTGCTCCGCTTCCTTTTTGCTCTTCCCTTCTCCCGTTCCAAGCACTTTGCCGTTTACAGAAACACTGAACACAAAATGCTTATCGTGATCCGGTCCTGATTGAGAGAGCAGCTCATACTCAATAGCGCTGCCGACATCCTTCTGAACAAGTTCCTGCAGCTCCGACTTAAAATCATTGTGCTGGCCGCCTGCATCTGCATCAAATGAATCAAAGACATTTTCAAAAATGAATTTTTTAGCCGCATCAATCCCACTGTCGAGATAAATTGCCGCAATCAAAGCTTCAATCGTATCCGCCAAAATCGATATTCTGTTTCTGCCTCCGCTGCATTCTTCCCCTCTTGAAAGCCTGATGTGGTTTCCGATTCCAAGCCTAACCGCCACCGGATAAAGAGCCTGCTCGCTGACATGCTCTGCGCGCAGCTTTGTCATCTTCCCTTCCGGCATGTCCTTATAGGTCGTATAGAGAAAGTCTGCCGTAATCCACCCCAGAATAGAATCACCGAGAAATTCAAGGCGTTCATAGCTTTCGACGTCGTGTTCGTTGGCAAAAGAGCTGTGGGTCAGAGCGGTATGAAGGAGTTTTTTATTTCTGAAACAATAGCCGATGGCCGTTTCTAAACTGTTCATTTACTCCTGCTTTACTTTCATATAATCAATATTGTTTTCAATGTCGGAGATGATCCCGGAATTGCAGAATTCAATCGCCTGTCTTATTGCGGCAAAAATGCTCGCAGCGTTGGAGGAACCGTGTGCCTTTATCACGGGTTTGCTAATACCGATCAGGGCGGTTCCGCCAATCTCATTGACATCAAGACTTTTCTTCATATCCAGCAGGTCATTTTTCAGCATCCCTGCAGCAAGCTTGGTAAGCAGAGACTTATTAAAAATGCCTTTAAGCTCCTTCAGAATGAATTTAATCACTCCTTCAGCTGTCTTCAGAAGAATATTGCCGCTGAATCCGTCCGAAACGATTACGTCTGCCTCGCCAGAGAACACACCAGTTCCTTCGACATTGCCAATGAAGTTTATCCTCTTCTCTTCACTGGCTTTCACAAGAAGGTCATAGGCCTGATGCTGGAGTTCTCCTCCCTTGGTGCTCTCCGTACCGATATTCAAAAGTCCGACTCTGGGATTATCACAATTCAGCAGTTTGCTGGCATAAAATGATCCCATATAGGCAAACTGCAGGAGATACTCGGCTGTGCAGTCAACGTTCGCCCCGCAGTCAATGAGCATGACCCCATGCTCTCCAGCAGGAAGAACCGGCGCAAGCGCAGCCCTTCTTATGCCGTGAATCCTCTTAACCGTAAGCGTGGCCCCGGTAAGAAGTGCTCCGGTGCTGCCTGCAGAAACAACCGCGTCTCCGGCTCCCTCCCTGAGAAGATTGAGTGCAACAGCCATTGAGGAGTCTTTCTTACGTCTTGTCGCAGTGCTCGGGTCATCCTCCATGCTGATGACGTCACGCGCATCGAACAGTTCTATATCTTTCATGTCGGTTTCAGAGAGAAGGGAAGAAATCACCTCTTTCTTCCCTACAAGAATAATTCCCACGCCAAGCTCATCTCTCGCTCTGACCGCCCCCAGGATAATTTCTTCCGGTGCGTTGTCACCGCTCATTGCGTCAACGATTATCTTCATTTCTGAAAACCTCCTTTGCCAAAAGCTGGTTTAATATTGAAAGAGATCTTTCGGATATCTCTGCATTTTTATTTTGTTTCCCTTTCACCTTCCGTCCGAGCGGAGTTATTATGCCGAAATTAATATTCATCGGCTGAAACTCGCCTACAGAACCGGATGAAACATATAGGCTCAATGCACCTATTGCCGTTTCCTGCGGGAAATCGACATGCGGCATCTGTTTCATTTCAGCCGCCATCTCTATGCCTGCAAGCATTCCGGATGCTGCCGACTCAATATAACCCTCCACACCGGTGATCTGACCTGCAAAAGCAATTCTGGGCTCCGTCCTGAGCCGGTAATATCTGTCAAGAAGAAGCGGACTGTTAAGGAATGTGTTCCTGTGCATAACACCGTATCGTACAAATTCAGCATTTCTAAGGGCGGGAATCATAGAGAAGACCCGCTTCTGCTCTCCCCAGGTAAGGTGCGTCTGAAATCCGACAATGTTATACAGCGTCCCTTCCCGATTATCCTTTCTGAGCTGCACTACGGAATAGCACTCTTTCCCCGTGTGGGGGTCCGTAAGTCCGACCGGTTTCAGAGGACCATACCGAAGCGTATCCTTTCCTCTTCTGGCCATAACTTCTACCGGCATACAGCCCTCAAACACAGCTCCGTCATCAAAGCCGTGCACCGGTGCTTCCTTCGCTTTGCTAAGTTCATCCACGAAGGTCTCATATTCTTCTCTGGTCATCGGGCAGTTGATATAGTCCGCCGTTCCCTTGTTGTACCTTGAGGCGAAAAAAGCGCTGGAAAGGTCTATGCTTTCAAAACTCACAATCGGAGCAACAGCATCATAGAAATGCAGATCTTCAACGGAGCACAGGGATGAGATCGCTCGCGTCATGGCATCTGAACTGAGCGGACCCGTGGCAATGATGACATTTCCGGCAGGAATGCTGTCTGCCTCGCCCTCTATCACAGAAATATTACTGCAATTACGGATCTTATCGGTGATACATTCGGAAAAGGCCGTCCTGTCAACCGCAAGAGCTCCTCCTGCGGCGACCTTACAGTAATCCGCGCTTTCCATAATCAAAGAGCCGAGAACCCGCATCTCTTCTTTAAGGAGACCTGCAGCATTGGTCAGTTCGTTGCTCCTTAAAGAATTGGAACACACCAGTTCCGCAAAGGAATCCGATACATGCGCAGGCGACCTTCTTATCGGCTTCATCTCGATCAGGTCAACATGAACTCCTCTGCGCGCAAGCTGCCAGGCAGCTTCACAGCCTGCCAGGCCGGCTCCGATAACTGTAACGCAACCGTCAGACAATTATAATCACACTTTCTTTTTGGCTGATTTCTTTACTGTGCTGTTCTTTTTGGGGGCATCGTCTGCTTTGGTTTTTTTCTGATACTTGCGTTTTTCCTCGGGGACAAAATTTGCACAATCCGGGTTAACACAGAACGATTTAAGCGGTCCCCTTCCGCTTGGTTTGAACATGGTCTTTCCACATGCAGGACAAACAGCAGTCGTAGGGACATCCCATGTTATAAAACCGCAATCCGTTCCTCGCTCGCAAGCATAGAACACATACCCCTTTTTCGATGTCCTCTTCAGGATTTTCCCGCCGCACTTAGGACAGGCACCGGGCATCTCTATCACCAGAGGCTTTGTAAAGGTGCACTCAGGAAATCCTGGACAAGCCAGAAATCTGCCGAAACGGCCGTTCTTAATCACCATCTGTCTGCCGCAAACATCGCAGTATTCATTGCTGAGTTCATCCGGAACCTTAATCTTGATCCCTTTGAGATTCTCGGAAGCTTCCAGCATTTCTTGCGAAAAACCTCCGTAGAACTCTTTCAGCACGCTTTTCCAGTCAACCTTTCCCGACTCCACTTCATCAAGTTCTGATTCCATGTGGTTGGTGAACTTCAGATCGACAATATCCGGAAAATGCTCTTTGAGCAGCTCATTCACCGCGTCTCCCAGTGCGGTAGGTTTAAGATATCTCCCGTCTCTTACCACATAGTTATGGGCGCTTATGGTAGAGATTGTAGGCGCATAAGTGGATGGCCTGCCAATTCCTTTTTCTTCCAGTGCACGGATAAGCGTTGCCTCCGTATACCTTGATGGAGGCTGGGTAAACTGTCTGTCCGGAATGAACTTGATCAGGTCAAGCACTTCCTCTTCGGACAACTGCGGCAATTTGGAGGATATTTCGCCGTCTGCGGAATCTTTTGCCTCCTCATAGACCGCAGTATAACCTGCGAACTTAAGTTCCGAAGAGGCTGCTTTAAACAGATTTTCACCTGCTGCGATTTCAACCGAAATATTTTTATATATTGCATTCGCCATCTGAGAGGCCGTGAACCTTCCCCAGATGATTCTGTATAGTCTGTATTGCTCCGGTGTAAGGTCTTTTCGAACGAGCTCCGGCGTCAGGTTGATATCCGTGGGTCTGATCGCCTCATGTGCATCCTGGGCTCCCGCTTTGGTTTTGAACCTGCGCGGTTTGCCTGGATAGTAATCTTTCCCATAATGCTCCGTAATAAAGGAGCCGGCCGCCGCAAGCGCCTCATCTGAGATTCTGAGAGAATCCGTTCGCATATAGGTAATAAGTCCCAGGGACCCTCTCCCGGAGATTTCCACGCCCTCGTACAGCTGCTGCGCTATTGTCATGGTTCTTTTGGGAGTCATGTTCAGCCTTCTGGAGGCTTCCTGCTGCAAAGTAGATGTAATAAAAGGCGGTGCGGGAGTTTTCTGCTTTTCGCCCGGTTTCACGGTTTTCACACGGAACTCCGATCCTTTAGCAGATTCAATGATCCGATTGACTTCATCCTCGTTCTTCAGATCAGCTTTTTTCCCGTTTATACCAAAAAACCTCGCATTAAAAGGACAATCCTCACCTTTTTTGCTGAGCCTTACATCCAGCAGCCAATATTCTTCACTGACAAAATCGCTGATCTCTTTCTCTCTGTCCGAAACAAGCCTCACTGCAACAGATTGAACTCTTCCGGCAGACAGACCGGATTTGACCGTCTTCCAGAGAAGAGGCGAAAGCTGATAGCCGACGATCCTGTCAAGCACACGTCTTGCCTGCTGTGCATCGACAAGATTCTGATCGATCTCTCTGGGATTGTTAATGCTCTCCAGTATAACGTTCTTTGTTATCTCATTGAAAGTAACTCTTTTCGCTTTTTCATCCGGCAATCCAAGAAGCTGCTTTAGATGCCACGATATCGCCTCCCCTTCGCGGTCCGGGTCAGTTGCGAGATACACAAGACTGGCAGCTCCCGCCTCCTTCTTAAGCGCAGCAATAAGCTCGTGCTTATCTTTAACGGGAATATACTGCGGCTCAAACTCCTTGTCTATATTCACTCCCAATGTGCTTTTCGGCAGGTCTCTCAGGTGACCCATGGAAGCGAGCACCTTATACCCGGCGCCCAGATACTTTTCTATCGTTTTCGCCTTTGCCGGAGATTCAACAATCACAAGTTTTTTCTTTGCTGGCATTGTATATCCTTTCAGAATGCTTATTTATCAAAATTCTTATTCAATTCTATATTTCCAGACAGATCCCTTACGATAATGCCTTTGATTTCAAGGATCGTCAAACATGACAGTACTTTATTTGCAGGCAGACCGCTTTTTTCTATTAAATCATCTATCACAGATACGCCGTTGAGAATAAGTCCGACTAAAACCGACTGATCATCTGTAAGGCTTTCTGTTTTTCTTTTCCATCCGCCTCCAGAAGAATTCCCCGTTCCGGTTTTTCCGGAACAGTCCGGCACGGGTTTCCCCGCCACCTCTTTTAGCGAAAGAGCATCTTCCAACCTGTCGGAGGAAAACTGCAGTTCAGGGAATGCAGCAGTATACTCCGACAGAACATCCCAACCATTGCCAACCGGTCTTGCCCCCATTTTCATAAGCTCCAAGGTCCCGATGCTGTTATCAGAATCAGCATTCCCGGGTACGGCAAAGATATCTTTTCCCTGATCAAGTGCTTCGTTCACAAAGTATCGTGTACCGCTTTTTTCCGGCGCTTCGACAACCACAGCACCTAATGAGATTCCCGCAGCAACTCTGTTCCTGTCTCTGAAGAATGATCGATTCTGCAGAGACCCCGGAGGATATTCACTGATCAGCGCGCCTTTTTCAACGATCTCTTCCGCCAGAGCACTGTGTTCCTGGTCGTGAGGGGTACCGAGCACGCCAATACAGCGGTCACCTGCAAGAAGCGCCCCCTCTGCGGCAGCATGATCGACGCCTGCTGTCAGCAGCGAAACAACATAAGCTCCGCACCGCACGATTTCATAGGCAATCCTTTTCCCCATTCTCAAGCCATACTGACTTGCCTTGCGGGTACCGATCACCGAAATCACAGCATGTTCATCCAAATCAGGCAGCTTGCCTTTAACATAGAGGACGGACGGAGGCGCATAAATATTCTTTAACCGAAAAGGATACCTCGGATCATCAATGCTTATAATATCGATGTTCTGTTTTTCGCAGGCATCGAAAATTCTATCTGCCCTTTCAAGTCCGGCTTTGCTGAGAACAACTGCATTTTCGTCGCTGATCCCGCGGATTTTTCTGAGCTTGGCTTCACCGGCTGAAAATACACCTTCCGGGCCATTAAATGACGAGAGCAGTTCCGTTCGGGTCCTCAGCCTCAGAAACGGGAAGCTGGAAAACCATGTCCAAAATATATCTCTTTCCCGGTCCATATTTCTACTCCCGCCTTTTCACTTCCCACATAAGGATCCCGGCAGCAACTGCAGCATTCAGGGATTCAGAAGCAGGAGACATCGGGATGATAACGTTTCTTTTGCAAATGCCGAGCAGTTCCCTGCTCACCCCATTTCCCTCGTTCCCTATGACGAAAGCGCAGCCGGAACAGTTAATATTTCGGATATCCTCCGCATCGTCAGAAAGGACTGCAGCGTATAGAGTTAATGAATGATCCTCAGCAAATCTATTTAAATCTGCAATATCAACTCTATCCGTCCGCTGCCTGAAAACCGCTCCCATCGATGCTCTGACGGCTTTAAAATTATAAATATCGGCACATGAGCCTGTAAGCACCACACTGCCAATATCAAATGCTCCGGCCGTCCGAAGCACAGTACCGAGATTTCCGGGATCCTGGATATTCTCAAGTATAATAGCGGAATTGATCTTTGAACCTGCAGCGGATTTCGGCATCTTTACCGTAAACACAGGCCCGGGGCTGTTTTTTAAAGGGGAAACAAAAGAAAAAAGATCTTCCGGGACTTCATACAGCAAAGAAGTTCCCGAAACGGTTCTACCGGATCCCTCGCGGAAAACAACGGCCGATATTTCTGCCGATGAAGCAAGCGCCTCTTCCAGCATTGTATTCCCCTCACAGACGAATTCGCCGCAAAGATATCGGTACTCCCTGTCTTCGGAAAGTTTTCTTATATGAGTAATGATCGGGTTTTTCCTTGAGGTGATCTTATCCATTGCTCTCTTCTATAATTTATTATATATTCTATCGATTTTGTAGAATAGCACATCTGATCCTAATTCTGCAAGTCTCATTCTGAAATAGTTTTTTTAAATATCATAAAACGGGCACCAAAACGATGCCCGTTATGAACGAAAACCTTTATTTGCTTTATTTGGCAGCGGACATCTGTGAGATGATCGAATCAATCTTTCTTGCAATGTTTACAAAATCCTCTGCGGTTTTGCCCTTTGTAGTCTCTGCGGCCGTTCCGATCCTCACGCCGCTTGTCTGAACAGGACTGCGTTTTTCATTCGGCACACAATTCTTATTCAGAGTAATAAAATGCTTGTCAAGTTCATCCTGGACCGCTTTACCGGAAATGTCGGGATGCGTACGGGTGAAATCCAAAAGGAAGAGGTGGTTGTCCGTACCGCCGGTAACCACATCGTAGCCGAGGCGAATAAACTCATCGCACATCACTTTGCAGTTTTTCACAACATTGCCGATATAGTCCTTGAATGCAGGAGAACAGGCCTCTTCCGCCGCAACAGCTTTCGCTGCTATAACATGCTCGAGCGGTCCGCCCTGCGTCCCCGGGAAAATTGCTCCGTCAACTTTTCCTGCCAGCTCTTTTGTGCAAAAAATCATCCCGCCTCTGGGCCCTCTGAGTGTCTTGTGCGTAGTAGTCGTGATAATATCGGCCTTACCGAACGGTGTCTGATGGTACCCGGCAGCAACAAGCCCCGCAATATGAGCCATATCGACCATAAACCAGGGTTTTCTCTCAAGTCCGGAATGATCGATCATATCCCTGATCCGGGCAAAGTCAATCTCTCTCGAATATGCGCTTGCACCGGCAAGAACAAGCGCCGGTCTGTATTCCTTTATCTTGTTCCCGATATCATCGTAATCTATATAACCGCTTGCATCCACATCATAGAACTTCATATCAAAGAGTCTGCCGCTGAAATTGACAGGTGAACCGTGCGTAAGATGTCCGCCGTTATTAAGGCTCATGGCCAGGATCGTATCGCCGGGCTCAAGCACGCTGAGATACGCAGCCATATTCGCCTGCGATCCGCAGTGCGGCTGAACATTAACATGATAATCGGTGTGGAATACTTCCCGCCATTTTGCGCAGCAGTATTCTTCTATCTCATCTATGTACTGACAGCCGCCATAATAGCGGCCTTTTCTTCCGCAGCCATCTTCTCTTACAGCGGGATAACCCTCACTGTATTTGTTGGTAAGGCATGAACCCATTGCACGCAGTACATTCTCACTGACAAAGTTCTCGCTGGCAATAAGCTCAATATTTCTTTCCTGGCGTTCCTTTTCCTTTTCAATCATCTGAAAAACACGGGACTCCATCTGAATACCTCCATATATGACAATCTTTAGAAAGGATACCACAAGTTATAGTGTTTCTCAAGTAGATATTTAAAGAAATGAGCCTGCTGAAAGCAGGCTCATTTCTTTAATGAAGAGATTTTTATTTTGTTCTAACGAACGGTTTTCCGTTTGCGGCAGGAACATGTGCGCTTCCGACAAAAAGGATAAGAACAATGACCGTTACCGCATAGGGGATCATGGACAGGATCTGCATATCCACACCGGAAGACCCTCCCAAGACAACCTTCAAGCCCGAACAGAACCCGAACAGCAGGCATCCGAGGAGTGCTCCATGCGGACGGAATTTTCCGAATATAACAGCTGCTATTGCAATAAAGCCCTGTCCAACAATCGAGATCGGTCTGAACTGGTTTGAAATAGCCATCGTGACACAGGCTCCGCCCAAACCGGCAAGAAATCCCGAGATACTGACGCACAAAAAACGCATCCGAATGACATTAATACCAAGTGTTTCACATGCCTGAGGATGTTCTCCGCACGCTCTGAGTCTCAGCCCGAATCTGGTCTTATAGAAAACAAACCAAACGACAAATACAGCTACAAACACAAGATAGGTGGACGCGTAATTTGCAAAGACGTTATCAAGGAACCTTCCGAAAACAGTGGAAGTATCAAACACGCCTTTAAACAGGCGCGGGATCTTCATGGATAAATCAAGCGGGATTGTGTCCGTTGAATCAAACATGACTCTTGCAAGCATGATCACAATGCCCGGCCCGAGCATGTTGATTGCTGTACCGGATATTGTCTGGTCAGCCCCAAGTTTTACCGTTGCAAACGCGTGAAGCGCGCCGAAAAGCATACCGGCAAGCCCTCCGCAGAAAAAGCCGATCCACGGACTGCCTGTAAAATATGCCACAACCGTTCCTGTAAACGCGCCTGCTGTCATCATTCCTTCGATTCCGATATTGACAACTCCGGAAACCTCGGAGAAACAGGAGCCGAGAGCAGCATATGTGAGCGGCGTCATGTAGATCAGAGTTGCATAAATGATGATACCGAGATTATTTACGATATTATTCATTTTTTCTCGCCCCCTTCTCTCTTATCCGAAACAGGCTCTTTCTTCGGTGTTTCTCTGTGCAGCTTAGCGCCTACATATTTAAGTCTTTCGAAGATAATCGATATGGAAATAAAGAAGACAACCGTACCGACGATAACACTGATGAGCTGAGTCGGTACATCGACAAGATTCAGTTTGCTTCCGCCATAGTTCAGAGCTCCGTAGAAAATGCCGGCCGCAAGCACACCGAACGGATTTGAGCAGCCGATCAGAGCGACAACGATTCCGGCAAAGCCGAATCCTTCCTGAGAGGAGAACACGCTGATCCGTCCGCCCATTCCCATCAGCTGCAGAGCGCCACCCAATCCGGCAAGAGCACCGGAGATGCCGAGAGAAGTGAGGATAGATCTGTTGACCCCTATTCCTCCGTACAGTGCCGCATTTTTATTGGAACCAACTGCCTTGAGCTGATATCCAAGCGTTGTTTTTTCTATAATAAACCAAATCAGAACCGTAACGGCTACTGCAACGATAAAACCCCAGTTGAACGTAGGAGCAAGATTAAATTTTGAAATAAAAGAGTTTGGGAACAACGTTCTTGCCTGAGATGCAATATTTTTGGTGGCTTCCGCTGTTCCGTCGGAATGAATTGCCGGAATTCCGGCAATGTAGTTGGAAAGATAAAAGGCGATCCAGTTGAACATTATCATGCTCAACACTTCGTTGATCCCCCACTTCGTCTTCAAAAAAGCAACTATCAGTCCCCAGACGGCTCCTGCAATCATTGCTGCCATGAAGCAAAGCGGAATGAGTACCACGCCGGGGAGAGAAGAAAGAAGGATTCCCGTGCAGGCAGCCGCCATTGACCCGCAGACGAACTGCCCCTCCGCACCTATGTTAAAAACGCCCGTCTTGAATGAAAAGGCAACAGAAAGCCCAACGACAATATACGGTATGGAATATACGATCACATAGGAGAAGCCTTTAAGACTTGCAACACTGGTGATGAGCTTCAGATAAGCCTCTCCCACATTCAGCCCCATTATGATGAGGAAAACAGCACCCACAAGAAATCCCATTAATATCGACAGGAGAATATGCAGAAACCGGTGCTCGGCAATAAAGCCGAGAAAACCCTTGTTCGTTTTCATTGATGATTCCCTCCTCCTGCCATCATAAGTCCGAGTTCATTTTCATTGGCGTCTTTCCCCGGGATGGAACTGACAATTCTGCCGTCAAAAATGACGTCAATTCTGTCGGAAAGGCTCATTACTTCGTCGAGTTCAAATGAAACAAGGAGTACCGCCTTTCCCTTGTTCCTCTGCCCGACGATATATCTGTGAACGTATTCGATCGCTCCGACATCCAGACCGCGCGTCGGATTCACTGCGATAAGAAGATCCTTATCATTCTGTACTTCTCGGGCAATAATGACTTTTTGCTGGTTGCCCCCGGAAAGCGTACCTGCAGGTCGTTTCTCACTGTTGCCTGGACGGATGTCGAAACGATCAATCGAGCTGGTAGCATATCCAAAAATTTCATCCCGATTGAGTATGCTTTTTTTCGAAAACGGCTCATCGCCGAAGTTCTGGAGAATAAGGTTGTCCTCAATCGAAAAATCCAAAACAAGGCCATGTTTCTGCCTGTCTGCAGGAATACTGGATACACCATGCTCATAGCCGAAGCGCGGAGGCTTATTGAAAACATCTGTTCCGTTGACGAAAACCTGCCCCGACGTCCCTTTGCGTAGTCCGGTGATTACTTCAACAAGTTCCGTCTGCCCGTTGCCGTCAATACCGGCAATACCAACAATCTCTCCCTTCCTGACCTGGAGATCAAGTCCCTTAACGATCTCAACCCCACGGTAATCCAGGCAGTGGAGATCCTTTACGTCGAGCACGACCTCACCCGGTTCAATATCTTCTTTATCGACCTTGAATGCGACATTTCTGCCTACCATCATACTGGCAAGATCATTTTCCGTTACGGTATCGACGTCCACCGTATTGATATATCTGCCAAGCCGGATAATCGTACAAAAATCCGCAGATTCCTTGATCTCTTTCAGCTTATGAGTAATAAGGATAATGCTTTTCCCGTCGCGTGTCAGATTATGCATGATCCCTATCAGTTCAACGATCTCCTGAGGCGTGAGAGAAGAAGTCGGTTCGTCAAGGATCAGGATCTCAGCTCCGCGGTAGAGAGCCTTCAGGATCTCAACACGCTGCTGCATGCCGACGGAGATATCTTCGATCTTAGCATCCGGATCAATAGAAAGCCCGTATTTTTCCGATATCTCGACAACATTCCTGCGAGCTGTAGCCATATCGAGAGAGATCCCTTTGGTGGGTTCTGTTCCCAGGACGATATTCTGCGTGACCGTAAAAGGAGCCACAAGCATGAAATGCTGATGGACCATTCCGATCCCGGCGTCGATTGCATCCCTCGGATTATTCATTTCAACCTTTTTCCCGTTGATAATTATATCTCCCGAGGTTGGCTTGATAAGCCCGTAGAGCTGATTCATCAGAGTAGATTTTCCAGCTCCGTTTTCGCCGAGAATTGCATGGATCTCTCCTTTGTGGACAGTAAGCTGAATACCGTCATTCGCAGTAAAATCGCCGAATTTTTTTACGATATCCCGCATCTCGACCACAACAGTATTCATATCCACGTGTTCTTTTGACAAAAGGACTCCCCCTTTCAACATGCCTGAGACAGATTTTTTATATGATTCTTAATTTTACTATATCTCTGAGAATACTTCCATATTTTTATTCATGAAAAACAAAAAAACCCTCACCAAAAAGGTGAGGGTCAGGATTTGAATCAGTCAGCCAGAGTGAACTCGGGAACTTCCTCAGCAGTAGTGGGAACTACGACCTTACCGGCCGCAATATCCTCCATTGCCTGCTTCACCTTGGCAAGGACTTCATCGGAGATGTGAGTGGTGGTGGGAGCAATGCCGACACCGTTATTGGTGAGGTCATAGAGATGTACACCAGCGGTGAAGGTACCGTCTTTAACAGCCTTGGAAATATCCTGGCTTGCGGTGTCAACACGTTTCATAGCGGAAGTGAGCACGTGATCAGGAGCAAGGTTGGACTGGTCGGTATCAACGCCAATCGCCCAGATTCCTTCTTCGTTGCAGGCCTCAATAACGCCCATTCCGGTACCGCCGGCAGCGTGATAGATAACATCTGCGCCCTTGGTGATCATGTCTTTTGCTGCAGTTGCACCGCCGGCAGAATCACCGAAGTTGTTTGCATTGTACTGAAGAACCTTCGCATCCGGGCATACAGAAAGGACACCGGAAATGAAGCCCACGCCGAACTTGTTCATTGAGGGGAAAACCATACCCTGAACATAACCGACGGTTTTGGTCTGGGTATAGGAACCGGCAACGATACCTACGAGGTAGGAAGCCTGCTCCTGTGCGAACATCAGGCAGGCCACATTGGGAAGGTCGGCATTGGTGTCGTCATCAATGATGGCAAACTTCTGGTCCGGGTTGGCTTCCGCTGCGGCGCGGCAGGCATCCGCGAGCATATAGCCGACGCAGATTATAAGATCATAACCGTCATCGACGAAGGTGTTGATATTTGTCTGATAATCGGCATCGGTCTTGCTCTCAAGGTATTTGACCTCAAAAGTAGGATCCTCTGCCTGAAGCGCCTGAAGACCTTCCCAGGAAGTCTGGTTGAAAGACTTGTCGTTAACACCGCCGACGTCGGTAACCATACCGATCTTGATTTTTGCGGCAGCATTGCCGGACGCGCTCTTTCCGCAGGCGCACAGAGCAAATACCATGCAGAGTGCAAGAATGATTGCTACAGTCTTTTTCATGAAATTCCTCCATTTTTATAATATTTCAAAGGTTATCCGTACCCTTTGGAATTCGAATATAATATAGCATGTTAAGTTTCTTAAATCAACAACAACTGCATAGAAATCCTTTTTTACAGATCGTTAATCTTTACGGCTGTATCCAAAGCAATCTCGATCATCTCGTTGAAAGAATTCTGACGCTCTTCAGCGGTAAGCTCGACACCGTTGAATATGTGATCAGATATCGTGCAGATGCATAAGGCGCGCTTTCCGGTTGCGGCCGCATTGGCATAAAGGGCGGCCGCCTCCATCTCCACCGCCATTATTCCCATTCTTTTGCAGATGTCATTCCCAAGGTAATTATCGGGGTGATAGAAATTATCGGAAGAGTATATGTTGCCTACATGCCATCTTGCGCCATTTTCCTTTGCCGCGTCAACCGCAGCGGAAAGCAGTTCATAATCGGCTATGGGGGCGAACGTTCCCGGGAACCCGAATGTATCCATATAGTTGGAATTCGTGCAGGCTCCCATTCCTATAACGACATCTCTCACGTTGATATCATCCTGAAGAGCACCGGCGGACCCTACTCTTATGATATTCTCAACTTTATAAAAATTGTAAAGCTCCCAGCTGTAAATACCGATCGACGGCATACCCATACCGGATGCCATAACCGTAACGGGAATTCCCTTCCATGTTCCGGTACGTCCCTGCACTCCGCGGACATTGTTTACAAGCTCGGCATCCTTGAGGAACTTTTCGGCTATGTACTTTGCCCTGAGAGGATCTCCCGGCATGAGAACCGTCTTTGCTATCTTCTCTATCGGTGCATTATTATGAGGTGTCATGTATTAATCCTCCTGAAAAAGATTGTTGTTCATCCTGTAATGATTATATTTTCTCGCATCATAAAAGTCAAATTGAAAAGGAAAGGTGTGTATGCTATTATTAAGAAAAAACGGAGGTCGAGAGCATGTCGGATGTAATGGTCATCGGAATCGCGGGAGGCACCGGGAGCGGGAAAAGCACCATCACCAACAAGCTGAAGGAATGCTTCGGGGACGATGTTGCCGTGATCTATCACGACAACTATTATAAGGAGCATCATGACCTCACTTATGATGAGCGCGCCAAGCTGAACTATGACCATCCGGACGCGTTCGATACCTATATGCTCATTGACGCTTTACAGGATCTTCGCGCAGGCAGAAGCGTCAGATGCCCTGTTTATGATTTCACGATCCATGACCGGAGCGACAAAGAGATTCTCATCAACCCCGCAAAAGTGATCCTTGTGGAAGGCATTCTGATTTTCCAGGATCCGGAACTGTGCGATCAGCTGGATATAAAAATCTATGTGGACACAGATGCCGATGTCAGAATACTCAGACGCGTTGTACGCGATGTAAAGGAACGAGGCCGGAGCATCGACAGCATCGTCAGTCAGTATCTTGCGACCGTAAAGC